>SMVB01333855.1_pt1 | contig 16222 bp, 18 predicted proteins | sample 2456461 | NCBI WGS metagenome assembly SMVB01 (sample SAMN11095934, study PRJNA526329) | marine sediment metagenome | biome: Marine sediment; feature: Surficial sediment; material: Deep marine sediment; isolation source: Hadal surficial sediment | place: Pacific Ocean | collected 2014-05 | depth...
CTGCGCCAGGCGGGCGATGACTTTCAATAAGTCGATGTCCTTGCGCAATTGCTTGTCGATGCCGGGGCGCACCACTTTGACCACGGCTTCGCGCCCATCCGGCAAGGTGGCGGGGTGTACCTGTGCGATGGACGCCGATGCCAGCGGGGTGGTGTCAAAGGATGCAAACACTTCATCTACCGATTGGCCCAGTGCCGCCTCGATGATGTCGCGCGCCTGCTCACCTGAAAAAGGTGGCACTTGATCTTGCAGCAGCGCCAGTTCGTCGGCGATATCAACCGGCAGCAGGTCTCTGCGGGTCGACAGTATCTGTCCGAATTTTACATAAACGGGCCCAAGATCCTGCAATGCAAGGCGCAGTCGTTCACCGCGAGGCAGGCTTGAGACATCTTTGCGTTGCGGCAACAACCACCGCAGCCAGCGAATCGGGCCCGGTAGGCGATCTGCATTGACCAGTTGATCCAGCCGGTATCGTTTCAGAATGACACCAATATGCCAGGTGCGTAGAAACTGCCGAAAATTATGCATCATGAGCGATTGTCTTTCTTATAATCGGCGAATATCTTACTGGCAGTTCGGGCGGTATCGCGAAGCGTTTCAACGCCCTGTCGCAACCCCTGGGCAGCCTGGTAGCCGGCCACGTCACCCAGCATGCCGGCAAGCGGGCCTTCCCAATCCGGTTCCAGTTTGCTGAAAATTCTTTCCAGGTCGCGGGCAAGACTGGCGTCGCCATTGATCTGTACTTTCGATTCCGGCAAACCCCAATCCGCGTCTTCGGGCTTAACCATTGAAAACAAGGCAACAGGTGTACCGCTTATAACGGTATCCGGCGATGAATCTGCGTCCAGACGCACACGTACGACACCATGTTTGAAGGTGAAAAACAGGCTGATGTTCAAGCCTTCCAGGTCAAGCTGCAATAAGCGGTTTTCGAGCTTTTTCACCCTTGAGGGCGATTCAAGATCCAATTGCAAAACCCGGTTTATTGCCGTTTCCAGCACCAGCGCAAGCAAGCCCGGCAGGGGCGTAATGTATTTATTCTGCATGTTGCACCAAACTCACGGCCACGCCGTCGGCATCATCGCCCGCTGTAAATGGCTCAGGCATGGAAACCACTGTGTATGGCGACAATCCCGCCTGTGAGGTTGCGGTAAGTGACGTTAATGAAACCGGCGTCGACCATCATGTCGGCAAGCTCATCCTGTGCGGGGTGTTTGCGGATGCTTTCAGCAAGATAGCGATAGCTTGCTTCATCGTTTGCGACCAGTTTGCCCAGCCACGGTAATAAACCGAAGGAGTATGCGTCGTAAACCTTTTTCAGAGGCTCAATTTCCACCGTGGAGAATTCCAGAATCATCGCACGACCGCCGGGTTTGAGTACCCGGTGCATCTCATTCAGAGCAGCGCGTTGATCGGTGACGTTTCGCAGCCCAAAGGCAATCGTCACTGCGTCGAACTCGGCATCGGCAAAAGGTGTTTTTTCAGCGTTGGCCAATGTGTATTCGATATTGCCGACGATACCGCGGTCTTCCATTCGCTGCCGCCCGACGCTCAGCATGGCTTCATTGATATCGCTCAAAACAACGCTGCCATGCGCGCCGACGCGTTTGCTCATCAGCGCTGCGATATCGCCCGTACCGCCCGCCAGGTCCAGAACCCGTTGACCCGGTTTGATACCGCTGATGGCAATGAAGTGCCGTTTCCACAAACGGTGAACACCCAATGACATCAGGTCGTTCATCAGGTCGTATTTACCCGCCACGGATTCGAACACACCGTGCACCAGGCGAGTTTTGTCTTCAACCCTTACATCCCGATAACCAAAATGTGTGGTGTTGCTGTCTGCCGTTTTTTTGTTGCCTTGATCCATCCAATCAACCCGGGAACACTGAAAACCTATTGTACCTTGCAAGGTTACGAATTGGCACCGTCATCCCCGCGAAGGAACGTCATTCCCGCGAAGGAACGTCATTCCCGCGAAGGAACGTCATTCCCGCGAAGGAATGTCATCCCCGCGAAGGAATGTCATCCCCGCGTACGCGGGGACCTCGCCCTGGAGTGCCAGAAACGATTACGCATTGAGATGTCATCCCCGCGTACGCGGGGACCTCGGTGGATAACTGAGAGTTTTATTCGTACTTCTCTTTACCCTCTCGGGATCGTTGAGAGGTTCCCGCTTGCGCGGGAATGACATACGCTCGCGGGGATGACAATCTTTCGCGGGGATGACGGCGGGTGCCGAACTCATTGAGTATCACAAAATATAGCGGCTCAAATCCTCATCGCGGGCCAGTTCATCCAGGTGCTCGTTGACGTAATCAGCATCCAGTAAAATCGTTTCACCGCTGCGGTCGGGTGCCTCAAAAGAAATAACATCAAGCAGTCGCTCCATGATTGTATGCAAACGTCTGGCACCGATATTTTCTGTTGATTCGTTAACCTGCCAGGCAATTTCAGCAATCCGCTCAACGCAGTCTGCTCCAAACTTGAGGTCTACGCCTTCGGTGGCCATCAAGGCGGAGTACTGCTCTGTCAGTGAAGCCTTGGGCTCGGTCAATATGCGCATAAAGTCTTTGGCGTCCAGCGCGCGCAACTCAACCCTGATGGGTAAACGACCCTGTAGTTCCGGTATCAGGTCGGAGGGTTTGCTGACGTGAAATGCACCGGAGGCAATAAAAAGTATGTGGTCCGTCTTGACCATTCCGTAGCGGGTGGACACGGTGCAACCTTCGACCAGGGGCAACAAGTCGCGCTGCACGCCTTCGCGGGAAACATCGGCGCCGGCGTATTCGCCCCGTTTGGCGACCTTGTCCAGTTCATCGATAAACACGATACCGTTTTGCTCCGCGCTTTCCAGCGCCAACTGTTTGATCTCTTCGTCATTGATCAGGCGCGCGGACTCTTCATCCAGCAGTAAAGGCAAGGCGTCCTTGATGCGCATTTTACGTTTCTGGGTTTTGTTGCTACCCATGGTCTGGAACATATTCTGCAGTTGGCTGGCCATTTCCTCCATGCCCGGAGGTGTCATGATTTCAACGCCGTGCTGGGCCAACACGTCAAATTCAATTTCACGGTCATCAAGCTCGCCCGCGAGCAATTTGCGCAGCATTTTTTGCCGGGTGGAATTGCTGCTGTCACTTGAATCATTTTCCATGGCAGCGGGCTCGTTTGCAAAACCAGGCGGCCGGGCTTTTGGCAGCAGGATGTCCAGGATGCGATCGCGGGCGGCGTCTTCTGCGCGGGAGCGGACTTTATCGACTGCCTGTTCGCGGAACATATTGACAGAAAAATCCACCAGGTCGCGGATAATGGATTCGACGTCCTTGCCCACATAACCGACCTCGGTAAATTTTGTTGCCTCAACCTTGATGAAAGGCGCATTTGCCAGCTTCGCGAGGCGTCTCGCAATTTCGGTTTTACCAACGCCGGTAGGACCGATCATCAGGATGTTTTTCGGTGTTATTTCATCGCGCAGCTCTTCATCTACCTGCATACGGCGCCAGCGGTTACGCAGAGCAATGGCGACAGCACGCTTGGCATCCGATTGGCTGATAATGTGTTCGTCCAGTTCCTGAACGATTTCGCGCGGGGTCATGTGAGACATGTTTATTTGATATCCAGGGTTTCTATAGTGATGTTGTCGTTGGTGTAAATGCAGATTTCAGATGCGATGGTTAAGGATTTCCTGACGATAGACTCCGCATCAAGCTCAGTGCCATCCAGGTATGCCATCGCTGCGGCCTGTGCGAATGGACCGCCGGAGCCGATGGCGATCAAGCCGTTTTCAGGTTCAATGACATCGCCAGTTCCGGATATCAACAAGGAGTTATCCTTGTCAGCGATTGCCAGCAATGCTTCGAGACGCCGTAGTACCCTGTCGGTGCGCCAGTCTTTGGCCATTTCTACAGCCGCCCTTACAAGGTTTCCGGAGTATTTTTCGAGTTTGCCTTCGAAGCGTTCAAACAAGGTGAAGGCATCGGCGGTTGCACCTGCAAAACCAGCGATCACCTGGTCATTGTAAAAACGCCGCACCTTGCATGCGTTAGATTTCATTACGGTGTTGCCCAGTGTTACCTGGCCGTCACCACCCATTACGACCTGGTTGCCTCTGCGGACAGAACAAATGGTTGTTCCACGGTATTGTTCCACGCGATACTCCTGTTGAATGCGTGAAGCAAACGTGGGGATAGACACGGGTGAATACAAGCACTGGCCCGCCTGTTTCAACGCTGGAAGCAAGCCGTGTAGTATCATGATCCAATACCCACCGGCGTTGCTGCCGGACCTTTCTGATGGGTTTGAGGGCTGGTTCAATTCATTCACGACCTGAAGCTGCCCGGTAATGTGTGGAAAAAGGAACTTGCGTGGATTTCATATTTGAAGCATTTAAGGCGCTGATCATGGTTGGACTGCCAATTGGCGTGTTCACTTTCCTGTTGGTCTGGTGGGCGTTAAGCGGCGAACACTTTAAAGAGTCTTCAGACCCGAAGGCACTGGAAGCAGAAATCAAGGCGATGTCCAAAGATAAGGAATCCCGGAAAAAAATTCAAAACCTCGTCCACAGGGAATGGGTGAAATTTGGGGGTGGTTTTTATGGGATTGTGGCGTTTTTCACCTATATTGTGATAGAAACCAAAGAAATCATAAGCATGATTATTGATTTTGGTGGGTTTATCAGTTTTTTGAGACAACTTGGGATTGATGTCATTATCAGCGTTTTCATTGAAGCAATTATGAATTTTGTTGCTGCGATGGTCTGGCCTTTGTACTGGATGCGGCGGATTGATTCACATTATATCTGGCTGTGGTTTCTCGCTGCGTATGCTGGTTTCTGGCTTGGAAAAAGATACGCACAACAGTTTGCCGGTAAGAATATCTGGATTGCAAAAAAGTAGTTCAATTTTTAGTAGGATAGGTACGGGTACAAATAAAGACGTAACACTATCTCCATTACTTTCTCAGCAAGAAGAAAGACCGGGATAAATTGTGATTTATTTAAACCGGAGAGAAAATGAGTTTATCAAAACGATCTGCTGCCGAGTTCATCGGCACTTTCTGGCTGGTTCTTGGTGGTTGTGGCAGTGCTGTATTGGCCGCCGGTATTCCGGACGTGGGGATTGGCTATGTTGGCGTTGCTTTCGCCTTCGGGCTGACCGTATTAACGATGGCCTATGCGATCGGCCATATTTCCGGTTGTCACCTGAATCCAGCCGTGACGCTCGGTTTGACCGTTGCAGGTCGTTTTAAAGGCGCAGATGCACCAGCCTATATGGTTCCCAGGTTCTGGGTGCTATCTTTGCTGCGTTTATTCTGGTGCAAATCGCAGGCGGCGCAGAAGGGTATGCAGGCGGCCTCGCCTCGAACGGCTTCGGTGAACATTCACCACAGGGTTACTCAATGGGTTCCGGCATCATCACAGAAGTCATAATGACCTTGATGTTCCTGCTGATTATCCTTGGCGCAACCGACAAACGGGCACCCGCAGGCTTTGCACCAATCGCAATTGGTCTGGGCTTGACCCTGATCCATCTGATCAGCATCCCGGTAACCAACACCTCCGTCAACCCGGCCCGAAGCACCGGCCCGGCATTACTCGAAGGCGGTATTGCGTTACAACAATTGTGGATGTTCTGGCTGGCACCAATGGCCGGTGCAGTGGTTGCCGCGGTTGTGTATAAATGGTTTGAGAAAGAGTAGGGTGCGTTAGCATTAACGCACCGCGGAATGTCATCCCCGCGAAACAACGTCATCCCCGCGAAACAACGTCATCCCCGCGAAACAACGTCATTCCCGCGAAAGCGGGAACCTCTCTGAATAACTGAGAGTTTTATCAGTGCTTCTCTTTACGCCCTCGGGATCGTTGAGGGGTCCCCGCGTACGCGGGGATGACGGTGCGAGGTTTGAAAAATGGCAACGTCATTCCCGCGAAAGCGGGAACCTTTCTGAATAACTGAGAGTTTTATCAGTGCTTCTCTTTACACCCTCGGGATCGTTGAGGGGTCCCCGCGTACGCGGGGATGACGGTGCGAGGTTTGAAAAATGGCAACGTCATTCCCGCGAAAGCGGGAACCTCTGTGGATAACTGAGAGTTTTATCAGTGCTTCTCTTTACGCCCTCGGGATCGTTGAGGGGTCCCCGCGTACGCGGGGATGACATTGGCTAGCGGGGATGACGGTGCGGGGGTTGGGAAATGGCACTGCCGACGCGGGTTATTTTTTCTTTGCTCTTGGATGCGCTTTGTCGTAGACCTTTGCGAGGTGTTGGAAGTCCAGGTGGGTGTAGATCTGGGTGGTGGAGATGTCGGCATGGCCGAGCAACTCCTGCACGGCCCGCAGGTCGCCTGATGATTCCAGCATGTGGCTGGCAAAACTGTGTCTCAACAGGTGCGGATACACGTTTTGCTGGATGCCCTGGCGTTTTGCCCAGTAGTGGATGCGTGACTGAATGCTGCGTGGTGAAATCGGCTTGCCTCGTTGACTGACAAAAATGTGCGGTTCATCGAACGGCACAAACTGGATCCGTGTTTTGCGCCATTCCAGTAAAGCTTCCGACGCGATACGCCCGATGGGTACCATGCGGCTACGGTTTCCTTTGCCGGTGACTGTCAGCATCCCTGAGCCGAGGTCAACCTGTTCCCAGCGTAATCCAGCCAGCTCAGCCAGACGCAGGCCAGACGAATAGAACAGTTCCATGATGGCCTTGTCACGTATGGCCAGCGGCGTGTCGGTTGGTATGCTCAATAGCTGGTTGATGCTGTCTGCATCCAGAGTCTCAGGTAAATGCCGGGGGCTTTTGGGTGCGCTGACCGGGACTGCCGGGTTTTGCTCCGCAATCCCTTCGCGCAGCATCCAGCGATAAAAACTTCGAATTGCCGATAGTAATCTTTGCAATGACTTGCCGCCGAGACCCTGACGGTGTTTTGTTGCAACCAATGCGCGTATGTGATGCTGGGTTACCTGGCCGGGTGAGGAAATGTCTTCCGTCAGCAGAAATACCACTAATTGGTCCAGGTCCCGCCGATAAGCCTTTATGGTTCTGTCAGACAAACCCCGTTCATTCTTGAGGTATGCAAGAAAATTATCGGTGTGTTGTTGCATGGCTGTCCAGCTTACTTGGCTGTCCAGCTTACTTACACCAGATTACTTTGGTCTTAATGACAGCGCTTGTTTGCGTTACGCAGAGCGGCGTTGTTTTTCCGGCTCTTCCAGGGCCAAGCGGCTGCTGACGACGCTGGCGAGCAGGTCCAGGAACAAAGTGCCCATACCCGGATAAAATCTCGCAGGATCGCTGCTGCCGATGGCAAGCAGGCCATCACTGCCCAATGGTACCAGTGCGGTTGACTGTACCCACTGCCCACGTGAACCAAACAAAAAGTCCCGTTTGTTACGGTTCAAACGACCGCAAACGCTAACGCCTTTTTCAATGTGATCCTGAAATTGTTGCATTTCCGGATCGTCACGATGGACCTGGTACAGCGGGGTTTTGGGCCCGGCTTCGATCTTGATGTCAAAAAGTGTGATATTGATGATGTCAGCTTTGAGCTCGCTTAACAGGGCATCGCTCAGACGGTCAAAAAATGCCGGCAGGCTCTGCATGGCCATCAACTCCAGCGTTAGCTGGTGTAAACGGGACATCAGTTTCTCGTTGTCGGAGGCGACCTGAATGAGCTGATTCAGTCGTTGTTCCAGTGCTTCGTTTTGGCCACGCAGGTATTGCACCTGCTTTTCAATCAATGAAACTGCAGGGCCGCTTGCATGGCTTAACTCCAAATCTTTCAATAGTGCCGGGTTGCGCTCCAGAAAATCCGTGTTTTCGCGCAAAAACGTCTCGACAGTATTTTCCAATGACCTGGTTTTTTCACTCATGTCACAATCCCTTTAAATACGTGAGTAGCAGGCCCCGCCATAATGACTGGTTCATTCCCCCCCGTCCAGTCAAGAATAAGGATTCCACCGGCCTGGGTCACGTTTATTGTGGTATCCACCAAACCTGCTTTCCTCAAAATACTCATCGCCGCGCATGCACCGGAACCGCAGGCCTGGGTCTCGGCAGCACCCCGTTCATATACCCGTAAGCGGATATTCCGTCTATCCACGATCTGGGCAAATCCGGCGTTGCACCCTTCCGGGAAGGCCGGGTGTTGGCTAATAGCCGCACCCAATCGCGCGACATTCACTGCGTTTATATCTTCAACCACCATTAATGCATGCGGATTCCCCATGGAAACCGCACCGATATTGTGAACCTGTTGATTTATCTCAAGTTTATACCAGTCGCCATCTGTTTCCAGCAGCACCGGCACCTGTTCCGGTTTGAAACCGGGCAGCCCCATGTTGACCCGCACCCGGTCATCGTCAAGGCATTGCAATTCAAGGCTGGCGACCGGTCCGCCCAGCAAAAACTTTCCGTCCGGCGTTTCACCGCGCATTTTGAGATATAAACCGATACAGCGCACGCCATTGCCGCATTGTTCAGCGCGACTTCCATCGGCATTCCAGACCTCAAAAGATGCCAGTTCTCCGCTGTTTGCCGGATCGCGCACTACCAGCACCTGGTCGCAGCCGATACCCAGATGGCGGTCTGCCAGTCGTGTCGCGGTTTCCGGGTCGATCGGGAAATGCTGTTCGCGCAGGTCCAGCAGCACAAAATCATTGCCTGCACCGTGCATTTTATGGAAGCGGACGGACATGTTGGGGCTAAACCGGATCGGTCAGTTGGATGCCGCCGTCCTCAATCTGCCCGGCTTCATTCTGACCGTCTTTATCTTGCTTGGCTTTATCCTGCTCGTCATCGTCCTGCTGATCGTCCTTCGTTTGCTGGCCCTGTGCAGTCTCCTCCACTACCACGGGCGTAGCAGCCGGTTTATCTTCCGGGAGGTAAAGTTTGCCCTTGTTTCCGCAAGCACATAACACAACGGTGCAGATACAGATCAGTGATATGGATTTGGCAGTTTGCATGTATTGATAAACCCTGGCAGATGTATGCTGAATCGCTGCTACACTATACGCCATGAACCATAGCAATTCAGCACAGCGTAACGATAAAATAAAGCTGCTTGAGTGTGTAGAAATTTCAACGGCGGACAAGCCGGAATTCTCAGTGATCTGGTTACACGGGCTTGGCGCGGATGGGAATGACTTCGGGCCAATAGTCCCTCACCTTGGGTTACCCGCAAATATCCCGGTGCGCTTCATTTTTCCACACGCGCTCCTGCGTCCGGTCACAATCAATGGCGGTGCAGTAACGCGCGCCTGGTATGACATCATCGATTTCAGCACCAGCAAGGGTCAGGATGAAGCTGGAATTAAACAAAGCGTTGCCCAGATTCATGCCCTGATCGAGCTTGAGCGTGACCGCGGTATTGAAGCTTCAAATATTGTGCTGGCAGGGTTTTCGCAGGGTGGTGCGATAGCCTTGCACGTGGCGCTGCGTTATCCGGAGAAACTGGCCGGTATCATGGCATTGTCCGCATACCTGCTTTTCCCCGAGCGACTATTGGCCGAGCAATCAGACGCGAATGACGCGACCCCGGTGTTTATCGGTCATGGCATACATGACCCGATGGTGCCGTTGCAGATGGGTCAGGAAATTCAGACCACGATGAATTCAGGACAGCACCCGGTCGAATGGCATAGCTACCCTATTCAGCATTCAGTATCTGAGCAGGAAATTACAGATATTGGCAACTGGTTGCGAGCCCGGTTCAGCAGTGACCCACGTCAGGTCGGTTCGCCTGATTAGCCTTGGCCTGGGCCTGGATATGTTGCCACAGCACCGGAAAGATATGCGCGGGGAGATGAGCGGGAAAATGAGTGGGCCGGGTGTGTACCCGCCTTCCTTTTGCCGTTGGCGTTTATTGCTGGCGGTAATGGCAGTAACACAAATTTCAGTGTTTCTTATCGGCCTCGGCAGAGAGGTTTATGACAACCTGATCTGGCTTGCTGTCACATCGCTGTACGCGCAGGCCCTGGCGCTGGTGACGGCAATGGGTGTGTGCGTTGGACGGGCATGGCTTGGCCGTTTGTCCGCGCGCGGTGCATGGTTGGGTAGCTGGTTGCTGGCGGTTATGACCGCGTTGGTTTTCAGCTATTCGGCCGGTATCGTTGGCAGCGTGCTTGGTGTGGGCCCTGGCCGGCAGGGATTTGGATTGTTCGTGATGCAAAGCGTGTTTGCCGTTGCACTGGTGTCATTGGCTTTGTTCCGTTATTTGTTTATTCGTCGCCAGTGGCGGGCCCAATTGCTGGCACAATCGGAAGCACGCGTACAGGCGCTTCAAGCCCGGATACGACCTCATTTCCTGATCAACAGCCTGAATACGATTGCCAGCCTGATACCCGAGGAGCCGGAAAACGCAGAACATGCAACCGAAGACCTGGCCGACCTGTTCCGTGGCAGCATGCGGCGTGCAGATCGCCTGATCAGCTTGTCAGATGAGCTGAAGCTGGCTGAAAAATACCTGCAGATGGAGCGCCGGCGTCTTGGCGACCGGATTAAAATCGATTGGCAGGTGGATGAGTTACCCAAGGGTGCTTCCGTGTTGCCACTAACACTTCAGCCCTTGCTGGAAAATGCGGTGATTCATGGTATTCAGCCACGGCTTGAAGGCGGCGAGGTCCGCCTTTACGGGCGTAGTGAGAAGGACAAAATTGTGATCACAATCTGTAATCCTCTGGCGCCGGAAGACTATAGCAGCCAGGGTAACGGCATTGCACTTGCGAATATTCGGGAGCGGTTGGAGTTGGCCTTTGGCCCTGCTGCCAGCCTGGTTACACATCAAAATGACGATCAATTTTTTGCGGTCTTAAGTCTGCCCTATGTTGAGAATACTGATAATTGACGACGAATTGCCGGCCCGTGTTCGCCTGCGACGGATGCTGGCGGATATACCGGAGGTGCAGGTGGCCGGCGAAGCCGCAACCGGGCTGGATGCGATGCGCATGATCGCGCTGACCTCAGCAGACGTTTTGCTGCTGGATATTTCCATGCCGGGCCTGGATGGAATGTCGTTGGCACGAATACTTCAACAGAAGGAATCGGGGCAGGAATCGACGCCTGCCATCATTTTCTGCACCGCATGGTCCGACCAGGCTGTCGAAGCATTTGAATGTGACGCAGTCGACTACCTGGTCAAACCGGTCAGGGCAGAGCGTCTTGTAATCGCGATCAACAAGGCCAAACGTCATCTTGCAAAAACCGACAGCGCAAAAACCGGCCCGTTGTTACGCTCGACGCTGGCCGGCAAGGTCAACTTGTTGGCCATGAGCGATGTGATTTACCTGTACGCAGAGGACAAGTGCACTATGGCAGTGCACGTAACGGGCAGGCAGGTCATCAACAAGTCGTTGCGAGAACTGGAAAAACTGTATCCGGAGACACTGGTCCGGGTTCACCGTGGCGCGCTGGTTGCGAGCAATCGCATCCGGGGTCTTGAAAAGACCTCCGATGGTACGAACTTCCTTTTACTGGATAAATGTGATGAACGGATCAAGGTCAGTCGGCGCAAGCTCCCGGCGATCAGAAAAATAATCCGCGGGCTGGCATGAAAAAACTCCTTAAGATTGCAACCCGCAAAAGTGCCCTGGCCATGTGGCAGGCAAATCACGTGGCCGCATTACTGCGCAATGCCCACGCAGACCTGGAAATCGAGTTGGTGCCGATCGTCACTGAAGGCGACCGCGTTATTGACCGCCCGCTTTCGGAGATCGGCGGAAAGGGTTTGTTTTTGAAAGAACTCGAATACGCTCTGATTAACGGCGAAGCGGATCTGGCAGTCCACTCGATGAAAGATGTGCCGGCTGAAATGACCAGGGAATTGGCGCTGGATGTTGTGTTGCCGAGAGCCAACCCATTTGATGCGCTTCTCAGCAGGGGCGGTGAGAGCTTTGCAGATCTGCGACCCGGGTGCTGTATTGGTACTTCAAGCCTGCGTCGGCAATGCCAGGTCCTCAGTTTGCGCCCTGACCTGAAGGTCAAAGACCTGCGCGGTAATGTGGATACACGGCTGCGAAAACTGGATGAAGGTCATTATGACGCCATTATCCTCGCCTGCGCGGGGCTTGAGCGGCTCGGCTGGGGTGAACGCATCACCGAGGAACTCGGTTTGCCTGACTGGCTGCCGGCTGCGACCCAGGGGATCATCGGCTTGCAATGCCGCCGGATTGACGCGGAAACGCGCAGCCTGATCAATCCACTGGCAGACCATGATGCGGCCGTGGTGGCAAAGGCGGAGAGGGCGGTGGCACGGGTCTTACAGGCGACCTGTCAGGTGCCGCTGGCCGCGTACGCGGTTGTTGACGGCGGTGTTGTCAAATTGACCGCCATGCTGGGCACTCCGGACGGCGGTCGCATACTGAGGGCTTCAGCCAGCGCGTCTGCAGCCGATGCCGTTGAACTCGGAGAACAGGTTGCGACTGAGCTTGTCGAACAAGGCGCACTAAAGATAATGGCCGGATTATGAGGCTTCACCGGCCCGACAATACCCCCGGAGAATACACTGTAATTTATAAGCGGTCAGGTTGCTGGAATACGGGGTATCGGTGAATCAACTGCGCCAGACACAGGTTTTGATCACCAGGCCGATGCGGGCATCATTGGAGTTGGCTGCACTGCTCGATGTTGATAGGTTTGAGCCGTTGGTGATGCCATTTTATTCTTTTACAGCTCTCAAGCCTGAACTGGATTTGCAGGCAGCCTGGTCTGGACCCCGGCCAAGAAAGCTGGCTGTTTTCACCAGCCCGAGAGCAGTTGAGTTCGGGCTTCCCTATATTCCCGCCGCTGATATCAATGAGATTGAATTTGCGGCAATCGGACCAGCCACAGCTTCTAAGCTCGCGGCGCAAGGCCATGAAGTTCAGCTAAAGGCGCGTTCCGGTTATACCAGCGAGGACCTGCTGCAAATGCCGGAATTGGCCAAAACACCAGGTGAGGCCATCATTTTCTGCGCGCCGGATGGGCGCAAAGCCCTGAAAGAGGGTTTACAAACCCTTGGTTGGGCTGTAAATCTGGCCATGGTTTACCAGCGCCAGGCCATACACCCGTCAGCGGATCAACTTGCAGAACTGGCAAATGCTCACAGATTGATCAGTGTCTGGACCAGTGTATCGGCCCTGAAACTCGCCGGAGAATTCCTGCCCGCTAACTTGTGGGAGAAAATTTTGCATGCGCCGGTGCTGGTGATTTCCATCCGTATACAGCATTATTTACAACAACGGGGCGCCAGCCATGTTGAGCTCGCTGACGGCCCGGGGAACAATGAACTGCTGCGCTCAATATTGCGGCTGGGCGACAGCGATTGGAATTGACCAAAGATGGACATAAAACAATTGAATGACGAGATTGATGATGATGCAACCGACCCTTTAGACAGGTTGTTGCAGGATAGGAAGCTGGCTGCTCCGGGCAGGGGTATTGCTTTACTGGCCCTGTTGTTGGCGCTGGTGGCCGGGGCCGGTACCGGCTGGCAGTGGTGGCAGGCGCGTGCACCGATGTCTGATAACACCGTGAATGCGGAAACAATCGTCAAGTTGCAGGCATCTCAGCAGCAATTGGCCAGCACACTGGCGTCTCTGGAGTCGAAGCTGGACGCTGCCGGTGCGGCGGTCAGCGGCGATGATGTTTCTCGCATGGCTCAACGGTTCAGTACGGTTGAAAGCCAACTGGATAACATGCGCCAGTTTTCCGCTGAGCAACAGGCATCGATGAGCGCCGTTCAGGGTGGTATGCGTTCTCTTGAGCAGCGTCTTTCTGTGACCGAATCCGGACTCGCCAGCGTTGCCGCGAACAGCCAGACCGGGGACGTGGAACTGGATATTGCGGAGATTGATTTTTTGTTGCGCGCGGCCTCCGAACGCCTGGTTTTATTCAATGACCCGGAAGCAGCCGATCTGGCATTGCGGTCCGCCGATGTACAGATTGAAGCACTCAATGACCCGATGTTTCTCAGCGTTCGCCAGCGAATTGCCAGCGCGCGACAGGCGTTGGCCGCAATACCCGTGGTTGATCGTATTCAATTGTCGGCCGAGCTGTCCGGTATGCAGGACAATATCCCGGCACTGGCATTCCGGGGCGAGCGCGTAATCGAGCCGCAGGCAGATTTGCCGGAAGATGCCGGTTGGTGGGCAAGCCTGAAGCATACGCTTTCATCCCTGGTCACTGTCCGGCGGCGTGTTGCGGATGACGAATCGCCTTTGACGCTTGAAGACAAGGATTACCTGAGGCAGGGATTGTGGCTGCAACTGGAATCGGCGCGGCTGGCTTTGATGCGCAGTGATGCGCAAACTTATGTGACATCCCTGGACCGGGTCGGTGATACGCTCGACCGGTTCTTCCAGGGCGGTGCAGCACCGGTGCAAGCCATATTGCTAAAGCTTTCGCACTTGAAAAAAGTAGAAATTGCACCGGAAATGCCCGATATCAGCGCGCCCTGGAAGCAGCTACGACAATTGCGCGATAGTCGCCGCTTGTTACAGTCTGTCAGCCCGCCTGTGGCCAGGGAAAGCGTCGAATGAAACGATGGTTGCTGCTGTCACTGGTGTTTGTTTTGCTGTTGGCGGCTGGCGCGCTTGCGCCGCTGATCAAGAACGACCCGGGGCATGTGCTGATAAATTTCGGTGACTGGACGGTGGAAACCAGCGTATTGGTATTGGTAATGGCCTTGTTGATTTTGTGGTTTTCTGTCCAACTTGCGGTCTGGCTATGGCGCATGCCGGTGGAGACCGCCCGCAGAATGCGAGAGCAACGTGCGTTCAGGCAATTGGAAAAAGGTCTGCTGGCGCTGACAGAGGGCGATTGGCGTGCCGCAGAAAAAGCGCTGGAGAAGTCGGCCAGTGTGCAGGGCCGCACAACGGCGCATTATTTGGCGGCGGCGCAGGCGGCGGATAGCCAGGATGCAGCGGAGCGGCGGGAATACTATCTGGAACAGGCCGACAGTGGCGGTTCAAAAAAGCGCTTTTTGGTTGAGTTGGCGCGTGCCCGCATGTTGCTGGGCAACGGCAACAGACAGGCAGCACTGCCGGTATTACAGGGCCTGTATAAACGCCGTCGCAAGCACCCGCAGGTACTTGAGATGCTGTCGCGTTGCTATCGCGAACTGGGTAAATGGGACGAGCTACTGGATTTGCTGCCGGTATTGAAAAAAGCAGACGTGCTGTCCAATGAGCAGCTACATGAACTGCAGGAAGAGGTTTCTGTTAACAAGCTACGCTCAGTTAAAAGCCCGCAAGATCTGCAGGCGGCGTGGAAGCAACTTCCTCGCAGCATCCGCCATGACGCGATCGTTGTCGAGGCGTTCGCACATTGTGCGGCCAATCTGGATCACTCTGACCTTGCCGAACCGTTGATAACGTCCAGTCTTAAACATGAGTGGAACTCCAAGCTGGTGCTGAGCTACGGAGATCCGGGCGCCAACGACAGGGTAAAGCGTCTGAAGCAATGTGAGAAGTGGTTGAAACAACACCCCGACGACGCCAATTTACACCTCGCACTTGGACGTTTGTGCGCGGGCGAATCGCTTTGGGGAAAGGCCCGGGAGCACATGGTTAAAAGCCTGGAACTGGATCCTGGAAGCCCCGGCTATGATGCGCTGGGACAGTTGCTTGAACGGCAGGGCGAACTGGAACTTGCGATGTTGTGTTTCCGTAATGCGCTGCGTATCAACCAGGGCCAGCAACCGCTGCCACTACCGAAAGAGACAGCCAGGCTGGCACCCACCCAGGCTTAGCCCGCATATTTCCACCAGTATCCCGCTTAGTCAGTGTGGTCTGGCAAGAACCCTGACCGGCACATCCAGACCGAATTCGAAGGAATCAAAAAATATCCGCCGCTTTTCGGCACCGTTTTCCAGAAATGCCGCGCGGGCGGTATCAATCATTGCCGGTGGGCCGCTCATGTAGATATCAAAGCCGCCAAGATCAGGGTAATGCTGTAGCACCGCGTTATGGACGAAGCCATCAAAACAGTCCACAGGGTGGTCATCCTGTGGCTCTGATAAAGCCGTGGAATATGTAATATGCTCATTTTGTGCAGCCCACTGTTTAGCCTGTTCGTGCATATAAAGTTCGCAGCGGTTACGCACGCCCCAGAATAAATGCAATGGTCGCGTGTCTTGATGTGCCAGCAAATCTTCGATCATTGATTTCAACGGAGCAAAACCGGTGCCGCCACCCATCAGGACCATTGGCCTGTCGGTCTTATCGTTGCGGATAAAAAAATTCCCCAGCGGTCC
>SMVB01142546.1_pt1 | contig 16221 bp, 12 predicted proteins | sample 2456461 | NCBI WGS metagenome assembly SMVB01 (sample SAMN11095934, study PRJNA526329) | marine sediment metagenome | biome: Marine sediment; feature: Surficial sediment; material: Deep marine sediment; isolation source: Hadal surficial sediment | place: Pacific Ocean | collected 2014-05 | depth...
AACCACCACACCATGTAGGTCAGCGTCCAGGTGTGGAACCAGTCGCCGATCTTCTCGTCGAAGAAGGTGTAGGTCTTGAAGCCCTGGGGGAAGACCTGCCAGAGATAGGCGCCGACCTGCTCCACGATGGCGCTCATAATGTAATAGGTCGGGCCGGCGAGCAGCACGAAGACCATCAGCGCGCCGGCCATCGCCATCGCCGCCTTGGACATCAGCGCCATGCCGCGGCTCAAATCGACCATCAGCGGCAGCACGTAGCTCGCGCACAACACGGCGAAGACGGCGAACGCAAGCCAACGTCCCGCATCGTCGATGGCAAACATCGTCGCCAACCCGCTCTCGACTTGGAAGACGCCCATGGCGATCGAGCCGCCGACGCCGATGGCGATGGCGACGATCGCCAGGAGGTCGCTCAGCCAGCCGACCGCACGTACCCAGCGCGCGTCGCCAAACACCGCCCGGTAGGGCGCGCTGAGCAGCGTTGGGCAGCCCTTACGAAAGCTGAAATAGGCGATCACCAGCCCGATCGAGGCATAGATCGCCCAGGCGTGAAGGCCCCAGTGGAAATTGGTCAGGAATAGGGCGAGGGTCGCCGCCTGCTGATCGCTGACGTACTCGCGCGCCAGGCCAAAATGGGTCAGAGGCTCGGCTGCGCCCCAGTACAGCAGTCCGACGCCCATGCCGGCGGCGAACAGCATGGCGAGCCAGCTGGCGGTCGGAAACTCGGGCCGGTCGTCGTCCGCACCCAGGCGAATGTTTCCGTAGCGCGACAACGCGAGGCCCAGGCAGGCGATCAACAGCGCGCTCACCGTCAGCATGATGAACCAGGCGCGGCTGGTGAAGTGGAAGTGGACCAGACGCCTGGCGAGATCGGTGAGCCCGGACGTATCGACGATGGCGCTGTCAACTTAACGAAGGCAGGTCACAGTTGAACGTTTGAACTGAGCGGCTCAAGCAGCAGCGGTCACGGTCCGCCAGGTGTTCATCGCGTCACCGCGGAATTGGCGCATTGTTTTCCGAGTGATCAGATGACGTTGGACATTGAAGGTGTTGTAGATGGCGGCGTGGGTGGAGAGAAACCTTTGCGCCGATCCTGGTGACTTGAAGCCCTGCATCCTTCGTTCTCGTTGTCGAACCGGCAGATGCGAATTCTCCGCGCGATTGTTGCTCCGTCCGCCGGTAACGTGTTTCTCTGTCATGCTGAGATCACGCAATGCGGCCCCGTAGGATGGCAGTTTATCGGTTACCACTTCATTGGGTGCATATCCCTGCTTCTTCAGCAATTTGCGCATCAGTTTGAGCGCTGCCTTCTTGTTGCGCCGGGATTGAACAAGGATATCCAGCACCTCGCCCTCGCTGTCCACCGCCCGCCAAAGATACATCCGTCTTCCGTTTATGGAGACAAAAACTTCGTCCAGATGCCAGCGGCAATCTGGCCGGGGTCGAAGGCGCCTCAGCTTGCGGGCATAGGCCTGTCCGAACTTCAGCGCCCAGCGCCGTACCGTCTCATAGGAGACATCAATGCCGCGCTCGGCGAGCAGATCCTCGACGTCGCGATAGCTGAGCGGAAACCGGAAATACAGCCAGACAGCGTGTTGAATGATCTCCGATGGAAATCGATGGCGGCGGTAGGAGATTTTCTGCATCTCAGGACGCTACCGCGCCAACTACACCGTGGTCACGCAGTTTATGTGACAACACCTTACCCCTTGCAAATCGGGGGGCAATGGTATGGACACCCGCCCTTGAGATTCCGTGGCATCCTTAAGTGTGGGTGAACACCATACTTGGAGGAGATTAGGCATGATAGTGACGCGGATTGGGGTCGATTTAGCGAAGAATGTATTCGAGATTCACGGAGTTGATGAGCGCGATATTGCGGTCATCCGAAAGACCTTGAGGAGGGAGAAGGTTGGCCTGTTCTTTGCCAACATACCGTCCTGTCTGGTTGCCATGGAAGCGTGTTCGGGCGCGCATTACTGGGCGCGCAAGCTGACGGACCTTGGTCACGAAGTCCGGCTGATCAGCCCTCAGTTCGTGAAACCCTACGTGAAGAGCAACAAGAGTGACCTGAATGACGCGGAGGCGATTTGCGAGGCCGCAAGCCGCCCCAGCATGCGGTTTGTATCGATAAAGTCGGGGGAACAGTTGACCATTCAGGCGACCCATCGCGTTCGCTCTCGGCTGGTCGGGAACCGGACGTCGCTGGCCAACCAGATTCGCGGCATCCTTGCCGAGTTCGGCATTGTTGTCGCCCGCAACCTTGCCGCCCTGCGGCGTCGCCTGCCGGAGATACTGGGGTCCGATACGGTCACTCTCGATCCGATGACCCGATCTCTCATTCTCGACCTGCAGGAGGAACTTGTTGTGTTGGATAGGCAGGTCCGTGCCTATGACAAAAAGATCCGGCAGATCAGTGCCGCCAGTGAAGCCTGCCAGCGCCTTGAGCGCATCGAGGGGATCGGGCCCCTGACCGCGACCGCGCTTGTCGCGGCGGCCGGTAACGGCGCTTCGTTCCGGAATGGTCGTCAGTTCGCGGCCTGGCTCGGTCTGGTGCCCCGGCACCACTCATCGGGCGGGCGAACGCGCCTCCTGGGCATCTCGAAACGCGGCGACAGGTATATCCGAACCCTGCTGATCCACGGCGCACGATCAGCTCTTGGCCGTATCCGGCACAAGAAGGACCCTCGGAGCCGATGGCTGCGGAAATTGTGCGGACGCAGACCCTATAACGTCGCCGCGGTGGCCCTTGCCAACAAGAATGCCCGTATTGCCTGGGCGGTGCTCAGGCATGGCGAGCACTATGACCAAAAACGCACCGTCTCGGCAGCTTAATCGAATTTAACCGCACGAGGAGACCTCCCACCGCAATTGCAACAAGACGCCAAGGAATGGAGAAGCGGTTGCACCGCCGCCTTTTGAACCTGATGTATGGACCGGCAGATCAATCGATCATGTCTCGGGGGCATGTCTCGGGGGCGATAAGGAAAAGGCGAGCGAAAAACCATTGTGGCTCGCGGCACATCCGTTACCCGCCGCACTAAAGAAGCCGAATATACGAAAGCAGTTGCAGCTCAGCACTCGGACCCTTGGATAACCGTTGCAATCGGGCGGGTGTCCATATACGTCCATACATGACAATGCCGGTTAACTCGTGAAATAGCCGTTCTTGAAAGCCCAGAGCCAGAGATAGGCGATCTTTTCGTTATGAAGCTCGGCATACCCCACGTGGCCATAGCGTGGGATGAGCACCACGTGGGCGCTCTTGGCGCCGGCCTCGCGATATTTCTTGACCATGAAGGGTTCGCGCTTGTCCTCGATTCGCGCGCCCTCTTTCCAATGGCCCTTGTCGTTTTCGCCGACCACCAGTAAAACGTGGATTTTCTCGACCCAGTCGGGGGCGGGCTCTTCCGTGTGATCGAAATACTCCTCGCGCGGCAGGCCGGTGCGTTTGGGATATTCCTCCAACTTCTCCAAATTGACGAGATGCTGGTTGTCGCAGAGCGAAATCTTCATTTGCGAGCGCACTTTCCCAGCCCAGGCCAGGTACTCGTCTGCCCCGCCCCAGGGGCAGAGGTCTTCGGGGTCTTCGTAGCCGGCCGCCTTGAAGAAGGTGGGGTTGCGGCGCGAGATCGCGTCGATGTCGAAGACCTTGACGGTCTCGGACCCGGTGCTCTCGCGCCATTGGAGCCGCCAACCATCGGGCCCGCCGGTGCCGAATCCGCAAATGCCGAAGATTTCGGCCTTGGTGAGAAAGCGGTGCAGCTGGGCGACCATGGGGCCCGAGGTTGAATGACCCCACCCAAGAATCTTGCGGCTTGCCAGGTGTTGGTCGATGAGAGTCGCGAACCCCTGGCAATTGACGTTGAAGGTGCATTTGAGGTTGCGATCGAGGATTTCGTCTTCGGGCAGGTCCCGGTCGAGGAGATAGACCGGCATGCGGTCCTCCACGGAAACCTGCCAGGTGCCGCCGGGCGGATAATGCCCGGGATAGGTCATGGCCAGGACCTTGAACCCCTGGGCGGCGAGGGAGGGCGAGATCCCCGGCCGGCCATCGGGGGTCTCATCCATGATTCGCTCTGACCCCGCGCCGCCGTGGCAGACCACGAAGGCGATCGACGGATCGATTTCGGTTTCCGGCGTATAGAGCCGGCCATGAATATCCCAGTCATAGCCGTTGCGCGAAAACCGCGCGGTCACCTCTTGCACGGTGAATTCGACCTTTGGATAGGGCGCCCCGATTTCGAGCCACTGATCCCAGTCCAGCTTCACCAGGGGATCGTCGTCGCCGATGCCGTCGAGATAGCGGGCCACGGCGGCGTTGGTTGGGGCTTCCGTGTCGATGGTCATGTTTCTCTCCGTTCCTCGCCCTTCGGGCGTGTTTGTTAAACCTTATATCCGATCGCTGCACGATCACCTTATATCCGATCGCTGCACGATCAGTGGAGCGTGGTGCCTCCGGAAACGTCGATGCAGGCACCTGTCACGTGGCAGGCTTCCGGCGACAAAAGCCATGCGACCGCCGAGCCGATATCGTCTTCGGAGGTGGGGCGGCCAAGCGGTGCTTGGGTGGCGCCGTCGTCGGCCCCCTTCCAGCGCGCATCGGCATTGCCCGGGGCGATGGAATTGATCCTGACCCCGTAGCCCGCGCATTCCAGCACCATGGTCTGGGTGAACAAGATGATGCCGGCCTTGGCGGCGGAGTAGTGCGCCGCGCCGGCACCGCCGCGCAGGCCGCGGCTCGCGGCAATGGAAACGATGGCGCCGCCGCCTTGTTCCTTCATGACGGACAGGGCCGCATGGACGCTATTGAGCACCCCCTTAAGATTTGTATCGATGATCCGGTGCCAGTCCCCGGGCGGTGTCTCCGCCAGCGGCTTGCGGCTGATGCCGAGGCCACGCAACCCGCCGGCGCAGTTCACCAGGGCGTTCATGGCCCCGAATTTCTTAACCGTCTGGTCAACGACCTCACGGACCCCGGTAGGGTCAGTCACGTCCATTTCCGTGACCTCCACGCGGACATTGGCGGAAATTAAGGCTGCCACCTGTTCGGCGCCCGATGTGTTGATATCGGTGAGAGCCAAGTTCCAACCGCCCTTTGCCAGGGCCTTGGCGATTCCCTCACCCATCAGGCTGGCGGCTCCGGTGATCAATGCGGTCCCCATTTTCTACCCCCTCCTTAGTGCAGCCTGATGCCGCCGGTGACATCCAGGCAGGCACCGGTGATATAGCCCGCGCGATCAGACATCAGAAAGGCCGCGGCATTCCCCATGTCGGTGCCGCGCCCGAAACGGCCGAGCGGCGAGGCGCGGCCACTGCCGGGGCGAACAGCCTCTTCCTCTCGCTGCATGCGCTCCATTTCCTCGATGGATTTGGCCCGGGTCTCGGTCCGGCCCGGCGCGATGCAGTTGGCGCGCACCCCATTCGGCCCCGCTTCCTGGGCGATTGCTTGGGTCAAGGCGATGACTCCGGCCTTGCAGGCGGAATAGACCGATGCATGGCGCTGGCGCAGATGGGGCGGCCCGCCCCGGATGCCCGCGCCCGACGCGATATTCACGATGGCCCCGCCGCCGCCCGCATAAAGCACCGGCAGAACCGCATGACAGGTGTTGTAGACACCATTCAAATGAACCTCGATATTGCGGCCCCATTCATCGGGCGCGGTATCGAGGAACGGGCCGGAGGTAAGATCCAGATTGCGCCCGCCGCCGGCCGCCGTCACCAGGCCGGCGAGTCCACCATGGTCGGCGGCGGCCTTGGCCACAACTCGGTGGACGGCATCAAAATCGGTCACGTCGAGTGCGTAGGCCGCAAGCACGCCTGTGCCGATATCCTCTGCGACCGTCTCAGCCTCTAGGGCGTCGATATCCGCCAGCACCACCTGCCACCCGTCTTCCACCAGGGCTCGGGCACAAGCCCGTCCAATGGCACCGGCGCCGCCCGTGACCAGAACCGTTCCCATGGCCGGCTCAGTAATCGCCCATGGGCCGGTAGGCGGGCGGTTCCCGGTTGGCCGCCATGCACAGCGCGGCAATATCCCGGCGATGGGTGAACCAGACCAAATCCTCATGTTCCTTGACGTAGCGGATCATCTTCTCCCAGGCATAGGCGAGGTAGGGCCGGCCGCCGAACTCGGCGTGGACCAGTGCGTCGATGCGGCCCGGGCGCCCGCGCTTGGCTTCCTCGACGACGAAGTCGAAGGCGTCCTTGAAGCCTTCGAAAGCCACCGTGCCGCTCGACACGCCGCCGCCCCAGGCGCGGATATCGTTGAAAAACCAATGCTTGGGAATGATGGTGATGGGCTTGCCGCCCGCCTTAACCACATAGGGAAGATCGTCGTCGGATTGATCACCGCACCAAGTATATCCTTCCTCAGCCAGGATAGGGAGGGTCTCTGGGGTATGCAGGCCGCCGGGGCCGACCCAGCCGACGGGCGGGGCGCCGGTCACTTCTTCGATGGCGCGGTTGCAGGCGCGGATTTCCTCGCGCTGCTGATCGGGGCTGAGATCGGTGATCTTGATATCATTGGTGGTGCCGTGGCCGGCGATTTCATGTCCGGCATCGTGGAGCGCCCTGACCGCATCGGGCCAACGCTCGCAAGCGAGCCCATTGACGTCGATGGTGGCGCCAATGCCGGTGCGCTCGCAAATCTCCATGATCCGCCAAATCCCCACATTGCCGCCGTAATTGGCGTGGGAGATAGAGGCAAGGTTGACGTCGAGGCCGGATAGCTTCTTGAAGTGCCCCCCCTTGGTGAAGGCCTCGAAGGCGACCGTGAAGGTCGCGCAGATCATCTTTCCGTCCGGCCAATCAATGGTGCGACGCATACTTCCCCGATCCTCCCCTTATGGCGGAGACGTTGTTGCCCTTGCGATTCCGCCGATTGTGGAAAAGGGTACTCCCTCGGCAACCGTCATCGCAAGCCCGCGGTGCCCGGAGACGGAGCGTGCCTTGACTCGCGGGGGGCCCGGGGGGAATATCTCTGAGGTGCAGCGTGGCAGCCGGGCGGGGGAATACTGCCGCGGCGGCCCAGGCCGGAAGTCTGCACGAACATAATTTATAATAGAGGGGGACCCTAACATGACCCGTAAATTCCTTAGCATACCCATCGCCTTTGCATCCTTGGCGGCGTTTTTCGTTGCCGTCGCAGCGCCGGCGGGCGCACAGAGCTTGTCAGCCAACGAAAAGCTTTACGCCAAGCTTGCCAAGCTGCCCGACAAGGAGCGCCAGGCGCGCTTGGTGGCCGGGGCCAAGAAGGAAGGCACCATCGAGATGATCCATTCGCTCCGGCGCAAGCTCGGGCGCAACCACATCAAGGGTTTCACCAAGAAGTACCCCTTCATCACGGTGAAGAACTCCGACATGGGCTCCCAGGACGCCGCCGAGCGGATGGTGGCGGAAGAAACCGCGGGCAGGCATCTGACCGATACCATCTCCATCGGCGTGCCTGACGCAACCATCCTCATCGATCAGAACCGCATTGCCCGTTATCCCACGCCGGCGACCAAGCGGATCTTCGCCAGGTACAAGGGCTTCATCGACCCCCAGAATCGCTGGGTGCCCTATTACTGGAGTGAATACGGAATGTCGTACAACACCAACCTGGTAAGCGAAGCCGACGCACCCAAGCAGTGGTTCGACCTCTGTAAGCCCAAATACAAGGGCAAGTTCTCGTTCGATCCGCCGACAACGCGATTCCTGGTCGGCCTCTACACCATGATGGGCGAAGAAAAAGCCAAGAAATTCATCGCCTGCGTGGGCAAGAACAATCCGATTATCCAGCGCGGCCATACGGCGCGGCTCAAGCTCATGCTGCGCGGCGATCACTGGATCCAAGGGGCCAACTATTTTTACCGCGGCACGAAGATGAAGAACAAAAACCCAAAGGTCCCGTTCAAGGCGGTCTATACGGCGCCGGTGCTGGGCTATGCTGGGGCGATCATGATCAACAAGAATGCGCCGCATCCCTACGCGGCGGCGCTATGGGCCGACTACACGCTGTCCAAGACCTCCCAAAAAGTGTTGCGCAAAGCCTGGCGGGGAACCCTCGCCATGGAGCACGCGTATTTCCCCAAAGATGCCACGCTTATTACCTATAATTACCTGAGCGCCGACATCGTCAACCGCATGCACGATTACTGGGGCAAGCACGTCGGCCGCAAGGTCCGCAAGCGTAAAAAATAACAAGGTATTGAGGCCAGCCGGGGTGTGCGTGCGGGAGACCGAGGGGGTCTCCCGTAGCGCTCCCTGCGTCGGGGGCCCATCGGCCCCTGACAGGCCATCACAGGGCCAGGACCAAATTCGGTGACCACCACTTCCCAGGAGCCATCTTCCCGCGCGGCAATCAGTCGTTTCGCCGCCATCCGCCACGCCCTTGCCGATTGGCGCACGGTGGTTCTCGGCCTGCTGATCCTGCTGTTGATCTATCAGGTGATCATCCCCTTCCTGATGATCGTCTGGGCCAGCCTCAAAACGTCGCGTCCGGGCGAGCCCGCCTTCATGGAATGGGGCTTCTCCCTGGCCAATTATTTCCGTGCCTGGGCGGACAGCGGGTTCCTCGAGGCCACCTTCAACACCCTTTGGTTTTCCCTGACATCGACCCTGCTCGCCTTCGCCGGGGGACTGTTCCTCGCCTGGGTGGTGGACCGCACCAACACGCCTTTCGCGCGGTTTATCGGCATGGTGACCCTGGCCCGCATCATCATTCCCGGGGTACTGATCACGGTCTCCTGGATTCTCCTCATCAGTCCCAATATCGGCATGCTGAACACCATCCTCGAAGCCCTCACGGGGATCAAGGCGGTGTTCGACATTTACACCTTCTGGGGCATGGTTTGGGTCCATGGGATCGAGATGATCCCGCTGGCCTATCTGTTGATCTCGGCGGCCTTCAAGGGCATGGACCCGAGGCTCGAGGAGGCCTCCACAATGACCGGCGCGGGGACCCTGAGGACGCTCCGGCGGATCTCCCTGCCGCTGATCGCGCCGGCCATCGGTGCTGCTCTTCTGTTGCTGTTCATTTCCACGGTCGAGACCTTCGAGGTGCCGCTCCTAATCGGCGGCCGGGCCGGAGTTCGCGTCTATACCACGGAGGTTTTCTTCAACACCGCCCGGGTGCCCACCGACTGGGGTCTGGCCAGCACCTACTCCATGGCGCTGCTGCTGATTTCCGTGGTGCTGCTGTTGATCTATTTCTGGATGCTGCGCCACGGCGAGCGCTATCAGACCATCACCGGCAAGGATTACAAGCCCCGCCGCATAGACCTCGGCCGTTGGAAATACCTCACCTGCGCGATCTCTCTTCTCCTGGTCTTCCTGATCACCGGCCTTCCCTTCCTGATCATGCTCTATGCCTCGTTCCTTCCCGAAGAATCGGTGGCGATGATCGAGCCCTGGGAGATGATGACTCTGGAGAACTACCAGGCGCTGTTCAACGAGGAGGATGCGTTTTCGCCACTGTGGAACTCGACCCTGTTGGGCATCGGTTCGGCGACGGCGGTCATGTTAGTGGTCTCGGTGATCGCGTACTTCGTCCACAAGACACGGATTCCCGGTCGCAAGTTGCTTGATTTCCTGGCCTTTGCCACCATCGCCCTGCCGAGCGTGGTCTTAGCTACCGCCTTCCTGTGGTTTTATTTGCTGGTCCCCCTACCGGTGTTGGGGACGCTGTGGATCATCGGGCTCGCCTACCTCACGAAATACATGCCGTTCGCGCTGCGCTTCGTCTCCTCGTCGATGCAGCAGATTCACGTGGAGCTGGAGGAGGCGGCCCAGGTCGCCGGGGTGCCGTGGTGGAGGAATTTCTTCTTCATCTTCCTGCCCTTGTTGAAGCCGGGTTTATTGGCGGGTTGGTTCTGGGTCATGGTCCACGCCTTTCGCGAGCTCACCATCGCCCTGATGTTGGCGCGGGCCGACAACAAGACTGCGGCGGTGGTGATCTACGATTTGTGGGAAAACGGGTCCTTCCAGGCGCTATCCGCCTTCGGTGTGATGATGTTCACGGTGTTGATTGTTCTCGTCACCATTTCCCACTTCATCTCCAAACGATACGGCATCGAGGAACAGGTCTGAGGAACCACGCCATGATCATCGTCGAAAACCTGACCAAGATCTTCGAAACCAAGACAGAGCGGGTTGTCGCCGTCGACGGCGTCGGTTTCACGGTCGAGGCGGGTGAAATGGTGACCCTGCTGGGGCCGTCGGGCTGCGGCAAGACCACCACGCTGCGCTGTGTCGCCGGGCTCGAGCGGCCCCATGGCGGACGCATCCAAGTGGACAACAGCCCGGTGGTCGACGTCGAGGCCAAGATCTTCGTACCGCCGCAATTACGTAACCTCGGCATGGTGTTCCAGTCCTACGCCATCTGGCCCCATATGTCGGTCTATGACAACGTCTCCTACGCGCTGGAAGGCAAGAAAATTTCCCGCGCCGAGATCAGGAAGCGCACTATGGAGGCGCTTGAACTGGTGCAACTCACGGATTTTGCGGAACGACCGGCGCCGCGGCTGTCCGGTGGCCAGCAGCAACGCGTGGCCATCGCCCGTGCCCTCGCCGGCCGCCCCAAGGCGCTTTTATTCGACGAACCGCTTTCCAATTTGGACGCCAAGCTGCGCGGCGAAATGCGCTCCGAATTGAGGCGGCTACAGCAGCAGGTCGGGCTGACCTCCATTTATGTCACCCATGACCAGTCCGAAGCCCTCGCCATATCCGACTGGATCATTGTCATGCGCGGCGGGCGTATCGTCGAGAGGGGACGGCCGACCGAGATCTACCGGACGCCGCGCAACCTGTTCACCGCCCATTTCATCGGCAATACCAATCTCATCCGGGGCCGCGTCGATGCCGTCGATCGCGCCGGCGGAATGGTCAAGGTGGAAACCGCGCTGGGCCCGATGTCCGGCTTCGATCCCAATGGCGATCTGAAGGACGGCGACGCGGTACGCCTGTCGATCCGGCCCGAGGACATGCATCTGGCCGGGGATGCCGCTTCTGCCGACGGCAACGTGGTCACTGGGCGCGTCGTGGTGGCAACCTTCCAGGGATCTGCGGTTGAGGCCGAGCTTGCCTGCGGTGACGAGACCATCCAGTGTCATTTCGGACGCGATGCCGACCTCCCTCAGGGCTCAGAGATTCGGCTTGAGTTCGACCCCAAGGCATCCATCGTGCTGCGGGACGAGCCCCTGGAGGACGAAGGTTCGGTTGCGGGTGGAGACCACTAACCCCATTGCCGAGCGTTAGAGCATTTTCCGGTCAAATGGTTTAATTTGACTGGAAAGTGCTCTAGCGATCCCGGGCGGGAAAACTGAATTCGGGCCCGGTGCGCCCGCCGGAAGGCCAGCGTGTGGTTACAGTCTTGAGACGTGTGTAAAAGTGCACGCCCTCGGGCCCGTAAATGCCGTGATCGCCGAACAACGAAGTCTTCCAACCGCCGAAACTGTGATAGGCCACCGGAACCGGGATCGGCACGTTAATTCCGACCATGCCGGCTTCGATCCGGTCGGCGAAGTGCCGCGCCGATTCGCCATCGCGGGTGAAGATCGCCGCGCCGTTGCCGTACGCATGGCCATTGACCAGCTCGATGGCATGGTCGAAGCCGTTCGCCCGCACCACCGACAAAACCGGCCCGAAAATCTCTTCCCGATAGATCGTCATGTCCGCCGTCACGTGGTCGAACAAGGTGCCGCCGAGAAAATATCCGCCCTCGAATCCTTGCAACGCGATGTCCCGTCCGTCGACCACAAGCTCGGCGCCTTCCTCGACACCTTTGCCGATCAAATCGATGACCCGGTCACGGTGCGCGGCGGTAATCAACGGTCCCATGTTAACCGACGGATCGGAGGCCGGGCCGACCTTGAGGGCTTGAACCCGTAGCTTGAGCGCCGCGACCAGCCTATCCGCGGTCTCCGACCCTACCGGCACCGCCACCGAGACCGCCATGCAGCGCTCTCCCGCCGAGCCGTAGCCCGCCCCCACAAGGGCATCGGCGGCGAGCTCGATATCGCAGTCGGGCATTACCAGCAAATGGTTCTTGGCGCCGGCAAGCGCCTGAACACGCTTGCCGTTCGCCGCCGCCGTTGCATAAATATGCCGCGCCACCGGGGTCGAGCCCACGAAACTGATGGCGCGCACATCGGGGTGCGCCATCAGGGCGTCGACGGCGTCACGCGCGCCATGGATGATGTTGAACACCCCGTCCGGAAAGCCCGCCTCCGCGGTCAGGGCGTGCAATAGGTTTGCCGTGGACGGGTCCTTCTCCGATGGCTTGAGGATGAAACTATTGCCGCATGCCACCGCCACCGGAAACATCCACAGCGGAACCATGGCCGGAAAGTTGAACGGCGTAATACCAGCCACCACACCCAGCGGTTGGCGGTCCGAATAGGCGTCGATATCAGAGCCAACGTTGCGGGTGAAACTCCCTTTGAGGAGATGGGGGATACCGCAGGCGAACTCGACCACCTCGATCCCGCGGGTGACCTCGCCAAGGGCGTCCGCGTGGGTCTTTCCGTGTTCGGTCGCGATGGTCTCGGCGAGTGATTCGGCATTGGCGTCGAGCAGTTCCTTGAACCGAAACATCGCCCGCGCCCGGTTCAGGGGCGGCGTTGCCGCCCATTGCGGAAACGCCGAGACCGCGGCCGCGACCGCCGCGGCGACATCCTCGGCGCCGGAGAGGCCGACGCTAGCGATGTGCTCACCGGTGGCTGGGTTCATGACAGGCGCCGTGCGGCGAGACCGGGCCGCCGCCTCCTGGCCGTCGATGATGTTGGGGATGGTCCGCATGGATTCCAACTTGGCGTCTGCTTGGTGCGGCTCGGTTATTGGTAGGGCCGGTATTCTTCTGCTTCTTCGTTTTGGCTCAGCAGATAGTTGGTGATTTCGCGCCGGTTGGCGATCCAGACTTGATCCCCGAACTGCTTGACGTAGCGGATCATGCGTTCGACCGCGCTGGCAAGGTTTGGCCGGCCCCCCAGTTCGGCGTGGGTGATGACGTCGATATAGCCAGGCCGCCCGCCAAGGGCCTCTTCATACAAAAAATTGAAGGCCTCCTTGAACCCGGCGACGAAGTTGTCGCCATTGCCAAGCCCCCCGGACCAGGCGCGCCAGTCATTGGCGTAATTGAGCTTTGGGATAATAACCATGCGCCGGCCATTGACCGAGACCACATAGGGCACGTCCTCGTCGAACGGATCCCCGAAATAGAGATAGCCCTCCTCGGACAATATTCTGAGCGTATGTTCGGTGTGCATGTTCCCGGCCGAGCCCCAGCCGATGGGACGCTCGCCAACCGCGTCCTCGATCATCTTGGTGCAGGCCCGGATCTCGGCGCGTTCCTCGTCCTCGGAAAGCTCCGGCAGGTGGATGTTGTTGGTGGTCTGATGCGACGCAAGCTCATGGCCCGCCGCATGGAGTGCCTTGACCGATTCGGGCCACATCTCGATGGCAAGGCCGTTGAGATTGATGCTGGCCGAGACGTTGTTGCGCCCGAAGATCTCCATGAGGCGCCAGATACCGACTCGGCCACCATATTCCGCATGGCTGAGGGAGGCTTGGTTGACCTCTATGTTCGGGTCCTTTTTGAACTTACCGGAGCCATGGAACGCTTCATAGGCGACCCGAAAGGTGCAGGCCATCAATTCACCATTGGGCCAAGCCACGCTATGACGTCGACGTTCCATATGACGGTCCTCCCTTGGCACCCGGTTTGTTTGGCGCCGGGCCATTGTATGCCCGCAAGGTTAGGCGCGTGGAAGGGACCATTCAAGGCGCGGCGAGAGAATAATGCCGGGCTGTCCTGGGCAGGAGATTTGCCTCCCCAGGCCGGCCGGGCTAAGCTGGCCATGGCCGATTGATCGGCGAAGGGGGCATCCATGAAGGTGCCCAGGGGGAAATTTTAGGGGAGGGGCGGCGTGATGGAAAAAAGCGCGGACTTTGTTTCGATCGGGCCTGGGACACCCGCCGGCCGGTTCCTAAGATCGTTCTGGCAGCCGGTCTTCGTCGCGGATCAACTGGCCCCTGGGAAGGCAATGCCGCTGCGGATACTTGGCGAGAATTTCACGCTCTATCGCGGCGAAAGCGGCACGCCCCACATCGTCGGGGCCACCTGCGCGCATCGGGGATTGACCCTTTCGGTCGGCCGTATCGAAGGTGATCGCATAAGCTGTTTCTATCACGGCTGGACCTATGACGGTGATGGGCAGTGCGTGGCACAGCCGGCGGAGAAGAAGGACTTCGCCGACAAGGTGAAAATCCCAGGCTATCCCACCCATGAATATCTCGGCTTGATCTTCGCTTATTTCGGTGACGGCGCGCCGCCGGAATTTCCCAGGCTGGAGGTCTTCGAGGGAGACGGCTTCGTCGAGAACAGGGTGAGCCCGCGGGACTGGGGTTTCTTCGCCCAGCTCGAGAACAGCGTCGACGAAGTCCACTTCAATTTCACCCACCGCCAGTCCAAATTCACCGATGTCGGCCTCAACGACTCAATACCCGAGATCACCGGCAGGGAAACCGAGTATGGCATAGAGCGCATCGGCAGGCGCGGCAATCAGGTGCGGAAATCCTATATCCTGATGCCCAACTGCATGTACTCGAAGGTGTATTACAACGGAAAAGAATGGACCGAGCACCTGTCGTGGCGCGTGCCGATCGATGATACTACCCATACCAGTTTCATCGCCGATTTCGTCCACAAGACCGGCGCCGAGGCGGAGGCCTACCGCGAACAGATGGCCGATGAAAAAACCGCGTCCAAGTCCCTTGAGCCGGCGATGTCAGTGATCAAGCGTATCCTGGCCGGTGAACTCCATATCGACGATGTGCCGGACCGGCCTGATATCGTGCTCATTCAGGACGGGGTGGCGATGATCGGCCAGGGGGCGCGGCGCGACCGCTCGAATGATCTGCTGGCGGCATCGGACCGCCTGGTCACCCTCTTGAGAAAGCTGTGGATGCGGGAGATGGCAGCGATCGAATCGGGCCGGCCGATTAAACAGTGGCATATCCCAAGGGATCTGGTCCCGACCAAGGGGCTCTCCGACTAAGTGAGAGACAAAGCAAAATTAGGCGATTGCTGGCCGTCAATTCCCTAGCCGCCGCAGGGGCCCGTCCCTACTCAAAACCTCGTCCAGTATTTTCCGCCGGTCCACTTCACTGTTCCCGTTAAAATATTCCCTGATAGTGTTCTGAAGTTTCCCTGTTCCATCTGGTAGGGAGTTTTCCTGCAAGCCATTGTAATCGTGGGACTATCTGGCATTATAATCGCGCTTTTGTGCCCAAGAAACCAATATTTCCCTGTATTTTCCCTGTTAACAGGGAATTTCGGCGGAGACGAGTTCGCTCGAGACTACCCCCACCGCCAGCCCTAAATCATTGTTTTTGCAGTGTTATTTTGATTATTGCATAGGTTTGAATTCATCGCCAAGTTCCCGAGACTTAGGCCATTTGCGCCCTGTCCCTTCTATTAAATCCATCCGGCGCAGAAACCCTGGTCTTTCGCGGCGCCCTCCCGTAGCGTCGGGCGATGCGAAAGATCCTGCCTTGTCTCCTTGAAAGCGTTCTCATCGGCTTCCGGAGCCGCACCGCGCTACAGCTCGAGGTCATCGCCCTGTGCCATCAGTTGGAAGTGCTCCAACGCACCCACTTTGTTCGAGTTAGGCTCACGCGAGCGGACCGAATTCTTTGGCTCTTACTGCATCGCCTTTGGCCACGCTGCCTGGACGCCGTCGTTATGATCAAATCAGAAACCGTGATCCGGTGGGACCGCAAAGGCTTTCGGCTGTTTTGGATTTGGAGATCATGCCCACGCGGTGGGGCTCATCATGGGCACGACGAGTTTTCAGATGACGGCAATCCAGACGCTAAATCCTTCCGGACCGATTAAATGGAAGGGACAGGTCCTTGAACCCGCCGGCCGAAAAACCACTTCGGACGGCGAGGCGAAGCTCTCCGTCGTGTTGCGCAAGCGCCGTTCCTCTTTCCATAAGGTCGGAAAGTGCCCCAGGGATGCCATGGCCGCTTTGCCGGACCACGAAGCTCGTTAATGCTTTGTCAATGTTTGCCGGGGATATTGGCCGCAGTTCAGTATGCGTAATACCAGCGAGCATTAAGCGAGACTCGATAGGGGATTCCCAAGCGGCTAGAAGTCTGACTCAATGAGGCGAACATAATTCAGGGGTTCGCCATGGGTAGAACGGTTGCGTTACGGGAAGATTTTGATGGGCCGGG
>SMVB01136333.1_pt1 | contig 16212 bp, 14 predicted proteins | sample 2456461 | NCBI WGS metagenome assembly SMVB01 (sample SAMN11095934, study PRJNA526329) | marine sediment metagenome | biome: Marine sediment; feature: Surficial sediment; material: Deep marine sediment; isolation source: Hadal surficial sediment | place: Pacific Ocean | collected 2014-05 | depth...
GGCCGCGATCGGGAGTGGAAGGTGGTCGATCTGATCTGAGACGCGCGCAGCGGGCGTGCAACTCTCGTGCACGAAGCCGCGATGGACTCATGGTCGCGCCGATCGCCGCCGAGACACCAGAGCACACTCTTCGACTTTGGAGGGATCGCTGCGATCGAGATCGCTGGGCTCTTTGGGATGATTGCATTCGTCGCCACGAGCCTCGCCGTCGGAATTCGGATTCTGTTGCTCGCGGCGAGGACGCGACTCTTTCCCGAAACGACGGTGGGCTTGTCACTCTTCCTGGCCGGCGGTGTGGGGACGGCCCTGTTGATCGCACCGCTCTTCCTTGAGGATCCCGAACCGCAGACGCCCTATCTCCTCTATCAGTTCGGAACGGCGATCTGCCATGTCGGATACGGATTGCTCTTCGTCTTCGTCTGGCGCGTGTTTCGGCGAGAGGAGAAGTGGGCCCTGGTTCTGTACGCGGCGTGCACGGCCGGTCTTTTTGTGGGTGCTGTCGGAATGGCGCTCGAACTCCAACCCGAAGCTGCAATGCTAGGCAATTTCACTTCGAATAGCGTCTGGTTCTGGATCAGCCTTGGCGCTCGATTCGTCGGATACGTCTGGGCCTCCGCCGAGTCGTTTCGGTACTACGGAATGCTGAAGAAGCGACTCGAGTTCGGTCTCGCCGATGCCGCGGTCGCTTCCCGATTTCTGTATTGGGGCGTGTCGTTGTCCGCGGTCGTTGTCATCTGGATCAATACGGCCGTACAACAGCTCATGTCTGGTTCCGAGGACGTTCGATGGGCGAGCCTTCTGATCACGGCCGTCCTCGGTTTACTGGTCGCTGTTTCACTCTGGTTCGCATTCTTCCCGAGGCGTCCCAAGGCTGTCGCCTCCGGCGGGGTTTCCGATGCGGCCGAGGGGGTTGCCCAATGAGCCCGGCGGTGGAGACATCGAATTTCGATCTGGCAGCGGAGCAGCTCGAGGCGTTCTCCTCGCTCAATCGGCTCGAAGCGCGAGGAACCCTTCGGATTGCCTTGAAGGATTCCGGATTCAGTGCGAGATCTGTCGCGCCGGACCAATTGCGCGTCGTGATCGAAAGATTGCTGCCCGAGCATCTGCGCGATCGAGGTGTTTCGGAGCCCGAAGAAATTTGCCAGCGACTCGTGGATTTCTTGCCCAATGAAAGTTCGAGCGCAAACGCGGAGACGCCCGAGGCGATCTTTGCTCGCTTGGGTTCTCATTAGTCGCCAGCCCCAAGACTTGTCGCGACGCTCGGGTTTCCCACGAGAGTCTTGGGTCAGGCTCCTAAGTGCTGGATCGCGTGGGACCCTATTGGAATCGGCTGAGGATGGACGATCGATCTGCTTGGCCGGAACGTTTTCTATCGATAGTCATGCGAGGGAGGCATCTTCTTCGCTTCGAGACCGAGTGGGATGATCTCTTTCGCGCGGACATGAAGGACGCCATCGACGCGCTGCAAGGGCCCCGAGATCTCGAGTAGAGCCGCCTGATGAAGAGGAATCCGAAAGCGCTTTGCAATCTCGGGTGTGAGTACGGCATTGGATAGTCCGGTCTCGTCCTCCAGGGTCACGAAGCAATAGCCCGAAGCTGAGCCCGGCCGCTGTCGCACGATGGCATGCCCTGCCGTACGGACCCAAGTTCCATCGGGTATCTCGCGAAGCTTTGCGGCCGATAGGATGCCGCGGCGATCGAGACGCTCGCGCAGATGGGCCATCAGATGGACTCCCGTGGTCAGCCCCGAGAGTCGATAGTCCGCGAGGGTCTCCTCGATCGGGGTCATGGGGGGGAGCGGCGAGGATGCTGGGGTTTCGGTCGACGCCGCGGTTGGGGTCGGCGCTGCGGCTTCGGTAGGCGGTGTGGTTTCGGCAAGCGTCGTGGCTCCGGTCGACGCCGCGGCTCCGGTAAGCGCTGCGGCCTTGATAGGCGCCGCAGCCCTAGTAAATGACGAGGCCGAGCGGGCGATCGAACGTCCGGCGAAGAGTGAACGTGGATCACGCTCGAGTGCGGCCACCTGCCAGAGTGCACTGCGTCGGGAATCGCAGGCTCCTCGCAAACCCGCCAGCGCACCGAGTTCCGCCAGCGCGTCGAGTTCGTCGCGATCGAGGCCGACCCGTCGGACGAAATCGCCGAGATCTTCGAAGCCCGTCCGTTCCCGTTCGAGAACGATGCGTTCCGCCGTCTTCCGATGGAGTCCTCCGACGGAGTCGAGTCCAATGCGGACGGCTGGAGGTCTTCGCGGGCCGGGGCGATCAGAATCCCGACTGCTCTCGAGGTCGGCTTGGGTTTTCGAAAGGACGACATCGACGGGTCGAACCTCGACGCCATGTCGTTGTGCATCTTGGACGAGCGTGGCTGGGCTGTAGAAGCCCATCGGTTGAGAACGGAGCAGGCCGACCAGGAAGGCGGCGGGGTGATGCTGTTTGAGGTAGGCCGAGGCGTAGGCGATCAATGCAAACGAAGCGGAATGGGATTCCGGGAAGCCATAGAGCGCAAAAGAAGTGATGTGAAGGATGATTTGATCCTCGGCCTCTTTCGAGAAGCCCCGAGCGCGCATGCCATGACGTAATCGTCCCTCGATTTGAGCCATCCGTTCGGTCGATCGCTTGAAACCCATCGCGCGGCGGAGCTCTTCGGCCTCGCCACCACTGAATCCCCCAGCGGTCATCGCGATCCGCAAGAGTTGTTCCTGGAAGATGGGGATACCCAGTGTTCGTTCGAGAATCGGGCGCAGGGACTCATGGGGGTAGACGATCGCTTCGCGGCCCGCTCGGCGGTTGATGTAGGGGTGGACCATCTTGCCGACGATGGGCCCTGGCCGGATGATCGCGATCTCGACGACGAGATCGTAGAAAGTCCTGGGTTTCAGGCGTGGCAGCGTCGCCATCTGCGCGCGACTTTCGATCTGGAAAACACCGATGGTATCGGCGCGGCGCATCATGGCATAGGTCTTGGGGTCGTCGGGGGGGAGTTTGGCCAGGTCGACTTCCCTTCCCTCGTGTCGGCGGATCAGCGGGAGGGTCTCTTCGAGAGCGGAGAGCATGCCGAGGCCCAAGAGGTCGATCTTGATGATGCCAAGGTCCGCGCAGTCGTCCTTGTCCCACTGTACGATGCGTCGATCCGCCATCGTTGCGGGTTCGATGGGGACCACTTCGTCGAGACGCCCCGCAGCGATGACGATACCCCCACTGTGTTGGCCGAGATGTCGCGGAAGTCCCTGGACCGCACCGATCAGATCGGTCCAATGTCGTACATCGCTCGACTCGGGGTCGAGCTTGGCTTCGCGCAAACGCAGGTCGAGTTCGAGCCTGGCTTCGGATCGAAGGTTTCCATTTCCGCGTTGGGAGGCGCTGGATCGGGGTTCCGCGGGAAAGTCGAGTCGTGCGATGAGTTTGGACAAGCGGCCGATCGCCTCTGGATCCATCCCGAGGACCTTGCCCATGTCGCGCACGGCCATCTTGGTTCGATAGGTGATGACGTTTGCAGTCATCGCGGAACCCGAGTGGCCATATTTCGAGAAGACGTATTGGATGACCTTCTCGCGTTGCTTGCCCGACGGCAGGTCGATGTCGATATCGGGCCATTCACCCCGTTCCTCCGAGAGAAACCGCTCGAAGAGGAGATCCATTCGAACGGGATCGACGGCTGTGATGCCGAGCGCATAACAAACGGCGCTGTTGGCAGCGGACCCACGGCCTTGACACAAGATCCCCTGATTGCGTGCATAGCGGGCGATGTCCTCGACGATCAGGAAATAACCCGCCAGGTCGAGTTTCTCGATGACGCGAAGCTCATGTTCGAGCTGTTTTGGAACGCGCGGGTCTGGACGTTGGCCATAACGTTCTCGCGCACCGATTCGAACGAACTCGCGTAGGCGACTTATCTGGGTTTCGTTTGGGCGAAGCGGATATTCTGGAAATCGATAGTCGAGGTCTTCGAGCGTGAACTCACAGCGTTCCGCAATGGTCCGTGTCGCTGTGATCCATTCGGGTCGATCGGCAAAGCGGCGTACGATTTCCTCGCGAGAGTGGAGATGTCCCTCGCCGTTCGGAGACAATAAACGCCCCGCGGTATCGAGCGTCCTGCGCTCACGCAAACAGACGAGTGCATCGAGCAGTCGTCGGTCGCGGGGCGTGGCGTAGCGGACATCGCCCGTGGCGACGACCTGGACGCCGCGAGATTCCGCCATGGCCGCCGCGCGTCGCCCCGCTCGTGCGAGGCGTCGATCGAGCAGATGGGATACATCGACCGAGAGTCGATCACCCAAAGCGTGGCTTGCCGAGTCGAGCAGAGCGGGGTGGAGAGTTTCATCGCCGCGCAACAACACGCTCCAATGTCCGGCATGCGCTTCGATCTCTTCCCAGGAGACCCTGATCCGATCTCGAGCGCGCGGGTCACGTGTTTCGAGCGCCTTGTCGCGGCGAGAATGGGCGAGCGTGAGCAGTCGACACAAACGCCGCCAACCTTCGGCAGACTCGGCCAACAAGAGCAGTCGACCCGTCTGGGCGGGTGGGACCGGGGAGGTGCAGGGGGGCGCTTCGGGGGTGCGAGAGGGCGCGAGCGGGCCGACCGTGATCTCGGCGCCCACGAGGGCGCGGAGGCCCGCGGCTTGGGCGGCACGGTGGAAGCGAGGCGCGCCGTAGACGCCGTCTCGATCGGCCAGGGCGAGGGCCGAATATTCGAGTGCGGCGGCGGCCTGGACGAGATCTTCGGGGTTGCTGCAGGCTTCGAGAAAAGAAAAGGCACTGCGCGTGCGCAGTTCTACGTAGTCCTGGGGAGTGACCATATTTCATTTTCGTCTTATTTTCGTCTTTTTTCAACCCTATACTTGCTTCATTCTCTGCTCCCGAGTCGCCCATGAATCAGTCCAAAACCGCGCTCATCGTCGACGACGAAGCCCCATTGCTTCGGCTGCTGGTCCGCGTGCTGGAACGTGCCGGTTTCGTCACGTGGTCGGCCCAGGATGGCGTCGAGGCCCTTCGCGTTTTCCGTGAGCATGCCGACGAGATCGATTGGGTCGTGCTCGACGTGATCCATCCACCGGGTGCCGGAGCGATCGAGCTTTTGCCCGCTCTGCTCGCAGAGAAGCCTGATCTCGAAGTGCTCCTGACGAGCGGTGACATACTCCCGGCGCCACTGGAAAAGACGTTGGCCTCGGTCGGCGGACGATTCCTTCGCAAGCCTTTCGCACCCAAGGCGCTGATCGCGATGTTGGAGAGCGGTCGCGACGGGGCGGATGCTTCGGGTTCGAGCCCAAGGAAAAGCATCCAGGGAATCGCGCTGGCCGATACGGGAGCCGCCTAGATGGCCTCGATCGTCGTCCTGGGAGGCGGACTGGCCGGCTTGGTCTGCGGCGCTCGGCTGCAGCGAGCGGGTCACGAAGTCGAGATCATTGAAATGCAGAACGCCGTGGGCGGCCGCCTCAGGCCGGTCGAAACGGAACACGGCTTGCTCACCCCGGCGGTCGGCGAGATCGGATGGGGAGACGCCAACCTGCGTGCGCTGGTGGCGGGGCTCGGGCTCGAGTCCTCACGGCCCGGACGCGTCGAACGTCCGCACGCACTCGTATTGGGTGGCCGGCTCCATCGGCCGCCCCCGTTGCGTCCCCTCGAATTTCTCTTCCCACGACTCTCGCCGAGAATGGATCGACCGATCGACGCCATCTTCCTTCGGCCGCCTCGCTGGTCGGATCGAAAGATCGTGGTCCGTGCGCTTTGGGATTCGCTTCGCCGATCCAGTCCGGCCATCCCGGAATCCGTTCGGGCGCTCGACGACGCGGCCTGGTCTCGCGCGTCGATTCGAGCCTTCGGCACCCGTTGGTGCACGACCCGGCTTGCGCCCGCATTGTTGGCACGAACGGGCGTCGACCTCTCCGCCGAGTCCGCCGCCGTGATCGTTCCGATGTTATGCCGCTTGTTGGCGGGGGCGGGACGCTCTGTGCTTCTCGAGGGTGGCCTTTCGGGGCTCGTGGACGCTTTGTCCGAAAACTTGCGATTGCGGCTTGGATGCCGTGCACTCGATCTGGAAACGACGACGGACGGCGTGCGAATTCACTACCGGGCTGGGGGGCGAGAGGGGGTCGCGCTCGCCGATGGCGCCGTCGTCGCACTTCCGCCCAGCGAAATCTTGCGCGTGTGTCCGAAGCTGACCCCGATCGAGCGCGGACATTTCGAATCGATCCAGGCACGTCGGTCGATCGTGATCCATCGACTGGTGCGAGAGGACGCCTGGCTTCTGCGCGGACTGGCCGGTGTGACCTTCGTGCCGGGCGAGCTGCCGGATATGCGGGACCTGCGTATTCTTGGACCGCCTTCCGAGCCCTATTCGTCCGATCCCTTCTGGCTTCGCATCTCCCTCGAACATGAATCCGTGGATCATCATTGGGATGATTCGGACGAAGCGCTGGTTCACAAGGTGGAAACGACCTTTCGCGGATCGCCGTTGGGGGCTTTGCCGTCGGGACCGTCGCGCGTAGAGCATCTGGATGAAATCATCTCGATTCAGGGGCGAGGCGCGCTGGCTCGACGCGATCGATTCGAAAACCGCGCGGAGCGAACACCGCGACTCGCCTTCGCAACCGAAGCCCTGACGACGCCCGACCTCGAAGGGCGAGTCACGGCCGGGATGCGTGCCGCGTCGGATGTGAAGGAAATGCTCACCCGCGACGTTTCGTTCGCCACCTCGCCCGACTTGTCGGACTAACGGCCGATGTCGTCCGAAAGGTCCGACGTCCGATGCATCCTTCACGCCGATATGGACGCTTTCTATGCGTCGGTCGAACAACGCGATCATCCGGAATTGCGGGGTCGTCCGGTCGTGGTGGGTGGGGCCGGGCCGCGCGGCGTCGTTGCTGCTGCGAGCTATGAGGCGCGAATCTTTGGCATCCATTCCGCGATGTCGAGCATCGAGGCCAAACAGCGCTGCCCGGAAGTCATTTTCATCGCCGGAGACATGAAGCGTTATGCGGCGGAGTCACGGCGCATCTTCGAGATCTTTCGAAGCTATTCACCGCTGGTCGAAGGGCTTTCGCTGGACGAAGCCTTCCTCGACCTGACTGGAAGTGAGCGGTTGTTGGGCCCTCCGAGTGATGTCGGCGAACGGCTTCGTCGAGAGGTTCGCGAGGCGACGGAGCTCACGATTTCGGTCGGGATCGGGCCGATCAAGATGGTGGCGAAGATCGCCAGTGGCGCCGCCAAGCCGGACGGTCTGCTCGAAGTCCGGCCGGAGGCGGTTCGCGATTTTCTCGACCCGCTTCCGATTCGGAAAATCTGGGGAATCGGTCCCGTCGCGGGTGAGAAGCTCGAGGGATTCGGCTATCGAACGATCGGTGATCTCGCCCGAGCGAACCCCGAAGCGCTTCGCCGCCATCTCGGCGACTGGGGATTGGGGATCGGTCGACTGGCGCGGGGCGAGGATCTCCGGGAGGTCGAGCCCCATCGAGACGCGGTCTCGATCTCCGAGGAGAACACCTTCGAACGCGACGTGAGTAGTCGCGCGGTACTCGAAGCGACGATCCTGACCCATGCAGAGGCCATTGCGCGTCGACTGCGTCGCCAGGGGCTGATGGCCCGAACGGTCGTTCTCAAGTGGCGCATCGGGCGTCGGACCCGGAACGGACCACGAGGCTATCCCGTTCGGACCCGACAACTCACGCTGATCGAGCCGACCGATGACGGAGAGATCGTTGCGCGTATCGCTCGTTCGCTGCTCGAGGATGCGCTAGTCGAACCCGTGCGACTACTCGGTGTGGGCGTCAGCGGGCTGCTCGATGAAGCGGGACGAGCGACCCAACTCTCGCTCTTCGACTCCGCCGACGATGACGCGGGTGAGTTCGCGAAAGCGCCGCCCCGTCGCCGCCGCTTGAATCGTGCGCTCGACGCGTTGGCCGATCGATTTGGTGACGACGTCGTGCGGCGCGCGAGCCAGGCAGAAATTCGTCATGCAACGTTGTCTGGGCAATGGAAGAAGGGGAGCCGGGACACGCACGGTCCCGAACCCGAGCCCGACTAGCCTTCCGCCGGGCAAGCCCACTCGGACTTCGACTCCGTCAGATGTCCCAGCGATACACGCGCATCGGCGGCATGTTGAGGAGTTCGATCTGGACGGTGGCCGGGCCGAAGACCCGCTTGCCGAGGGTGTGCACGACGTCGCGGAATTGATAGGCGACGAAGCGGCCACCCGGTTTGAGACTCTTGCGAACGGATCGAAGGATCGAGAGACCGAGATCCTGGGGCATCGTCGAGAATGGAATCCCGGACAGGACCGCGTCGGGCGCGTCGAGGTCGTGCTTCACGAGGGCCTCGGGGATTTCCGCGGCGCTGCCCTCGTGCACGATGAGTCGAGGGTCGTCGATGCTGTTGCGGAGCAGGTCGCAGAAACGAGGATTGATCTCGATCGCGAGCAATCGAGCTTCGGGCGCCATCGCATGGAGAAGCGCCTTCGTTGTCCCCCCGGTTCCGGGACCGAGTTCGATGACGACCTTTGCGGTCGCGATTTGTGCGGTGCGCGTGATGCGACGTTCCATCCAACGAGAGCTGGGGATGATCGATCCCACCTCTTTCGGGCGTTTGAGAAATCCGCGCAGGAACGCGATCGCATGGTCGGGTTGGGGGATCAGGGGGTTGGCTTCGGGCAACTCGGCCTCCTTGCTTGAGGGAGAGAATCTTAGTCGTAGAGGCCATCGACTTGCCACCGCTTCGTCGTCCAATCAAAGCCGAGTCGAAGCACATGGCCATCGTTCATCTGCACGTCGTAGTGGTCGATCGCAAAGTGAGTGGATTTTTCCCACCAATGTCCGGTTGTTCGCCAGGGACCTGCCGCGCGGAGGATTTCTCCCTGACTGATCGTGCTACGCAGGAAGACGGGGCGACCGCGTTCGATCCGAACTTCCGCTCGTAGGGGCGGTCTGAGGGCGCGTAGCGTCAACATGGGTCTTCGTTGAATGTGTTGGTTGGCTTCGATATCAACTTTAGAACGAAGTTTCTTTTTAGAGAATGGTTTGAGCGCGAAAGCGCCGGGCCGATGGTTGTCGACGATCTGGGGGGAGCCGACCCGCTCGGCTCCGCAGATGGCCGTGAGTTCGGCCAGTGTCTGATCGAGTTCACCCGGGCTCGGACCTCGGGGCAAGAAAAAATCGAGCTGTTCCCGTCGCAGCGGCACGCCTTCGCAAACGAGTGTCACTCGTTCGATCGCCGCAGCGGGCGGTTTGGCTTCGAGGGCCAGACGCAAGAGTCGAAGAAGTATGCGTTCGTCCTGGCAAGGGGAGGCCACTCCGATTCGCCGGCTCTCTCGAGCTCCGTTTTCGAGTTCCAAGGCCAGGCGCAGTTCCACGCAGCCCAAGGATCGCAAGCAGAGGCGCTCGACCAGACGCGAGATCAAGCCACGAAACACGAAGGAGAGAGGCTCGAGATTTTCGATGGGGACCTCGAGATCGATGCCTTCTTCGATCGCCAGGATTCGGGGTTCGGCGATGGGGGTTTCATTCTCTTCGCCACGAGCCCGAGCGACGAGTTCGAGGAGTTCAGGGCCGAGACGAGCGGCCAGGTCACGACGCGACAAGCGAAGCAGGTCGCGAATGCAATGGATGCCAAAGCGAGTCAAGGCTCGTGCAGTTCGGTCGTCTGGATCGAGCAGATCGATGGGCAGCGGGGAAAGAAAGGCGAGTTCCCCTTTGGGCGAGAGGATTCGAGTAGTTTCGAAAGACTCCTCTCCCGAAGCGAAAGACGAAGCGGGACGATGCGCCAAGTGTCGAGCAATCAGTCGAGCGATACTACGGGAAGAGGCGAGGGCGACGACGCCTCGGATTCCAGCGCGTTCGGCGCGGGCGTGGAGTACGGAAGCGAAGGCGCTCTCGCTTGCATGCAACGCTTCGATTCCACTGGCATCGAGGTAGACCGCAGCTTCGGAGAGGAACGACCCCGAGGCCCGATCCGCCAATTCGGCGCGGGGTGTGAGGGAGAGGGCGACATCCAGCATCGCCTCGCGAGCGGCTTTCTCGAGTACGGGAGAGGCGACCCGGACTTCGATTTCGGGACAGACCGCGCGTGCCTGGGGCAGGGTTTGGCCAGGTCGAACACCTTGAGCGAAGGCTTCATGTGAAACGGCCAGGGCTTCTGCACGAAAGCCGTGGCCGCTCGTAATGACGAGAGGCCGTCCTTTGAGTTCGGGGCTCGCACGAAGTTCTGCGTGAAGAGGCAAGTCGGGGACGAGAAGGCACGCGATCCGCATCGACTAATAGATCTCATCGGAGTCGACACGCATGGAGAGTGAAACTTCGTGGCCGATGGGCCGACTTCGGTGGCGCTTGAGAATGGCTGTCGTTTCGAGGCTGTCGAAGAGGCTCGGTGGACCGATGAAGCGCGCGCCCAGGGGCTTCATTTCGAGAACCAGCTCGGCCCGGGAGCCCGTCGTCGAGGCATTCGAAAGCGCCACGAGAACCGTGCGCGAGTTCGCCGCGAGGCGTGCCAGTCGTAGCCAGCTGACATCCCGGATCGCCACGCCCGCAAGGGCCAGGTCGAGAATGACCAGCTCGAACCCCTCCGTCTGAAGCAACCGCTCACAACTGCGCAGGGCTTCGTCCTCGGAGCGGGCGCGGACCCAGAGCAAACGCTCGAGATCACTACCCGTGGCGACGGCGGAGGCCGGGTCGAAGGCGTCCGCCAGATCGATCCAGGCCGCGAGGACTCCGCGTTTCAGGGTTTCGGCAAGCAGGCTGAAGGCGAGCGCAGTTCGCCCCGAAGAGGGCGCGCCACAGATCTCGGAGAGGCGGCCATGGGGGAAGCCGCCCCCCAGCCGTGCGTCCAATGCGGCAAGGCCCGTCGGGCAGAGGCGAAGGGTTTCTGCAGTCTCCTCGCCTTGCGAGTCCGAGATGCCAAGATGGATCTGGGAGCCGAGATCGACGAGCAGGGCCTCGAGCGCGTGGCTTCGGCCTCGAGGCTTCCCACGCGTCTCCTGTTGTCTATGCGCTTGGAGCGCTTGGAGCGTTTGAAGCGTCTGAATCCGACGAGCAACGCCCACGGGACCACTTGCCCGTCCGACCGAGGAGTCGGGGGGCGCGGGGGGCATCGCCCTACTTTCGCTTTTTATTCGCCTATGTCAAGAGAGGATTTCGTGGGCTTCGAAACCATTGCTCGCCTGCCCGGTTGAGCAAGAATGCGCAAGCGATGAGGTCGGGGAATTCGAGTTGACGAAGAGACGAATCGAGCGATCGCAACGCGGCGGCCTTCGGACGATTTCGCTCCTGGCCGGCCTGGGCTTGCTGATCTCGGCCGCCCCCGTCTTCGCCGGGCATATCCCCCCGACGGTTCAACTGATCGCCGCCAGCACGACCGACCCGGCTATCGACGACGTGATTGGCATGCATCATGTGGCGCTTGGTCCGGGAGTCGAACGCGCCGGTCGTTTGCTCGTCTTTCTTCCCGGGACGGGGGCGCCTCCACAGCTCTACTCCCAGCTGATCGAGGGGGCGGCCCGGCAGGGTTATCACGCGATCGGCCTCGCGTACGTCAATCCGGCGGCGGTGAATGTGCTTTGTTTCGGAATGGCCGCGAGCGGCTGCCAGGAGAAGGTTCGACGGGAGATCATTCTCGGAACGGACGAAACGACCCTCGTCAATGTCGATTTCGACAACAGCATCGTGAACCGTCTGGATCGACTACTCGCGCATCTCGAATCTATCGCGCCGAACGAGGGCTGGGACGGCTATCGCAATGCGGTGGGACAGCTGAGATGGGAGCGAGTCGTCGTGGCGGGACACTCTCAGGGTGCAGGACATGCAGCCTTCATCGCCCGACTCGAATCTGTGGCTCGGGCCGTGCTTTTTTCGGGGACCGAAGCGGCCGCCTGGACCCAGGCGGGCGATTTCGTCACCCCGGCATCCAATATCTGGGCGTTCGGTCATTCATTGGAGGCGTTCATTTCCGCCTTCCAGAGTTCATGGGACAATATCGGGATCCCCGGAATCCCAACGTCGGTGGATGGTGTCGGAGCGCCATTCGGGACCAGTCAACAACTCACGACCTCGAATACCAACTGCACGGGCGATCCTCAAGCGAATGGCTTCTATCACAACTGCCACTGCGTCGACGGCTTCATGCCGCCGCCGCTTCCGGACGGGACTCCCTATTTCCAATACGTCTGGGACGAACTCTTTCGGTTTGAATCGACGCCGGCCGTTCCGAGTCTTGATCCGATTGGGATCGGCGCTTTGTTGTTGACGTTGGTTCTACTCTCGAAATGGAATCTGCGTCAATCGACAGCAGGCAGGATTCGAGTTCGCCCCGCCTCGATTCGGACGCGCCCCGCAGCGATCAGCCGAATGGCCTCGGGCAGCAGCCGTCGTTCGAGGGCCTGAACGCGCGCCGCAAGGCTGTCCAGCGTGTCGTTCTCTTCGACGGGCACGGTTCCCTGGAGCAGGATTGGCCCCTCGTCATAGTCGTCGCTCGCAAAATGGACCGTCGCGCCCGTCAACTTGACGCCCGCCGCTAGCACCGCTCGATGGACGTGATGGCCATAGAAGCCCTTGCCGCAGAAGGACGGGATCAGGGCAGGATGGACGTTCAGCACCCGACCCGCATAACGCTCTCGCAATTCGAATGGGGATAGAAAGCCGAGCAGGCAGACCAGGTCTGGATCGTATGTTTCGAGCGCATCGTGGAGTGCGTCATTGAAAGCGCCGACGTTCTTGTACTCGCGTCGTGGGATTGCGCTAGCGGGAACATTGTGTTTTTCGGCACGTGCCAGGCCGAAGGCATTTTTCTTGGACGAGAGAACGCAGACCACTTCGGCCGGAAGGCCGCTGTCGATATGTTCGAAGAGGTTCTCGAGGCTCGTCCCATTGCCCGAGAGCAATACGGCGATGCGAAGCTTGGCGGGGAGTTTGTCGACAGGCGTTTCCACGGGCGACCCCTCAGCCGAAGAGGCTCTGAAAAATTTCGCGCGTCGCCGGCGAGCGATTCAAGGTGTAGAAATGAATTCCACTCACGCCGGCTGCCAGGAGTTCCTCGCATTGCGAGGTCGCCCAGCGCACGCCGAGGGCGTAGGTGGCTTCCTCGTTGCCGTCGACGCGTTGCAGTTCGGCCTCGAGTTCGGGCGGGAAAGCGGTGCCGTTCATGCCCGCCATACGGCGGATGCCCGCGACCGTGGCGATCGGCATGATGCCCGGCACGATCGGAACGGTGATCCCCGTCGAACGGGCTCGCTCGACGAAATCGAAGAATTTACTGTTGTCGAAAAAGAGCTGGCTTACCAGGAAATTCGTCCCTGCATCGACTTTACGTTTCAGGTTCGCGAGATCGGTGGCCGCGTCGGGCGCTTCCGGATGGACTTCGGGGCAACATGCGGCGCCGATCGAGAAGTCGCCGCGGTCCGCGATATATCCGACGAGTTCGTTGGCATATTGGAAGCCGTCACTCGGCGAAACGAAGTCGGGGTCGTCCGCGGGTGGATCTCCGCGTAGGGCGAGTACGTTTCGCACGCCGCCCGCTTCGAGCTGATCGAGGATGGAGCCCACCTCATCGGGTCGAAAACCGGTGCACGGGAGGTGGCACATCGTGACGAGTCCGATCTCGCGCATGATTTCGATCGTGATGTCGACGGTCTTCGTGCGCGTACTGCCTCCGGCGCCCATCGTGACCGAAACGAAACCCGGCGAGAGCTGCTTCAGCTCCTGGATCGTGCGGAAGAGTGAGCGATAGCCCGCGTCGGTCTTCGGTGGAAAGAACTCGAAGGAGACGACGGGGTCGGATTGGTCGTACAGTTCGGCGATGCCCATGGGACAGAGCTTAGCGTCTACCCGGACCCGGAGCCTGACCCGCCTGGACAGGAGAGGTGGCTCGTCGCGATCGAGACTGCGCCGCGTTCTAGGTCCCGGGTCCGAGCTTCGAAATAGCTCGATAGGTGGCGTCGCGCAGCGCCTTCTCGCGCGGGTCGTCCAGCAGATAGTGGCCCATCTGATTCATGAGATAGGCCACGCCGAGTCGTGCGTCCGGGTCCGCAAAACAAAAGGACCCGCCAGCGCCGGGACATCCGTAGGCGCGAGGGCTCGAAGCGAAATCGAAGTCGAAATCGGGCTTCATGAAGCCCAGCGAAAAGATCGTCTTCGTCTTCAGCACGAGATCATCGAGTCCACCACTTGGATGGATGGGGTCGGCCATCAGATCGTCGAGAGTCTGCTTGCGAATCCCCAACGTGCCACCGCCGGTTGCGAACTCGCCATAGAGTTTGGCGACGCTGCGCGCGTCGGCCATGCCGTTGGCGGAGGGGATCTCGACGGCGCGCAGGGCGGGATCGCGATTGATCGACGTAAGATCCTTGACTTTCGGGTTGTTGAATGCGCGACGCGTGAGCGATTTCTTTCTCAGCATGGCGAAGATCATCCGAGCGGGGATCACGTGTCGCTTGCCCAACTGGGTCAGCAACGACCAGAGTGACCCGGGAACGATCCAGCCAATGCGCGATTCCGGAAAGGATTCGGGTAGACCGATGTGGATATCGAGTCCGAGGGGTTCGGCGAGTTCCTCTCGGAAATAACGTCCGAGACTTCGGTGTTGAGAGTCGACGCGGCGCAAGAGTTCGCTTTGGTACCAACCCAGACTGATGGCGTGATAACCGTGGCGCGTTCCGGGAGTCCAGGCCGGGGATTGCTTCGCAAGAATCGCCCCGAGTCGGTCGAGATCGGCGAGCGTCGCGACGTCGAGCGGCTCGTCGAGGACGCAGAGTCCCGCCTGATGAGCGAGCAGTTGGCGGACGGTCACCTCCGCCTTGCCGGCCTGTGCAAACTCTGGCCAGTACTTTGCGACCGGCGCGTCCCATTCGAAGAGCTGGCGCGAATGTGCGTGGGCAAGAGTGAGGGCTGCAACGCCCTTGGTGCTCGAGAAAATCGTCGTCAGCGTGTCCGCTTGCCAGGGTTGTTCACGCTTGTGGTCCCGATGGCCGCCCCACAGATCGACCACCAGCTTGCCTCGGTGATAGACCGCGAAGGCCGCGCCCAACTCCTTGCGCTCTCTGAAGTTCCGCTCGAATTCGAAGCGAACGGCTTCGAAGCCAGCTTCGACCGTGCCATGAACAAGCGACGAAACGTCCGATGAAGAAGACATCCAATACCTCGAATAGGGGATCCGAAGCATACCTTGCCTGCCCGAAATCCTCCGCCGCGCGGGGAATAGGCTTGGACGGAACTCGGAATTCGGTGCGGCGACGCCATTCCGCCCATGAACTCACCGAGGGAGGCCCCACGGCCCAATCCGCCGCGACCTTCGGGCCGAGCGCCCGCTCTACGGGTGGGTGACTTCAGAGGCGGACGATTGCGAGTCCGAGGTCTGCGCCTTCCCTGGAAAGAATGCGAAGGAAAGAGAGCCCGCGACGACGAATCCGAGCAGAGCCGACACGACAAAGGAAATCGCCTGGGCCAGCTCCACATCCAACAGGACGGAGCGAACGCCGAGGTTGATCCAGATCAACACCACCGCGCCGGTGCAGACTCCCCAATAGAAGAATCGATCGACGATGTTCCGGTCCGAGAGCCCAAGCGCAAGTCGACGCTTCAGCATCCCGTAGTAGCGAAACGACTCGAAGGTCGCCCAGAGATAGACCACGAGCCGCGCGCCGAGGCTCATCCAAAACCAGAGGTCGGGGGGCGCCGATCCGCCAGCGAGGCCTCCGCCCGGTTCGAGATTGACGGCGAGGCCGGCTCCGCCGAGCAGCAGTACGCCCGTCGAGACGAAAAAGAGCCCGGCTGCCCAGCGTTCAGTGGGGCGAAATACCTGCCAGACGAAGACGAAGAGACAAACCCACCCGAAATGATTCGTGGCGGAGTCCGTCTGATGAATCAAATAGAGCGAGTCCGGATCGAGGCCAGGGCGGAGTAGCGGAAGGATCACCAGGGCCGTGCCTATCCCACCCGATAGGAAGAGCGACAATCCGACGGAGGTCTCCGGAAGCTGGCGCGTCCTGGCGGCGAGCAGCAGGATGCGACCCCCCACGACGAGGCTTGCAGCCACGAATGCGACGAGCCCGAGCAATCCCACGAATTCAATCACCTGGATTCTCCTCCCCGATGCCGAAGAAGAGAGATCGGCTACGCGAGAGGCAAACCTGAGTCGGAGAAGGATTGGGGGTCGCGCCGCCGATTCTATTCGAAGCGGTCTCGAAGCTCGGCGGGAACCAGGGGGCAGGACTCGTCCGGCCGCCTGAAGAGACGATGACGCA
>SMVB01325028.1_pt1 | contig 16212 bp, 14 predicted proteins | sample 2456461 | NCBI WGS metagenome assembly SMVB01 (sample SAMN11095934, study PRJNA526329) | marine sediment metagenome | biome: Marine sediment; feature: Surficial sediment; material: Deep marine sediment; isolation source: Hadal surficial sediment | place: Pacific Ocean | collected 2014-05 | depth...
AAAAGAGTTAATTATGGAAACTGTTAAAGATTTGTTATTTAAAGAGGGAATGAAAAATTCGGTACGCTTGTTGGGTATTAGCATTTCGAATCTCAATAACGATCCCAATAGCAATAAGGATAATAAAGAGGCAAGGCCGCCTCTGGAGAAAACCATAGACGTACAACTTAAATTGGACTTTTAGCTTATGTAGAGAAACTACTTTTTAATCTAATTATTAATTTAATGCTTACCATTATGAAAAAAGTAGTTTTAATTTTAAGTGTTGCTGTTCTTACAACGGTTTTCATTTCCTGCAAAAATAATCCCGATAATCATCGAGACAAAGAAATTGTTGAAGACGTCCCTGAAACCCAACTAAGTGATACTTCAGTAGATCTCGCATGGGTCGATACTAAGGAGATCGATCCAGAGACACAGGCAGAATATCTGTATATAACCGCGTTCAGTGGTTTAAGCCTACGGGAATATGGCAATCTGCAAAGTGAGAAATTGGCACGTATGCCTTATGGAACTAAGGTAAAAGTGCTCAATGCTGAAAAAAATACCACAATGAACGTTGACGGTATTAAAGGAGGTATGAACGAAGTGGAATTCAACCACAAAAAGGGATTCGCTTTTAACGGTTATTTGTCTAAATACTTCCCTCCGGAGGGTGATATTTCTGTAAAAGGATACGCAAATGAATTGAATCGAATTTTTCCTGAAATTGTCTTTACAGAATCGACCGGAGGTACCGCAAGTAATCCCAGCAATACTGAAACCATAGTCTTGCCTGGGGCAAAATGGCATGAAGCATTCTTCACTGCACAACGATTATTCGACTTCCCTAAGGAATTCAATTTTCCAGATCCGAAAGGGAATAACTCCGAGACCATCACCGATAGAAAACCTAAGAGAGGAGTTTGGGTGAGTCAGTTAGAAATAACACGTAAGGATAATGTCCTGGAAAAGATCGAGTATGTATATAAGTCTAAGAAATTTGACAGCAAAGTCACCATAGTAAAAGAAAGTGGTGCGATGAAGATTTCGAAAACAGAGGAGGTGAAGTAACTTCTTTTTTAAGAATTTATGAAAAACCTTGAACCAGATAAAGTTTCAGGGTTTTTCTTCAAAGGAGAAAATTAAACCTGTGAAATTCTTAGGGTATTCACCATCCCTTTATCCACTATAGGCATGGCGGCCAGGTTAATCAGGTAATCCCCTTTCTTTACGAAACCTTGTTCATAGGCAATGCGGTTCACATCATCAACGGTCTCATCTGTACTCACAAACTTGTCGTAATAAAAGGCTTTCACCCCCCATAATAAATTCAATCGGGAAAGAATTCGCTTATTCGATGTATACACCAATATGTGTGCGTCCGGTCTCCAGGCCGAAATTTGAAACGCAGTATATCCACTATTGGTAAGTGTGCAAATAGCACTTGCTTCTATTTCGTTGGCCATTTTGGCGGCGTGATAACAAACCGATTTGGTGATATATCGATCAGTGCGTATGTGTGGGGGTTCATAGGGTACCGTGATGAGGTCACTATTCTCAACCTGTGTACAAATATTAGCCATGGTCTGAATCACCTCTACTGGATATTTACCTACGGAAGTTTCTGCGGAAAGCATCACGGCATCAGCTCCATCCATAACAGAATTGGCAACATCATTTACTTCTGCCCGGGTGGGCGTTAACGAAGTTATCATAGTCTCCATCATTTGGGTAGCGATGATCACCGGAATTCTGGCCCGTTTGGCTGTAAGTACCAATTCTTTTTGAATAAGTGGCACTTCTTCGGCAGGCACTTCTACTCCCAAATCACCCCTGGCCACCATCAACCCATCGCAATAGGCAACAATTTTGTCGATATTTTTGACCGCTTCCGGCTTTTCGATCTTAGCGATAATAGGAATTTTATATTCACTATGCTTCTCGATCAAGGCTTGCAATTCCATTAAATCCTCAGGTTTTCGAACAAACGATAAAGCGATCCAATCTACCTGTTGTTCGATGGCAAATATTGCGTCTTCTTTGTCTTTTTGCGTAAGTGCAGGCAGTGAGATATTTGTATTGGGTAAGTTCACTCCTTTTTTGGAGCGCAATGGTCCCCCTTGAATTACTTTGGCTCTAACGGTATCTTTGCGGTTGGTATTAAGAACTTCAAAGATAAGTTTACCGTCATCCAAAAGGATTCGTTCTTTGGGTTTTACGTCCTTCGAAAAGTTATCGTAATTCATATAAACTTTCTCGTGTGTGCCCTCAAATTCTTCTCCTGTACAAAAATCGAGCTCATCGCCTATATTCACCACCACTTCTTCTTTCATCATTCCAACTCGAAGTTTAGGTCCTTGCAGATCGGCCAGGATAGCAGTGGAAGAGCCCATCTCATCCCCCAGATCGCGAATCATTTTTATGCGTTTTTTTACCTCCTCATAATTGGCGTGTGAAAAGTTGATCCTGAAAACGTTGACCCCTTCAATGATCATTCGTTTCAAGATTTTTTTATCTCTGGTGGCAGGCCCAAGGGTTGCTACAATCTTCGTTTTCTTTTGAGCTGACATCTAATTAAATATTAATTTGTGATTCGATTTTATTTGGTGCTCTTCTATTTTATAGGCCGAAATGACCTGGTTTATCTCGTTGATCAGGGAGATGTTTTTCCGCAATGGGATAGTTTCATAATCGGATTCGATTTTCAGAAAAAAATCTGCCTCCTTAAATTCAGGAAGTAACAGAGTTAACACTGTACTTTCTGATTCATCATCTCCAAATAGCCCTTCACTACTTTTAATATTAGCAACATTCGATTTGCATTTATTACTTACCAGATAATAAGTAGTATACCGAAATTGATCTTCAAATTTAAAAATGGGAAAAGTAACTTGTAGTCCCTCGTTCGAATAATCCAGATCGGCTCTTTTTCGTTTTAACCTTAACTTGAGATGCTGATTGAGGGTAAACGCCATCTTATAGGCTTCCTCACTACAATGTATGGCAACCAAAGAAAAATCTTCTTTAAGGTCATCATTCAAAAGCAATTTATGATGGGCCATACTTTTTTTTATAAAAATACGGTATTGCGGTTTAAAACAAAACTATTCATGGTTTTGAATTTGCATTTGCCTCTGGAGTTTGTAATAGGCGCGTTTGGCAGCTCTTTCCTCAGCTTTTTTCTTAGAAGTACCTCTCGCCTTGGCTACGGTATCCTGTTCCAATTGAAGTTTTACGGCAAAATGTTTTAAGGGATCGTTCCCTGTATCCTCGTATGTATTAAACTTAAAGCTCTTTTTATTTTTTTGGCACCATTCGATAAAGAGACTTTTGTAACTTATTATTTTTCCTTCCAATTTCTGAATATCCACATAAGGCTTTATCACCCTACGATGGATAAATTTCTCACAATCTCTATACCCTTTATCCAAGTATATCGCACCTACAAGGGCCTCAAAGACATTTCCATGAATATTCTCTCCAAATTGTTTAGTAGGAATATTGGTCTTGACCAGAGCAATCAGATTAAGGTCTCGTCCTAATTCGTTCAAGTGCTCTCTACTCACAACTTTAGACCGCATTTTCGTGAGATACCCTTCATTGCCTCCCGGAACTTTTTTGAAAAGATGTGCAGCTATCACAGATCCCAACACCGCGTCGCCCAAAAACTCCAGTCGTTCATAATTTTGTGGAGACCCCTCTGTATTGGTAGTGTTCATTGAGCGGTGGGTGAACGCCTCTTTGTAAATAGTAATATCCCCTGGTTTAAAAGCCAGTATTTTTTTTACACCTACGTAGAATTTTTCGTCCTTTTCAGAACGGGAAGAGAATATGTTTTTTATGGAAGTCATAGGCTTTAAGAGTCAAACTTCTTGAATAGAACACAAGCGTTATGACCGCCAAAACCAAAAGTGTTGCTCATGGCAACATTAATTTCCCGCTCTTGCACTTGGTTGAGCGTGAGATTTAGGGAAGGGTCTATATTTTCATCCACTGTAGTGTGGTTAATAGTAGGTGGAACCAAACTGTACTTCATAGCCAAAATTGACGCGATGGCCTCAATGGCACCGGCTGCACCCAAAAGGTGTCCGGTCATGGATTTGGTTGAGTTAATATTAATATCGTTTGCGTGCTCGCCAAAGACTTTGGATATAGCTTTCAACTCGGCTACGTCACCCAAAGGTGTAGAGGTGCCATGTGTATTGATAGTATCCACCTGTTCCGATGTCATTCCAGCATCTTGTAAACAGTTTAACATAACTCTTTCCACTCCAATTCCATCAGGATGCGGTGCGGTCATGTGATATGCGTCGCTAGACATTCCCCCGCCAACAATTTCGGCGTAGATCTTAGCACCACGATTTTTAGCATACTCGTACTCTTCCAGTATCAAAGCACCCGCTCCTTCACCCAATACAAATCCGTCGCGAGTCATGTCAAACGGTCGTGAAGCAGTTTTGGGAGTATCATTTCTTGTAGATAGCGCATGCATTGCGTTGAAACCACCCATTCCAGCCTGAGTGACGGCAGCTTCACTTCCTCCGCTCACAATTATGTCACAATGTCCCAAACGAATATAATTCAAGGCATCGATCATAGCATTAGCCGAAGAGGCACAAGCGGAAACCGTAGTATAATTAGGTCCCATGAACCCATGTTTGATAGAGATGTTCCCTGGGGCGATATCTGCTATCATCTTAGGAATAAAGAAGGGGTTGAAACGCGGTGTTCCATCCCCTTCTGCAAAATTTATAACTTCATTTTGAAAAGTTTCTAATCCACCTATCCCGGCTCCCCAAATCACTCCAACTCTAAATTTGTCAATACGGTCTAGGTCAATATTTGCGTCTTCAATCGCTTCGTCACTTGAAACTAATGCATATTGAGCAAAACGGTCTAACTTCCGGGCTTGCTTCCTATCAAAATGTTCTAGTGGATCATAATTTTTTACTTCACAAGCAAATTTAGTTTTGAACTTTTCAGTATCAAAATAGGTGATAGGCGCACAACCGCTTATCCCATTCTTAAGTCCATCCCAATATTCTGAGATGTTATTTCCGATGGGAGTGAGGGCACCAAGACCTGTTACTACAACTCGCTTTAGTTCCATATGGAAGTAGTATTATTTTGCTTCTTCGATATATGAAATAGCTTGACCTACAGTCGCTATGTTTTCAGCTTGATCGTCTGGAATTTGAATGTCGAATTCCTTTTCAAATTCCATAATAAGCTCAACCGTATCCAGGGAGTCTGCCCCTAAGTCGTTTGTGAAACTAGCTTCGTTTACAACTTCGTTTTCGTCAACGCCTAATTTGTCTACGATGATCGCTTTAACTCTTGATGCAATGTCTGACATAATTATTATTTTTTAGATTTAATTATAATTTGCAAAAATAAAATATTTTAATTTAATACAGCACTTTAAACATAAAATGTGTTCTCAATTTAAACATTTTTAGTGAAGTAAATCTCTATTGCCGTACTTTTGTAATTTATTTTAATTGTTTACTTCTTAACACCGATAGAAACTATCATGAAGAAGCGCATTGTAATTCTTGCTTCGGGCAGTGGCACCAATACTCAAAATATATTGGAATACTTTCAACAGGGTGATTTCGCCGAGGTGGTTCTCGTGTTGTCAAACAAGATAAACGCCAAAGTATTAGACCGCGCGAAAGCCTTTCACACAAATGCTTCTTCATTCACAAAAGAAGAATTAATTTCAGAAGAAGGAGTCCTTAAATCACTGAAAATCATGAAGCCGGACCTCATTGTCCTGGCTGGATTTTTGCTGAAAATTCCTCCTATCATTCTGGCGGAATTTCCTGATAAAGTAATAAATATCCACCCGGCCCTACTTCCGAAATACGGTGGAAAAGGAATGTATGGGGCCTCTGTTCATGAGGCTGTGGTTGCAAATAATGAAACTGAAAGCGGGATCACCATACATTATGTGAACGAAAAATACGATGAAGGCGCCATCATTTTTCAGGAAAGTGTCACAATTTCGGAGGAAGATTCCCCAGCCGATGTAGCCGCAAAAGTACATGAGTTGGAATACGATCATTTTCCAAGGGTGATTGAAAATATACTGCGTTCAGAAAAATAATAATAAGTTCCCGCCTTGGCGGACCCTAAAATGAGTACGAAAAAAGAAAAATTCTATGTGGTTTGGTTTGGAAATCCTTCGGGTATTTTTGGTAGCTGGAAAGAGTGTCAGCTTTCGATCAAAGGTGTGAAAGGGGCACAATACAAATCCTTTTTAACTTTTACCGAAGCCAAAGAAGCCTACAGCAAAGAATATTCGGACTACAAAGGTAAAAACACAAAAAAGAGATCACTTACCAAGGAGGAGCTCACCGAAATTGGTGATCCCAATCTTTACTCCATAGCTGTAGATGCAGCTTCCAGTGGTAACCCCGGGAAAATGGAATATCGTGGTGTAGACACCCAAACTCATAAGCAGCTATTTTATCAAGGGCCTTTTGCGCAAGGAACCAACAATGTGGGTGAATTTTTGGCCCTCGTCCACGGATTGGCTTTCCTCCAACAACAAAAGAGTGACCGAATTATCTATAGCGATTCCCGAATTGCAATGGGTTGGGTGAAAAGAAAAAAATGCAATACTAAATTGAAACAAACTCGTAAAAACACTACATTATTCGAGCTCATTTCTCGTGCCGAAGATTGGTTAAAAAATAACAGCTATACAACCGAAATACTGAAATGGGAGACAAAAGCATGGGGAGAAATTCCAGCCGACTTCGGAAGAAAATAGGAGTTGAATTTCATTTAATAATGAGTGGTGAAAACCGTATCTTTGCACCTTCATTTCTAAAGCTGTAAAATGAGCAAACTCGTTATCGTTGGAACCGTCGCTTTTGATGCTATTGAAACCCCTTTTGGAAAGACGGACAAGATCTTAGGTGGAGCAGCTACATTTATCGCTTTAGCCGCATCACATTTTCAAGTCGACGGGGCAATCGTCTCTGTTGTAGGTGGAGATTTCCCGCAAGCAGATATCGACATGCTTTCTTCCAAAGGAATGGATGTTTCGGGATTACAAATCGTAAAAGATGGAAAAACCTTCTTTTGGGCCGGAAAATACCATAACGATATGAACTCAAGAGAAACATTGGTAACCGAGCTAAATGTTCTCGCCGATTTTAATCCTGTTGTGCCATCAGCTTATCTGGATGCTGAAGTAGTGATGCTGGGAAATTTACACCCCCTGGTCCAATTAAGTGTTATTGAACAAATGATCGATCCGAAGTTAATCGTATTGGATACTATGAACTTTTGGATGGATAATGCGTTAGAAGATTTGAAACTGGTGATTTCCAAAGTAGATGTGATAACCATTAATGATGAAGAGGCGCGGCAGTTAACCGGAGAATTTTCGTTAGTTGTGGCAGCCCAAAAAATTATCGAGATGGGCCCGAAATATGTAATTATCAAAAAAGGAGAGCATGGTGCATTGTTGTTTCATCGTGATGAAGTCTTTTACGCCCCGGCTCTGCCTCTTGAGAAAGTATTTGACCCTACGGGTGCCGGCGATACCTTTGCGGGAGGGTTTACTGGCTATTTAACCAAGACAGAGGATTACAGCTTTGAGAATATGAAAACAGCGATTATCAATGGATCGGCGTTGGCGTCTTTTTGTGTTGAAAAATTTGGAACAGAGCGATTGTTAGAGCTCTCCAAAAAGGAATTACATCAGCGTTTACAACAATTTAAAAACCTAACACAATTCGACATTGGGTTAACATAATATCACGCCCTGACCATCGGGGCGTTTTTTGTTTGAAATATTTATTTCTGAAGTATTATGAGCGACGCTTTAAAACACGAATGTGGAATAGCATTAATTAGATTGCTTAAACCACTGGAATACTACAAAGAAAAGTACGGCACTGCCTTTTATGGGGTCAATAAAATGTACCTCTTGATGGAGAAACAACATAACCGTGGCCAGGATGGTGCCGGTTTTGCCAGTATAAAGCTTGATGTAGAACCCGGTGAGCGTTACATCAGTCGTATTCGTTCCAACGAAAACCAACCCATTCAAGATATCTTCGAGCAAATCAATGAACGCATCAATACAGAGTTCGAAGCCCACCCGGATATTAAAGAAGATGTGGCTGCGCAAAAGAAATACATTCCCTATTTAGGAGAATTGCTCTTAGGCCATGTCCGTTACGGAACTTTTGGTGGAAACAGCATCGAAGCGGTCCATCCTTTTTTACGTCAAAACAACTGGATGCATCGTAATTTGATCATTGCAGGAAATTTTAATATGACAAACACCCACGAGCTTTTCAATAACCTGATCAAGCTCGGGATGCATCCCAAAGATAAGGCCGATACTATTACCGTGATGGAAAAAATTGGCCACTTTCTGGACTTCGAAGTTCGTAAGCTATACAAGAAAGCGAAGGCTGCCGGAATGAGCAAAAGAGAGGCCTCTCCCTTTATTGCTGAAAATCTTAAGATCGATAAGATTCTTAGAAAATCTGCTAAAGACTGGGATGGCGGTTATGCAATGGTCGGATTATTGGGCCATGGAGATTCCTTTGTATTAAGAGATCCCGCCGGTATCCGCCCAGCCTATTATTATAAGGATGATGAAGTGGTAGTGGTAGCTAGTGAAAGACCGGTGATCCAAACGGTTTTTAATGTCCCATTCGAAAAAGTGATGGAATTGGATCCCGGACATGCACTTATAGTGAAAAAAGACGGGACCTTTAAACTATCACAAATATTAGAACCTTTGGAACGAAAATCCTGTTCGTTCGAACGAATTTACTTTTCCCGCGGAAGTGATGCCGAAATTTACCAGGAGCGTAAGGAATTAGGAAAACTTTTGATGCCCAAAGTTTTGGAAAGCATCGATCACGATACTGAAAACACCGTTTTTTCATTCATCCCAAATACAGCCGAAACTTCTTTCTATGGAATGCTCGAAGCAGCCCAGGACGAACTGAACAAACAAAAGATCAAAGCCATATTAAAGGAGAAGGATTCATTAACACCCGAAAGGCTTCAGCAAATCCAAGCGCATAAGATCCGTATCGAAAAGCTTGCTATCAAGGACGTAAAATTGCGAACCTTTATTACCGAGGATAGCAGTCGGGACGATTTGGTTGCTCACGTCTATGATGTGACCTACGGGGTAGTAAAACCTACCGATAATCTAGTGATAATTGATGACAGCATCGTTCGTGGAACGACCTTAAAAAAGAGCATTTTAAAAATGCTCGACCGGTTGAACCCCAAGCGAATTGTGGTTGTATCTTCAGCACCACAGATTCGGTATCCGGATTGCTATGGAATCGATATGGCGCGTCTTGAAGATCTGGTCGCCTTTAATGCAGCAAGGGCTTTGCATAAGGAACGTGGAACAGAAAATATTATTGAAGAGATCTATCATAAGTGCAAAAAACAACTCACCTTAAAAGATTCTGAAATGGTGAATTATGTGAAAGAATTATATGCACCCTTTACAGATGAAGAGATTTCAGATAAAATTTCCGAGATCATCAGCGAAGACAATATCAATGCGAAAGTGAAAGTGATATTTCAGTCGGTAGATGATTTGCACAAAGCCTGTCCAAAAAATTTAGGAGACTGGTATTTTACGGGGAATTACCCAACTCAGGGAGGAAATAGGGTAGTGAACAGAGCTTATGTTCACTTTTTCGAAGGAAATTCGGCTCGGGCCTACTAGATTATATGTTAAATCTTTAAAATATGAGTCAAAAAAGTGCACTTTATCGAATATAAAAAACAGTTAGTCCAAAAGTAGGAAAAATCCCTAGCAGATATTATTTAATATCATATATTTGACTCATACCATAGCATAAGTAGGTTAAGTTCATGGTAAGATTTGGGGCAAAAAAGGTAAACTCTCGTTTACCTTTTTTCATTTATACCGGTTTGTTCTTCTTAATATGAAGATTCTAAAATTCGTTGTTGTACTTTGATTTTCTGATTTCTCACAATAATGCCATAGAAATAGCCATAAATTGTGCTTTTTAACGAATATTAAGGCGATTGGTCTAAAATATTATTTCTTCCGAAGAATAATCATATATATTTGACACATACCATAGCATAAGTAGGTTAAGTTCATGGTAGATTTGGGGCAAAAAAAGGTAAACTCTCGTTTACCTTTTTTTATGGCCTAAATCTAATTGGGTGGCGAACCTAAGACAAATCCCGTACAAATAGACAGGATTAACCTGGTGAGCCGTATTTTACCGCTCACTAACTCTCGTTTACCAATTTCGGCCTTGCGCCCTCGCGGGTATCTCCACCAAATGTCCACAGGACATTCGATTTTGCCCCGCAAAATTACGCTGCGATAAGGGGTGGCGAACCTAAGACAAATCCCGTACAAATAGACAGGATTAACCTGGTGAGCCGTTTCCCTTGTGCTTATAAACTCTTGTTTACCTTTGTTTATGCTTAAAAATCACCCAAATAAAAAACCCGCTTATTATGGTTCATCATAAACGGGCCTTTTTAAAAAAGATCTTTTTCTATTTATAGGAACCATAACGTGTAGCCACCTCATCCCAATTGATCACATTAAAAAACGCTGCAACATAATCGGGTCTGCGGTTCTGGTAATTTAAGTAGTACGCGTGTTCCCAAACATCCAATCCCAGTATAGGTGTTCCGCCACAACCCACGTTTGGCATTAATGTATTGTCCTGATTAGGGGTAGAGCATACCTCAACTTTTCCTCCCGGGTGTACACACAGCCAGGCCCATCCCGAACCAAATTGAGTTTTGGCAGCCGTAGAAAATGTTTCTTTAAATGAGTCAAAGCTTCCATAGGCTTCGTTAATGGCGCTCGCCAATTCTCCGGAAGGGCTTCCACCACCATCAGGCGACATAACTTCCCAAAACAGGGTGTGATTATAAAATCCGCCCCCGTTATTTCGAACTGCTTTGTTATTCATATCCAGCGAATCGAGAATATCTTCAATAGACTTTCCTTCATTCGCGGTTCCTTCAATAGCAGCATTTAAATTGGCTGTATATCCGGCATGATGCTTCCCGTGATGAATTTCCATAGTGCGGGCATCTATGTGAGGCTCCAGGGCGTCGTGTGCATATTTTAATGCGGGTAATTCAAAAGACATATGATAATTTTTTTTTGGTTTCTAATAATTCCTATTTCAAAAGTACAGATTAAAAATGGTTTCTGTTGTTATGGAAATTATAAGATTTTTATAGTTTCATAGAAATTCTTAATAGTATCTTTAAAGTTCTCAATCTATCCATTCATTTGAGTCATTCGAATACTTTTGTTATTTACAATGCTTCCGCAGGTAGCGGGAAAACTTTTGCATTGGTAAAAGCATATCTTAAAAAGATCCTCCTCCGGCCACAGACCGATTACTACAAACATTTACTGGCCATAACATTCACCAACAAGGCAGTGGACGAAATGAAAACTCGTATCATCCAAACTCTGCTAGGTTTTTCTTCGGAAAAGGTCCCTGATACGGCTCAGAGGATGCTCGACTTAATCGTAGAAGAAACACATTTGAGCGAGGAAGAAATTAGAGCACATTCAAAAAATATTCTAAAACATCTTTTACATCATTACGCCCAATTCAGTGTTGAGACCATTGATCATTTCAATCATCGTCTGATCAGAACCTTCGCTAAGGATCTAAATTTGGATACCGGCTTCGAGGTAAGCCTGGATGTAAAACAACTTATTTCCCAAGCTGTAGATCAACTCATCGACCGCGCAGGTGATGATGATGAGATCACGAAGATCCTTTTGGAATTTGCTCTTCAAAAAACCGATGATGACAAATCATGGGACATCGCGATCGATCTAAGAAAAGCCGCCGATCTGTTAACCAATGAAAATGACGCCAAGTATTTAGAACCTCTGAAGAAGAAATCGTTAGAAGATTTTGCAAGACTTCGAAAAAAACTAAAGGGTACTGCCACTTCGCATAAAGAAGAGATCATCCAAAAAGCAAAAAAGGTTGTTGACCTATTCCATGAGCATCAATTGGATCGAACTCATTTCAATGGCGGCTATTTATTCGACTTCTTTCACCAAGTTGCTGCCGGGGAATTTCGGTTAAACTATAATACTGCCTGGCAGAATAACATGGAGGAAAAACCATTGTACCCTTCCCGTGTTGTGGGAGACAAAGCCCGGATCATCGACGATCTGATTCCAGAATTTGTACAAGCATTCCGACGAATAAAACTCGAAGTAAACCGCTATTCTCTTCTTCAAAATATTCTCAAAAATCTGATCCCACTCGCCACAGTTAATCTCGTAAATCAAGAACTTCAACTCATCAAAAAAGAAGAGAATATCCTGCCCATTAATGAATTCAACACTCTTATTCATTCAAAAATAAAAGACCAGCCGGCCCCGTTTATTTATGAGCGCCTGGGAGATCGGTATCGCGACTTTTTTATCGACGAGTTTCAAGATACTTCGGCATTACAATGGAATAATTTGATCCCCTTGATAGACAATGCAATTTCGCAGGAATATGAGTCAAAGGTCTCAGGCAGTTTATTACTGGTTGGTGATGCAAAGCAAGCCATTTACCGCTGGCGAGGCGGGTTACCCGAACAGTTTATCGGTTTATGCGAGAATGAAAGGCCATTTTCTAATTCAGAAAAAGCCTGTAAAACCCTGAACATCAACTATAGAAGTGCTCGTGAAATCATTGAATTTAACAATTCCTTCTTTAGTTTTATTTCGAAGTATTTTGGTGATCAGAAGCATCGAGATCTTTACGAAACAGGCAATAAACAAAAATCTGCCGGCAAGGATGGGGGTTATGTAAAAATCGAATTTATCGATGCTGAAAACAAGGAAGACCTGCAAGGCCACTATTCGCAAAAAACACTACAAACCGTTACAGAAGTATTAGCCCTTGGATATAAGAAAAGTGACATTTGTGTACTAACCCGAAAGAGAAAAGAAGGAATTGCCATAAGCGAATATTTACTCGAAAATGAGATTCCTGTCATTTCCGAAGAAACCCTGATGCTTGATAATTCTCTTATAGTACGGTGTTTGGTCCATACACTTCAACTCAGTTTAAATCCACAAAACGAAGAGGTAAAGATCCAATTCTTAGACTTTTTACACCGCCACTTATCTATTTCAGAAGAAAAACACACTTTTTTCAAATTGCTCATTCATCAATCGCTTGAAACTCTTTCCGAAAAGCTTACCGAATATTCGATCGATTTCAAATTTGAAGAGTTACAGTGTCTGTCGCTTTATGAAAGTTGCGAATATACTATTGAAACTCTTGGCCTGAACACCAATAGCGATGTCTTTTTAACCAGTTTTATGGATTTGATCTTCAACTTTTCACAACGTCCGGAATCGGGAAAAAACGAGTTTCTCAGCTATTGGGAAACCGAAAAGGAGAAGGTGAGTATTTCAGAAAGTAAAAGCGTTGATGCCGTTAAAGTAATGACTATCCACAAAGCCAAGGGATTGGAATTTCCGGTGGTTATTTTCCCTTTTGCCGATCTTGATATTTACAAAGAAATTGATGCTGTTGCTTGGTATCCCTGGGATGAAGACGGTTTTAACGAATTACTTATTTCGTATAGTAAGAGCATTGCAGACTATGGTGAGGTGGGGTCTCAAATGGTAGAAAAACGCCGAAACACCCTTGAATTGGACAACCTTAACTTATTATATGTTACCATGACGCGTGCCGAAAATCAGCTCTATATTTTTGCAAAAAATGAAAAGTCCAAAGATGAACCCACCACCTTCAACGGTTTTTTAAAGGCCTTTTTAGAATCGGGTGGATATTGGAAGGAGGCATCGACAATTTATACATTCGGAACATCGAATCATGTGACTTCCGAAAAAGTTCAGAGTGTGGTGCATCACGTAGAGATCCCCTATATAGTTTCACCTCCTGAAAGTCACAATATCAGGGTGGTCACTTCTGAAATTGACCAAGATAGTAAGGAGGCCTTGCGGTCCATTACCATCGGAAATTTACTTCACGATGCCATGGCCATGATAAAAACTACAGAAGATGTAGATAGAGTTGTCGATGATCTCAAGTTTCAGTTAAAGGATGATCCCAAGACCTTTTTAGAAATAAAAGACAGGATAGTGAATATAGTGCAGCACCCTGAATTGAGCCCTCTTTTTCGGTCTTCAGAAAAAGTATACAACGAAGGTGATATCATCACTCCCGAGAGGATACTGCGTCCCGATCGAATAAATATCCATGCTGATGAGAGTGTGACCATCATCGATTACAAAACCGGTCGGCCAAAAGAGCAATACGAATACCAGATAAACAGCTATGCCATGGCATTACAGGATATGGGATATCGCATCAGAGAAAAGCTTTTGGTTTACTCGAACAATAATGAAATTGTGATAAATAAAACATAAATTTGACCCCGATAACCAGCTGAGAAAAAAGATAAAAATGTACGGAAAAATTAAGGAGCACTTTCAACAGGAACTTCAGGATATCAAAGATGCCGGACTTTACAAAAAAGAACGAATTATTACGTCTCCACAGGATGCTGTTATAAAAATTTCGACAGGAGAAGAGGTGATTAACTTTTGTGCCAATAATTATTTGGGGCTTTCTTCCAACAAGGAGGTGATCCAGGCAGCCAAAGATGCTATGGATACCCACGGGTTTGGAATGTCATCGGTACGATTCATTTGTGGAACACAGGATATTCACAAAACACTTGAACAAAAAATAGCCGATTACTATCTAACCGAAGATACCATTCTCTACGCGGCGGCTTTTGATGCCAATGGCGGAGTGTTCGAACCATTGTTGGGGGCCGAAGATGCTATCATTTCCGATTCATTGAACCACGCTTCTATTATCGACGGTGTTCGTTTATGCAAAGCGGCTCGCTATCGCTATAATAACAGCGATATGGCGGACTTGGAAAAACAACTTATCGCTGCTGATGAAAATGGTGCACGCCACAAAATAATTGTGACCGATGGTGTTTTTTCAATGGATGGCCTGTTGGCTCCACTCGACAAGATCTGCGACTTAGCCGATACCTATGACGCCATGGTGATGATAGACGAATGTCACGCAGCCGGATTTATAGGAGAAACAGGTCGTGGCACCCTGGAAGAAAAAGGTGTTATGGACCGAATCGATATTATTACCGGCACTTTGGGAAAAGCTTTAGGAGGTGCTATGGGAGGTTATACTACCGGAAAAAAAGAGATCATCGAGCTCTTACGACAGCGATCCCGACCCTATTTATTTTCAAATTCATTGGCCCCGGCTATTGTAGGTGCCTCTATTAAGGTATTCGATATGCTTACAAATGACACCGCACTTCGCGACACTTTGGAAGAAAACACAGCTTACTTCAAAAAAGGAATGAGGGAGGCCGGTTTTGATATTATCGATGGAGATTCTGCTATTGTGCCGGTGATGCTATACGATGCAAAATTGTCTCAAACCATGGCAAATATGTTGCTTGAAGAAGGAATATACGTCATAGGTTTTTTCTACCCTGTAGTTCCAAAAGAAAAAGCCAGAATACGAGTACAATTATCCGCTGCCCACACCAAAGAGCACTTAGACAAGGCTATAAGCGCATTTAAAAAAGTTAAGGGAAAATTAGGGCTCTAAATGCTCTTAAGCTCCTAATTTTAAAAGAATAGAGCCATTTATTTGCAAAAAATTTAATAGATTTGCATTTGTTAGTAAATTTTAACAACTTACTTTTGCTCTATTAACACTTAAAAATTAAACAATCGAATATGAAACATCTTAACATTATTTTAGCTGCTGCGCTCTTTATTTTCGCCATAGAGGTAGCAAATGCGCAAGACGAAAACAACCCTTGGGCTATTGAAGCTGGCATCAACGCCGTGGATGTATACCCAGTTGGAATTACCGAAAACGGTAGATTTCCTTCAACTATTGGTGACGCCATGGTTAAAGGAGATTTATTTGACGAATATTTCAACGCAAATGACCACTGGAATATTTTACCTTCAGTATCCAGAGTTTCTGTAGGTAGATATATTGGGAGCGGATTTACTTTAGTTGCTGCAGGATCTATTAACAAAATTGACAGATTAGGAGATGTGAAAGTCCCTGATATGGTTTATTACTCCGCCGACGGTGAAATTAAATATAGTTTTAGAGACCATATAAATGGTCCCGGAGGATGGTTTGATCCTTCCTTGGGTATTGG
>SMVB01393001.1_pt1 | contig 16211 bp, 13 predicted proteins | sample 2456461 | NCBI WGS metagenome assembly SMVB01 (sample SAMN11095934, study PRJNA526329) | marine sediment metagenome | biome: Marine sediment; feature: Surficial sediment; material: Deep marine sediment; isolation source: Hadal surficial sediment | place: Pacific Ocean | collected 2014-05 | depth...
GAGTAGGCGCGGCCGGGCTCGAACCGACGACCTCTTCCGCGTCAGGGAAGCGCTCTCCCAACTGAGCTACGCGCCTTCTTTCCCAAAGCAGCGAGCGGAAGAGCACCGAGGGGCCCGTCCGTGCCCTGCTAGCGCCGGGCACCCGCGACGGGGCCGACTGCGACCACAAGAACGTGTGGGCCGCAAAACCACTGTACGAGCGATTATAGCGAGGTTTGCGCGAACTCGTCAACGCGCTGTGTGGATCGCCAACGGCTCGTCGTCGGCGCCTTCACGGTCGATGGCGCATACCAGGTAGGCGATCACGACCAGCGACATCAATTCGCCCGGCAAGTGAGAGAAGTAGGCCCGAAAGACGATGTCCCTCCAGCCGTCGGCGATGCCCGCGATGGCTGCGGCATTCGGACTCCACGTCGCCAGCAGCGCGAGCCCGGCGACCCCGGCGCCGTAATAGGGGAGGAGGCAGAAGAAGTACCCCACGACGCGCCCGGGCTCCGGAACCATCTTGTAAGCGTAGAAGATGGCGAATACGGGCGCCAACAGAAAGGTGAGCAAGAACGCGACCCCCATCGGCCCTCTCGGCAGCTGGGGCACGAAGATCATTACGAGCGCGGCGGTTGCACCGGCGACGCCAAAGACCGTCAAGCGGACGGCGCGCTGTGGGCGGGCGCCGTTGCCGTTGGGCGATGCGATGACGCCGGCAAGTGCCGCCGAGACGACCAGGCCGACACGGAAGCCCCACTCGCCCGGGTTCGCCGATCCGGTAGAGAAGATTGTTGCGGGGATCCATACCGCCGTTGCCAGGATCTGCACCAACGCACCGCGTCTCGACCCGAGCCAGGTGCCGGAGAGCAACGCCATGGCGGGCGCGAAGGAGAACGACCCGGCAAGCGCGTAGTCGACGCTCAGAAACGCCATTCCCACGGAGGCCAGTGTCCACACGGCGAGCGGCCAGCGCGAAGGGTGCAAACGGTTGAGCGTGCCGATCTCGTTCAGTCTTGGCCCAGCGGTGCGCTCGGCGGCGAGACGTGATGGGCGCTGGCCGGAGAGCCGCTCGCTTCTTGCGTTCGGGCGCCGTTGCCGGCGGCCGCGTGGGGATTGGCGGTTGCGGCGACGCCGCTTGTCGGAGACGTGGTCGCGGCGGCGGGCGGCAGGAAGGGCCGCGGCGTGTTGGAGGGAAAGTTGAAGGCGGTGATCACCGACTCGGCACCGCCGGCTGCCCGATAGTGGCGGGTCATCAACTCGAAGGCGACGGCGGCGTACTCGGCGGCGCCACGCGACGTCGGCGACACGTCGACGATCGGTCGGCGCTGGTCGGCGGCTTCCGATAGCTTGACGTTCTCGTGCACGACGGTGTCGAAGACGAGCTCGCCATACTTGGCCCGTATTTGACCCAAGACGCGGCGCGCGATCGTCGTGCGTGCGTCGAAAAGACACACAAGGATGCCGCTCAAGCAGACGTCGGCGCTGGCGCGGGTGGTAACGTCGTTGAGCATGCGCTCCAAATGCTCGAGGCCACTGAGAGCCATCCCCTTGGCCTGTACGGGGGCGATGACCTCCTGGGCCGCGGTCAGTGCATTGCTCAGGACGACGCCGGGAGAAGCGGAGCAATCCAGCAGCGCGTAGTCGTAGTCATCGCACATCCGCGCCCAGAGGACGCGCTCGCCGGCCAGAGCGCCGCGGTCGATCTCGTGCAGCTTGGGTGACGCAGGGACGACGTGGATGTTGGCCCAGTGTGTAGGAACCGCCGCGGCACGGACGGTCGCCTGGCCGCGCAGGATCTGATAAAGGGTCGCCGCACCGTTGTGGGGTTCGGCGCGAAGCCACGTGGTCAGGTTGCACTGCGGGTCGCAATCGATAAGCAATACTCGCTTGCCGTTGCGAGCCAGACTCGCACCGAGATTGACGGTGGTCGTCGTTTTGCCGACGCCACCTTTCAGGTTGCATACGGCGATCGTACGCAAGCCATGTTCTCCAGGGTGGGCAATAGCAATGATCGTAGGAGCGGTCTCAACCAGCGTCAAGGAAAAAACACCTTATCTGCGAGACCTTACAGCAACCTGTGAGGGGAGCGTTTCGCCGGGGCGGTCGAGTGGCGGCTCAGCGCCGGGTGTCCCGACCGGCTAGGAACAGATCCGGGTGACGCTCGTCCCCGGGGGTCGAGCTGACGCGTCGCTCGTTCCGCGCGTCGGCCGTCCCCTCGTAGATCTCCCAGTTGCCGTGTCGGTCGGTCACCCAAACCATGCGGCTGCCGTCCTCGGAGAACTGCGGATCCTGGTTGTCCGACTCGCCGCTGCCGACCGCGTGCCCGTCGGAGCCATCGGGTGCCATCGTGCGCAGGTCCGTGCCGATCAAATCCCCCCCCGACATGTAAGCGATCCGGTCCCGCACCGGGTTCCAGGCCGGATTGCACTTGCCTGGTAAGGGACCGGTAATGCGCTCGATGTCGCCGCTCTCGATCTCCAGCACATAGACCTGCCAGGAGAACATACGATTGGAGCTATAGGCGATGCGTCGGCCGTCGCCCGCTGGCGACGGCCCTCCCGTCCGGCCCCCCGTAAAGTGCGTCAACTGGGTGAGGTGGCCGCTCTCGAGGTCCATCAGGTAGATGTTCTCGTCGCCGTCACGGTCGGAGGCGAAGACCAAGCGGCCATCCGGCATCCAATCGGGGTCGGTGTCCTGTCCGGGATGATCGGTGACGCGGCGTAGGTCGCTGCCGTCTCGCCCGATCACGTAGATGTCGTTGGAGCCGTGCAGGTCCGAATGGAATGCCACCTTGCTGCCGTCCGGCGACCAACGTGGCCGCTGATCCCGGGCTTGATGGGTCGTCAGCGGCACCGGCGCCGCCGCTCCTGCGTCGTAGCGGTGGATGTTGACACGGTCACGGCCGGGGCTCTCGTAGACCAGGCTACCGGCGCTCAGCTGCCAGCTACCGGACTGGCTGTCGCTCCCGGCGAGCAAACAGCTGGCGGTGAATGCGAGGAGAAGCGCTGCCGGCAAGCTGGGAGAAAATCGCATGCCCTGATGCTACCGCTTCCGGCAGGGCGGTCAGCGGCCTAGCCGGACTTCTCACCGGGTGGCTACCGCGCGGGTGCGATGCCACGCGGGTACTGCGTGCCGCTCAGTCGGTCCCGTAGTTGATTTCCAGTCGCTCCACGGCCCGCGCCGCTGCCCACAACACGACGGCGGTCAAGGCCAGCAACCCGAGAACGGCGCCCGCCGTGGATGGCGGCGCGGCCGGCGACATCAGCATGCGGATCAGCACCGGGGCGCCGGGATCGGTGGGGGCGGGCACCGGAGCGAGCGCTTGCACGTAGTAGAGGACGCTGAACTTCTGCAGCACGGCGGGAAGGAAGCCGTTGATGCTTTCCCAGAACAGGAGCACGACCGCCGGCACGATCGGGTTGCGGAGCAGAAGGCCGGCGGCGAGGAAGACGCTGCCGTAGCCGACGCACCCGAGGGCGGCCGCGGCGCAGTACCAGAAGAGGTGTGAAAGACCCGGGTTCGGCCAGAAGGCGGCCAGCTCGGCCGGCTCCTGCGGCCACAGCATGACGAGGAAGCAGAGTCCGGCGCCGACCGTGAAGATGGTCACCGCGGTTAGCAGGCCGGCGAGATACTTGCCGGCGAGCAAGACGTCGCGCCGCGCTGGGGCGAGAAACCAGAAGTGCAGCGTCTGGTCGAGCATCTCGCCGCGAAACAGGTTCATGAAGATGCCCAGACACCCGAAGAAGACCGCCAACCGCAGGTAGAAGTACTGGAAGATGGCGGCAAAGACCTGTCGGTCGTCGGCGAAGTCGATCAGCGCGCGGTCGGAGACGTTGGTCAGGACGCCCGATTCGAACCTGAAGGTCCAACGGCTGACCCCGTCGAAATACATCATGGTGCGCCGCTGGGGAATTTCCCGACCATCGCCAAGGGTGCGGGCCGGTCTGGTCCGGTCGGTAATCGCCGCCCCGGCACGACCCAGGACATCGTCCACGGTCGCCCCGTCGCGAACCCCTTCGAGAACGGCGGCGGGCGTTATCTGGTCTGCCATGCTGTCGCGCTGAATCTTCACCTCGACGCCGTGGACGAAGAAGGCGAACGCCGGAAAGAGGGCCAGCACGTAGACCCAGAGGCTGCGGCGAGCGAAAAAGACTCGCCGTGCCTGCAACCCGGCGATGATTCGAACCTGTCGGACACGGAAGGCCGCGCTCACTCCCCACCCCCGATCAAGTACTTATAGAGCGCGTCGACGTTTTCGTCGGCGGCGATGACGGTTTCGACTTTGTGGCCGGCGACGGCGATGCTCCGCAAGGCGCGCGAAAACTCGATTTGATTGCGCGTCATGACCAGCAGGCCGAGTTGGTCGTCATGGATCTGGATCTGCGTTACGTGATCCTGCTCGAACAGCAAGGAGGCGACCCGCGAGGCGTCCGGGCAACGGATCAGGTACTGCCGCGGATGCTCGTGGAGCTCGTCGCGCACGCCCCGCACGTCGCCCTCGGCGATGACGGCGCCGTTGGCAAGAAGGATGACGCGATCCGAGATCACGTCGACTTCATGCAGCACGTGGCTGGAGATCAGGACGTGCCGGCCACGGGCCGAGAACCTCTCGAACAGCGCGATCGTCTCGGCGCGTACCAGCGGGTCGAGGCCGTTGAGAGGCTCGTCGAGAACGAGCACGTCGGGGTCGTGGGAAATCGCCTGGGCGAGCCGCACCCGTTGCCGCATGCCCTTCGAATAGCCGGCGACCTTGCGATGGGCGGCAGCGGTGAGGTCAACCTGCTCCAGCGCCTTCCAGGTGAGCTCGTCGGCTTCCACCTTCGATCGTCCGGCCACGAGAAGAGCGGAAGAGATGAAATCAAAACCGGTTGAGCCGCGCGGCACGGCGTCGAACTGGGTGGCGTATCCCGTGAAGCGCATGAGGAGCTCGGGCTCCCGAGGCGAAATACCGCACACCGAGATGGTGCCGCGATCGGGCTGAATGAGGCCCGTCATCAGGTTCATGAGCGTGGTCTTGCCCGAGCCGTTGGGTCCCACGAGGCTGCAGATCCCGGGGGGGATCCGCAGCGTCACTCGATTGACGCCGAGAACCTCGCCGTAGAACTTCGAAACCCCTTCGAAAACGATCTCTCGCGACGTCATGTGATCACCTGTACCGGCCGCAGCCTGCGTTCCACCACCGCCAGCAACACCACCACCATCGCACCCAAGGCGAGCAGGCAGGCCACGGTTCCCGGCGCCCCTTCAACCGGGTCGACGCCGAGCATGGAGCGCCAGATCTGGTTCATCGCCACCCCGGGGTTGAAGGCCGAAGCCCATTGCACCCGCAGCACCGCGTTGGTCAGCTCGGCGGCGCCCGCCATTACGAAAAAAACACCGAGCACCAAGGCGCCGGCGACGATGCGCCACTTGACGTACGCCGAGCTGGCCAGCGCCACCAGACCGACGAGCATGATCCAAAGCACGAAGCCGAAGAAGATGCCGGCCCCGAGCATCCAGTTGGTTGCGAACCACGACCATCCGGCCATCCCCGATTGCATGAGAAAGAGCAGCACGCCGGGAATCCAGGTGACTGCGGAGAGCAGAGCCACGAGCGCCAGCATGCGGGCGAGCACGTATTCGGGGCGCGACAGCGGGCGGCTGAAATAGAGCGAGAGCGCTCCGTTGGTGAGGTCGGGCGCGATCAGGCTGGGGCCGGCCAAGGCGGCCAGGACGATTGCAAAGCTCGATTGGGCGTTCATGAAAATGATGAAGAAGTTGTTGTCGACGACCAGGAACTCGGGAAGTTCGGCGCCGAAGCCCTGCAGCAACTCGGCGCGATTGGCGATGTAGACGAACACCGCGCAGGCCAGCGGCCAGAACATCGCCGCGACCAGGATGCTGGTCACCAGACGCTGTCCCATGAGCTGCTGCCAAGCGAACTTGGGGAGAACCAACAGGCGTGTCAGGCGCGAGGTGAGCTCGCCGTCGTAGCGCGTGTAGCCCTGTCTATAGATGGTCATTGGCTACCGCCTCCTCGGCTGCCACGGTGCCGTCCGGCGGGGAGGACCCGATGTGGCCGACCGCCTTCAAGAAGATCTCTTCGAGCGAGTCCCGCCGCTGGCTGAGGTGATGGACGAGCAGGTCCTCCTGGTTGACGAGCTGCCAGATGACGTCGAGGTCGACGTCCGTCGGCAAGACGATCCGCCAGCGCCCTCCACCCTCGCGCACGCTCTCGATTCCGTGGGTCTGCAACGCGGCGCCGAGGCCGCCATCGTCTCCCGTGACCTCGAGCTCGACGAAGCGGCGGTTGGCGCGCCGCTCGGCCTCCAGGTCGGCGTGGTGCACGATGCGGCCCTCGTTGAGGATGATGACCTCGTCGCAGACCTCTTCGACATCGCGCAGCAGGTGGGAGCACAGCAAAACGCTCATGCCGTGCTCTTCCTTCATCTCGCGCACGAGGTTGAGCATGCGCGAGCGCGCCACCGGATCCAAGCCGTTCGTCGGTTCGTCGAGAATGACCAGGTCGGGCGAGTGGACGATGGCCTGGGCGAGCTTGGCCATCTGCTTCATGCCGACCGAATAGGTACCGATCTGCCGGTAGCGTGCCTCGCCGAGCCCGACGTGGAACAGTACCTCGTGTGCTTTTTCGAGGGCGGGGCGTGACGGAAGCCCGGACAGCTCCGCCATGATGCGAAGGTGGCGGACGGCCGTCTGGTCGGCGATGAAGGCCTCGTTTTCGGGCATGTAGCCAACCCGGGCTTTCACCGCGCGCGCCTGTTTGTGGCAATCGAGGCCCAGGATGCGAGCCGTGCCGGCTGCCGGCCGATGGAAGCCGAGGAGGGTGCGGATCAAGGTGGACTTGCCGGCCCCGTTCGGGCCCAGGAGCCCGATCGTCTTGCCGGTGCCGGAAACGCCGAGCCGGCAGGATATTCCCCGCAGGACCTCCAGCTTGCCGAGCTTCACCTGAAGCCCGTCGGTCTCGATAACTGGTGTCATACCCGCCAGCCTACCGCGTCAGGCTTCCCAGCTCGCCGATGGGCTGAGCGAGCATCATGTCGAGGAGGAAACTGGTGAACCGCGTGCTCGATGACCAGCGGATCTCGTCGGCTTCGGCGGTCAAGACAATCAGGACCGGTTCGCGGGTCAGCGCCAGCGCGGCAGAATCGGCGGCGCCCGTCAGCATTGCCAGCTGATCGGCGACGTCGGCGGTATTGAGCCAGAAGAAGCCGGAGTTGTGCAGGCCGCCGTCGCGCGGGAACTGCCGTAGGAAGATCGACGAACGGACAAGCGACGAACCGGAGTCGCGAACGCCGATGGCGCGCAGAGCCAGGGCCCGATCTGTCGACGCGATCAAGTATCCACGGTCGTAGGTCCAGTGCACCGCTATCGCTTCGGTGCTGGGCCTGAGCGATTTCCAGTCGCGGCCGTTGATGTTCTCTTCGGTCAGGATCATCCGCTCGGGCGCATTTTCCGCGGCGATCTTGACGTTGATCGAGGTAACGAGCCGGCGCATTGCGTTGTCGAGGGCTCCCGGGTTGAGGACCTCGAACGCGGCGATCCAGCCGGGCACCGGTACGGCGATCTTTTCGATGGCGATGACGAAATCGGTGCCCAACGCGGAGACGACGTCGTCGCCGATGCTGACGCCGGTTTCGGACTCCAACTTCTGGAGGTCTCGGAAGAAACCGCTGCTCGGCCCCAGAAGAGACAGCAGTTGGTCGAAGGCCTCGCGCGGGTTCCGGGTCGATCCGGAGGACGCGACGATCACCTCCGACGAGACGTATTCGGCGGACCCGATCGGCCCCGGCTCCGCGATCCAGGAGGCGATACCGGTGCGTGGTCCATCGAACATGATGGTTGCTTGGGTGTCATCTCCGAGCGCGTCGGTACGCTGCTCGACGAACAGATAGCTCATGTTGGCGACCCCGAGGGCGTGGGTGAGGCTGCTGTCTACGAGTTCGATGCCGATGGGGCGAAGGTCCAGCGCCGCGAGCCAGCCGACACCCCGGCCGTAGCGTTGCTCGATCTCGGTTGCGAACGTTGAAGCGGCGCCGTCGCCGATCTGAGCGGCGGTCAGCGCCAAATCTCCCGGGTTAGCGGCCACCAACAGCAGTCCGCCGGAAACCTGGTAGGGGATCGAAGCGGACGCAGCGCCGCCGAGCCCCTCGATCGCCTGACGGAGCTCCTCTTCGCGACCAGCATTTACCTGAGCCATCATGATCGGGATGGCGTCCTCGATCGACTGGCCGGTCAACACGAAGACGATCTCCTCGCCGAGCATCGGCGTGATCGCCTGCAGTCGATCGAGCATGTCGAGCATCTCCTGGCCCTCAACCGAGGACAAGGAGGCGTCCAGCAGCGTGTTGTCAAACGAGCTCTGGTTGAGCAGATCGATCGCCTCGCCAATGGCCCCCTCGAGGTTGGGGATGGCGAAATACCCGATGGTGTGGGCCGGCAGTGACGGCACCAAATGCGCCTGCCGACGTAGGTTCGGTACGCCGACGATTCGTTCCTCGAGCCGCGCCAGCTCGGCAAGGAGAGCGAAGTACTCGTTGGCCCCGCTGCTCCACGAAATCGCTTCGGTCATGCCGACCTTGCCCAGCGCGGCGGTGGTTGCCGCCTGCTGCCCGGCGATCAAGAGCTCCTGGTAGCCGGGCTGGGAGACCTCGACCGAACCCTCGACGACCGACACCAAGGACCCCGTCGTCGCACGAGACACGGCAAACACCGTTCCCCTGACGGAGGCGATCGAGTCACGCGTTACGACCCGCAGACGGCCACGTCCTTGCTCGGCTGCTTCGACGACGATGTCGCCGCGCTCGAGGCGGATCGTGTTGCCGCTCCAGGCGCCGCGAACCGACAGCTCGGTGCGCTCGTTCATCTCCACCATCGAGCCGTCGTCGAGGCGAAGCATGGCGCGCGAGCCGGCGGCGGTGCGGACGGTGGTGCCGTCGGCCAACTCCATGCCGGCGACGCCGAAACCGTTGCTCAGGTCGACGAGCGTGCCCGATACCGACACCACGGTCGCCCGGGGGCCACCGGGCGCCAACGCCGAATCGATGCTGCTCCGTCCGACGTACAGCACCGCCAGGACGATGCCGGCGGCGATCGCCCAACGGGTCGGGCGGCGCCAGCGCCTGGCGGCCTCGACGGGGAACGAAACCAGCTTGGGCTCACCCTTGATCTCGGCCAGGGCGTGGCGGCAGTGGAGGCAGCGGCTGACGTGGTCGTGGATCAGCAGGCGTCGCGGCTCGCTGAGCCGGCCGTCCACGTAGGCTCCCAGTTCGGCCCGCAATTCCTCGCAGGCGGGCGATTGTGACGCCGTCAGCCGGTGCCACACGCGATCCTTTGCGTCGCTGATCTGGTCGGGAGGGGCACCTTCGTCCCGCATCTGTTCGAGCAACTGGTCGAAACGTTCGTCGTTCATGGGTGGCTCCTTCAGCGGCTCAGCTCTTCCTGTAGTTTGGCTCGGGTGCGGTGCAAGCGGCTGGCGACGGTGCCGCGCTCGAGGCCCAGCAGGTCGGCCAGCTCGTCGTACGAATAGCCTTCGAGGTAGCAAAGAACGAAGAGTTCGGCATTCTCCGTAGAGAGCTCGGCCAAGGCCGCCCGCAGGCGGTCCTTCAGAACGAAGCTCTCTTCGCGCGCCGTGGCGTCGATGCTCCCGGTCACACCCGGACCGGCAACACGCAGTCCGCGGCCGGCGAGACGGGACTCGTCAATCTCAGACTCGCCACGGGTCTTCTTGCGCCGCAGCAGGTCGATCGCCGCATTGGTGGCGGCGCGGCGCAAATATGCCCCCGGCGCCCGTGAATCATCAAGCTCGGGGCGGGTGTCGAGAATCCGCGCGAAAACAGTTTGCAGCACGTCTTCCGCGTCGGCCGGATTCCCCGTGACCCGCAGCGCCGTCAGAAAGACCGACTTCGAGTGCTCCTCATAGAGCGCTTGAAAATCGTGCAACTGCGTTTCCGGGGCGGCTTCGTCCGCCATTGCCAGGATTGCTAGGGTCATGACTCCATCCTCATCCGACCATACGGATCAGGAAGGCAATTTATTCCATGGCATTGTGCACGACGGCGCCGCCTGGTGCAGTCTGTGCCCATGCAAGGCGGCGCCAAGCTTTCCCGCAACGTCTGGGTCACCAGCGCGACCAGCTTCTTGGCGGATGTGTCGAGCGAGATGGTGACCAACCTGTTGCCCCTCTTTCTGGCCAACGTCGTCGGCGTCGGCACCGCAACGATCGGCCTCATCGAGGGCGTCGCCGAGTCGACGGCAAGCCTGGTCAAGGTCGCCTCCGGCACGCTGTCCGATCGATTCCGAGCCCGCAAGTCGCTGGCTGTCGCGGGCTACGCGCTGTCGGCTGTCGCCAAGCCGTTCTTTTACGTCGCCACGACCTGGCCGGTCGTCGCCGGAGTGCGCTGGGTCGACCGCGTCGGCAAGGGAATCCGGACGGCGCCGCGCGACGCTCTCTTGGCCGACTCGACGGCTCCCGCCCAACGCGGCCTCGCCTTCGGGTTGCACCGCGCCGCCGATACCGGCGGTGCGGTCGTCGGCCTGCTGGTCGCGATCTTCATCGTTTCGAGGGTCCAGAGTGGTGCCGTGGATCTGCAGTCGGGGACCTTCCGCGCGGTCGTTCTGCTGAGCCTGGTTCCGGCGTTCCTGGCGGTTGCCGTCCTGGCGATCGGCGCCCGGGAGGTTCGGCCGAGCGGGCCGGCGGCGCCGCGGCGCCGCTGGGGCATCGGTGGGCTGGGACGTCGCTTCGGTTTCTTCTTGTTCGCCGCGGCGATCTTCGAGCTGGGAAACTCTTCTGACGCGTTCCTGATTCTGCGGGCCCAGGAGCGCGGCCTGAGTGTCGTCGGCGTCCTGTGGACACTGCTGGGCTTCAATCTCGTCTACGCGCTGGTGTCGACGCCCGCCGGGGCGCTTTCCGATCGCCTACGGCGCAAGACGCTGCTGCTCGGCGGCTGGGCCTGTTACGCCGCCATCTACGTCGGCTTGGCGCTGGCCGAAAGCAGCGTCCACGTCGTCGTCCTATTCATCCTCTACGGTGTCTACTACGGTCTCGTGGCGGGGAGCGGTAAGGCGCTCATCGCCGACCTCGTGGAGCCTTCGCTCTGGGGAACCGCCTACGGTACGTATTACGGTGTGCTCGGCTTCACCAATCTGCCCGCGTCGCTTCTCGCCGGTGTCTTATGGCAGGGCGTCGGCCGGTGGGACGGGCTCGGCCCACGGGCTCCCTTCGTCTTCGGTGCCGTGATGGCGGTGATCGCTGTTATCCTGTTGGCGCTTTTAGTTTCAGATGAATCCCCCGCCGACGAAGGGACGGTCGCATGACACCCGCTGTTCCAGAAGGAAGCCCAGGCAATAGTGGCCAAGCACATGGAAGAGTTCCTTTTCGGCGAAGGCTCGGCCCCACCCCCGGACTTCGTTCCCGAGACATAGCGCAAGCGACCAGTAACTGACGACCATCTAATTTCAGGAGGTCTTGACTGTGGCAACGTCGACTCACGGGAATGCTCCCTCGGGAGCCACCTTCTTAGGCCACCCGCGGGGGCTGTCGACACTCTTCTTCACGGAGATGTGGGAGCGCTTCAGCTACTACGGGATGCGGGCGCTGCTCGTCCTTTTCATGACGGCCGCAGTCGGCGAGGCCAATCCAGGCTTGGGCCTTGGTGACGGCAACTCGAACGCCATCTACGGGCTGTATACGTCGTTGGTGTACCTGTTGGCGTTGCCTGGCGGCTGGGTCGCCGACAACATTTGGGGGCAGCGCAAAGCCGTGTTCGTCGGCGGCGTCATCATCGCGATGGGCCACTTCACATTGGCGGCGCCTCTGGTCGGCCTGCCGGACGTCCCGTCCTTCTTCATCGGCTTGCTCCTCATCGTCGTGGGCACGGGCCTCCTGAAGCCGAACGTCAGCACAATGGTCGGCGACCTCTACCCGAAGCTCAGCGAAACGGCCACCGACCATGAGCGACAGCAATGGGGCGCGAACCGCGACGCGGCGTTCTCCATTTTCTACATGGGCATCAACATCGGCGCCATGCTCGGCCCGTTCATCTGCGGCACGCTCGGAGAAGGGGTGAACTGGCCGGCGATCGGGATCGTGTTCGCCGGCAACTGGCATCTGGGCTTCTCGGCCGCCGGATTTGGCATGGTGCTCGGCCTGATTCAGTACCGTAAGGGTGACAAGTACCTGGGCGAAGCCGGGCTGTTCAAGACCGATGAAACCGCCGATGTCATCGGTCAGCGGCAGCGGAACTTCTACATGGCCGCGGTCGCCGGTGCGGCGGTTGCATCGATCGCCGTGTTCATGCTGGCCACCGGCATGCTGGAGATGATTGCGTTCGTCACCTGGGTGGGCTACGGCATCCTCCTGCTGGTGCTGGTGTTTTTCGCTTACTTGATCTTCGGCACCACCCGGGCCCTACTGCTGTTCGCAGCTTTCGCCGGGTTGTGCGCGGTCCTGGTGCCCTGGATGGGCGGAGTCGTGGGCGGCCAGTGGGCGATCATCTCGACCCTGGCCTTGTTCATCGTGATGTGCCTCGGCCTGCTGTCGTTCGGTGGCGGCGGCTCGAGCGACCAGAAGCGGCTCATGGTGATCGTCTACCTCTTCCTCCTGGCGGCGATCTTCTGGTCGGGCTTCGAGCAAGCCGGGGCGTCGATGAACCTGTTTGCCGATCGGGACACGGATCGCAACCTCTTCGGCTTCCTGATCCCGACCGGCTGGCTGCAGAACGTGAACCCGTTCTTCATCGTCGTGCTGGCGCCGGTGTTCGGCTCGATCTGGACCTGGCTCGCCAACCGGAATCGCAATCCCTCGATTCCCATGAAGTTCGGGCTGGGCCTCATCGGCCTGGCCGTGGGGTTCTTCGTGCTCGCCTGGGGTGCCTCCTATACGGCTGATGGAACCCGGGTCTCGATGAACTGGCTCGTCGTGACCTACTTCTTCTTCACCTGCGGAGAACTCGCGTTGTCGCCAGTCGGCCTGTCGTCGATGACCAAGCTGGCGCCAGCCGGACGACTCGGGCAGATGATGGGTATCTGGTTCATTGCGGCGGCTCTCGGCAACCTGTTCGCTGGGCTGGTTTCAGCCCAACTCGAGACGCTGCCGATGGTCACGATTTTCACCAACGTTGCGATCTTCGTTGGCGTCGCGGGATTGGTTGCGATGGTGCTGAGCCCGGGGGTCAAGAAACTCATGGTCGGTGTGACCTGAGTTCACTCGACGACGACTTCCGCATCGAGCACAACGGCGGGCTGCTGTCCCGGGCCGTGCCCAATGGCCCGTCGCTCGACCCGTCCATCCCGGAACGGACTACGACGCGTCGCGCGCCTGTCTGTAGGCCTTGAGGCGCCCGAACCCGACCATACGGCCCCCCTCCTCGTCCCACAGGCGGAACGTCAGCGAGCGCAGGCTGGTGAGGATGGTGATCGGCGCCATCGCCGCGAGCTCGGGATTTTTCTCGTGGCAGCGGCGCAGGAAGTAGTTGGGAATGCGCGGGCTCAGGTGGTGGATGTGGTGATAGCCGATGTTGCCGGTATACCAGTGCAAGATCTGCGGCAGCTTGTAGAAGGAGCTGCCCTCGACGGCGGCGAAGAAGTAATCCCAGTCGTCGTGACGCTCCCAGTAGACCTCTTCGAACTGATGCTGTACGTAGAACATCCACACGGCGATGGCGCCACCGAACAGCAGGATCGGCGCCTGGATCATCAAGTACTCCTTTACCCCCATGGTAGCCATCAACAGCGTGACCACCGCGGCGATGGCGACGTTGGTGGCGTACACGTTGAGTTGCTCGCGCCGGCGCGCCGAGCGTGAGGTGAAACGGTTGCGGATGAGGAAGAGAAACGACGGGCCCAGCAGAAACATGACGAACGGATTGCGGTAGAGGCGGTAGACGCAGCGCGTTCTCCACGGAGAGGCGAGGTATTCCTCGATCGTCATGGTCCAAACGTCGCCGCCGATGCCGCGGCGGTCGAGGTCGCCCGAAGTGGCGTGATGTATGGCGTGCTCGCGTCGCCACTTGTCGTAGGGAGTGAACGTGATGACGCCGGTGATGAAGCCGACGAGGTCGTTAGCCTTCCGCGAGCGGAAGAAAGACCCGTGGCCGCAGTCGTGGAAGATAATGAAGGTGCGGATGAGCAGGCTGGCGGCCAGCACGGAGAGCGCTAGCGTCAACCAGTACGACACCGACAGGCTTCGGTACATGACGTACCAGAGCACCCCGTAACCGATCACCGAGTTCAACAGCTGCCATAGGCTGCGCACGGTGTCCGGCTTCTGGTACGGGACGGCCAGTCGTTGCCAGTCGGAATAGCCGGCCGACCTCTCGGGCGCGGACGATGTCGCCATGCGGTGCTCCTGGGCAGGTTTTCACCGTATCTCGGACCGGTGGGCGACCCGAGTCTACTCGCAATGCCACCTCCCTGATACCCGCGAAACGCCGGCGGCGGAGAGTGCACCGGTCGCTTCCTGGAGGTGCCGGTTAGCGCCAGAAGATCTCGGCGATCTCCTCAACCGGGAACCCTGACCCGCTGCTCAGGTTGGTGACCATGGCGATGACCAGTCCCTGGTCGCGATAGAGGCGCAACACCGTCGTGCCGCCCACCGACCCTCCCCCGTGGCCGACCCGGCGGCTACCTGCTTGTCCGGAGACGCTCCAGCCTATTCCGTAGCCGGTCTCCTCGCCGTCGGCGGTGCGCTGCGACGTGAACCACTCATCGAGCGTCTCGGCCTCCAGGAACCCCGGCTCCATGTGGGCGAGGCCGAACCTGACGAGGTCCCCGGCGGTCGACAGGAAGCCGCCGCCGGCCCACTTGTAGCTGTTGTCCGCGTAGGGGGCGTTGCGGTACTTGCCGTCATCGCCGCGAGCATACGGGCGGACGCGATCGGCGACGATCATTTCGTTCTGATCCGGGGTGGTGTCGAGCATGCCGAGGGGTTCGAACACGCGGCTTTGCATCTGCTCGAGAAAGCCTTCACCCGTGGCGCCTTCGATTACCGCGCTCAGCAGGTTCCAGCCATAGCTCGAGTAGGAATAACGCGTGCCCGGCTCGAACACCAATGGGTCGTCGGCAAAGATCGCGAGGCCGTCGGAGACGGTCTCGTAGTGGACGCTGCTGAGAAATTCGTTGCCCCGGTAGTGGCGAATTCCGGCCAGGTGACCGGCGAGTTGGCGGATGGTGATCGGGTATTCCTTTGTCGGAAAATCGGCGACGTAGGTCTGCACGGTGGCGTCCAGATCGATCTTGCCTTCCTCGTAAAGGAGCCCGAGCAACGCCGCCGTCATCGGCTTGGCGACGCTGCCGACCCGAAATCCCGAGGTGGCGCGTACCGGCACACGTTGCTCGAGGTCGGCCCAGCCGAATCCCTCGGCCCAAACAATCTGCCCGTCGACGCCGACCGACACCGACAGGCCCGGAAACCGATCCATCCGTTCGAGTACGACGGCGCGCGCCGCCTCGATCTTCTCCCCGTACGCGGAGTACGTCGGGCGAGCCTGCTGCGGAATGCTCCCGGTGAACAGCGGCGGGCCAGTAGGCCCGACGGCCAGCGGTGAGCTGGCAGGCGCGGCGGCTGCAGGCGGGCTGGCAGGCGCCGCGACCAGCGGCAGGGTGGCGGGCCCCGCGGTCGCCGCTGGGTGCGCCAGCCCACCGACCAGCGCCAGAAGCGCGACCGGCAGCAAGAAAGCTCGGGCTCGGGTGCGTCGCTGCGGGATCATTCTTGTCGCTCCTTACGTTCGTTTCCGGTTTCTCGGGTCGCACCGAAGCTGGGCGGGATTCCGTTGAACCCCCGACTCACTGTACCAAGCGGTTGTATCGCCCCAAGATCTCGCGCAAACGGTCGTGGTCCAGCGCTTCGGAGCGGTTGCCGTCGCGCCCGACCATGGTCTCGGCGGCGACCAACGCGTTGATGATGGCCTCTTCGGTGGCCTCGACGGTGGCGTCGAAGACGGGGCTGATGCGGGAGTTGCTGAGCATGGTGAGCGCGGCGACGGGCCGAGCGCTCGCCGCGCCCGCATTGGCGGTCGAGAAGGCAACAAAGATGTCGCCCGAGCCGTTACCGGCGGTGCCGCCCGTGCGAGCGACACCAAGGGCGGCGCGGCGCGCGATCCGCTTGAGCTGGTGCGCAAGCAGCGGCGCGTCGGTGGCGACGACGATGATGATCGAGCCACGGTCGGTGTCGAGGGCCGTGGCCTCCGGGGCGGGCCCCTCATCACGGCGCGCCGCATCCTCCCGCATGA
>SMVB01417191.1_pt1 | contig 16211 bp, 20 predicted proteins | sample 2456461 | NCBI WGS metagenome assembly SMVB01 (sample SAMN11095934, study PRJNA526329) | marine sediment metagenome | biome: Marine sediment; feature: Surficial sediment; material: Deep marine sediment; isolation source: Hadal surficial sediment | place: Pacific Ocean | collected 2014-05 | depth...
GGAGCCTCTGGGAGCGCGCATCGATAGGTGACCGGTCGTCTCGACAGAAGTGGAGCTATTTTCTCGCTCTTGCCGGTTGGCGGCGGGCCGCTCGGGCCACGGCTCCGCGAATGGCCTTGCCGACAGAGACCGGATCGCGCCCCCATTGCGGAGCCTCTGGGAGCGCGCATCGATAGGTGACCGGTCGTCTCGACAGAAGTGGAGCTATTTTTCCGCTCTTGCCGCTTCGCGGCGGGCCGCTCGGGCCACGGCTCCGCAAATGGCCTTGCCGACAGAGACCGGATCGCGCTCTATTTGCGGAGCCTCCTAGAGGACGAGTTCGGCCAAGGTCCGCAGCGTCTTGGGATCGGTCGAGTTCAGGATCAGGGTGGTCACCCCGGCCTCGCGCCACACGTCGAGGCGATCGGCGATTCGCTCCTTGCTCCCGATGAGGCTGAGTTCATCGACCAGCTCGTCGGGAACTGCCCTCAGCGCCTCCATCTTCTTACCACCCAGGTACAACTCCTGGATCTGTTCGGCGGCCTTCTCGTACCCGTACCGTTTGGCCAGGTCGTTGTAGAAGTTCTTCCCCTTGGCCCCCATGCCTCCGATGTACAGCGCCAGCATCGGCTTCGACTCGAGCCTGGCGCGGTCGAGATCGTCGGTGACCGAGACGAACACCGATGCCGCGATGTCGAAATGCTCGGCCTTCTCCGCATCGCCGGAGGCGGCGAAGCCCTCGTCGAGGAGCGACCCGTAGATGTCCTTGGCCCGTTCCGGCGAGTAGAACAGCGGCAGCCAGCCGTCTGCTATCTCGGCGGTGAGCCGAACGTTCCTGGGTCCGATGGCGGCCAGGTAGATCGGGAGGTGCGGGTTCTTCGGCTTCACCATCAGCTTCAACGGCTTTCCCAACCCGGTGGAGCCCGGGCCGTGAAAGGGGATCTGGTAGTAGTCGCCGTCGAAGGTGACGGGCTCATCACGGGCGAGCGCCTTGCGGACGATGGTGACGTATTCGCGGGTGACCCCGAGCGGCTTGCCGTAGGGCCGGCCGTGCCATCCCTCGACGACCTGCGGGCCGGAGACGCCGAGTCCCAGCAGGAACCGGCCGTTCGACATCTGGTCGATGGTGGCGGCGGTCATGGCGGTCATCGCCGGCGACCGTGCCGGCATCTGCATGATGCCGGCACCCAGTTTGATCGTTTCCGTGCGGGCGGCCAGAAACGCCAGCGGCGTCAACGCATCGGAGCCGTAGGCCTCTGCCGTCCACACCGAGTGGTAGCCGAGCTTCTCGACTTCGGTGATGATGCTCGAATCCTCAGCGACCGCCGTACCCCAGTATCCGAGGTTGATCCCAAGCCGCATGCCGGCGAGGGTAATGAGTTCCCAGTCCCCAGTTCCGAGTTCCCAGTTGTCGGCTGAGCGTTTGGGAGCGGGTAACTGGCCATCTTGCGACTTGCGACTCGCGACTCGCGACTTCGTGTCACACCCCGTCCTTACGGTGTGGATCGAGGAGGACGAATGATCATCGACTGTGACACGTGCGTGATGGATGGGACGTCGGCGTGTGCCGATTGCATCGTTCCGGTGCTGCTAGCCGGCACCGACGGCAGGATCGAGGTCGGCGCCACCGAGGAAGCGGCGCTGCGCAACCTGGCGGATGCCGGTCTGGTCGCCCCCTTGCGACTCGTGCCACGCGATCCTGAGCAGGACGCAGTTACCGGCTAGCCGTATGGTTGGGGCGTGTTGCGGCAGCGACTCGACGAGATTGCGAAGAGCCATGGCTGCGTCGGCTTCGGGGTGACCACGGCCGACGCATTTGCTGACGTTGCCGAAACCATGGAAACCCGCACAGCCGAGGGGCTGAGCGCCGACCTGCCGTTCACCTATACCGACACCGAGGTGGCGACCGATGTCCGCAGAACCCATCCATGGGCGGAGCGTATCGTTGCGGTTGCCCATCCCTACGTGCCCGGCACCGCCGCTGTCGACTCCACCGAACCGGGCACGATGCGGATCGCCCGCTTTGCTGAGACCGATCACTATGTCGGGTTGCGGGCAGCCCTCGAGGCGATCTCAGCCGCGCTCGATGCTCACGGGCACCGCTCCGCCGTGTTCGCCGACGACTCGCGATTGGTCGATCGCGCCGCAGCGGTTCGTGCCGGGATCGGGTGGTGGGGCAAGAGCACGATGGTCCTGGTTCCTGGGTCCGGGCCATGGGTGCTGCTCGGCTCGGTCGTCACCGACGCCGAATTGCCGGTTGACCAACCGATGCGGCGTTCCTGCGGCACTTGTGTTGCCTGCATGCCGGCGTGCCCGACCGGCGCCATCGTTGCGCCGGGTGTGCTCGACGCCAGCCGGTGTCTCGCCTACTGGTTACAGACCGCTGGGGTGATCCCCGAAAGGCTCAGGGAAGCGGTAGGCGATCGGCTGTATGGCTGTGACGACTGCATCACCGCCTGCCCGCCGGGACATCGCGTGCTGGAGCAGAGCATCGATCTGCCGCTGCGCCCCCAGATTCTCGACATACTCGGCGCAGACGACCAGACCCTGTTGCGGCGGTACGCCCACTTCTACCTCCCCGGCCGCCGACCCCGGATCCTCAGGCGCAACGCCCTGGTGGTGGCGGGAAACGATGGCTCCCCGCAGCTGCGCGATGTCGTGATCGGCTACCTCGGCCATCCCGACTGGCTGCTGCGAGCGCACGCAGCCTGGTCTGCCGCCCGGTTCGCGGGCAGCGTCACCGACGCCGCCCTGGAGACGGCACACGCCGCCGAGCGCGACACCCGGGTCCGTGACGAGCTCGAGCTTGCCATCGGTCTACGCTGATCTCATGGTCTGGATCTACGCCATAGCGCTCGCCCTCGGGTTGCTGGCGCTGTTGGTGTGGATCGTCGGCGTCGCCGTCGGAGCCTGGGTCGATGGCTGGGAATTTGCCGATCCGGAGCGACGACTCGGTGAGACAGGACGATCGACTACCGCTGCCGTGTTCGGATTTGGGATGGGCGGGATGTCGGCCACATTCGCCGGCTGGAACCCGGTAATCGCAGCCGCAGCCGCCCTCGTCGGAGGTGCGGCACTGGTTGCCGTAGCACGGGTGTTCGCCCCCGCGCCAAGCTGATGCTCCTCGTTGCCGACGTCCACGGCGCCGTTGACTCCCTCGCCAGGGTCGCCTCGCAGGGCGAGCCGCTGCTCGTGCTCGGCGATCTGATCAACTTCATCGATTATCGAACACGAACCGGGATCATCGCCGACGTCTCCGGTCACGATCTGGCCGACCGATTCGTGGCGTTGCGGACCGAAGGGCGCACCGAAGAAGCCTCTGCCATGTGGCGGGAGCACGCCAGGGGTCGCGAGAACGAGCTCAGATCGCAGTACGACGAGGCGATCGCCGCGGCCTACCAAGAGATCTGTGCTGCCCTCGACGGATCGGAGGCCTATGTCACCTACGGCAATGTCGACCGGCCCGACATGCTCGCCGAGCATCTGCCGGCTTCTGCCCGTTTTGTCGATGCCGAGGTCATCGAGATCGAAGGGATCACTGTCGGCTTCGCCGGAGGCGGGACCGTTCGGATCGGGACACCGGGCGAGGTCACGGAAGATGAAATGGCGGAGAAGCTCGCCAAGTTGGGGTCGGTCGATGTGCTCTGCACCCACGTCCCACCAGAGATTCCGGCCCTGGCCACCGATGTGATCGGTGGGAGGGAAAAGGGGTCGCAGGCGATCCTGGATTATGTCGAGACACACGAGCCGCCCTTTCATTACTTCGGCGACATTCACCAACCTCGAGCGACGACCTGGCGGATTGGGAGCACGGTGACCAGGAACCTGGGCTACTTCCGGGCCACAGGGCGCGCCACCAGGCATGGCTGAGGTCGACCTAGATCGACTTGCCGCAGGATATCGGCACCGGCCGCCCTCCCGTGCCTCCCTCGAGCGGGCTCGCCGGCAGGGGAAGGCCTCCACTCTGGATCGTCGATCCTGGACGTCGGTGGCGGGCCTGGGCACCACGCCGGAGTGTGGAGGGACCTGGGACACCGCCCGGTAGTGCTCGATCCTGCCAGGGAAATGATCCGTACCGCCGCCGACGCTGCCCGCTTCCCCGAGTCGCCGGCAATCGAGGCCTACCTACGAAAAGCCACAAACGAAGTCGATCGCACAACGGTGATCGAGCACAAGGCGCCAACGGCGGGGGAGTGGGTCGCCGCCGTCGAAGCAGGCTTCGTGTCGACCCTCCAGTTCGTCGATGCGCACGAGCTACGAACCGGCATCGCCGCCTTCTGCGCAGCGAACCGGGATCCGACGGTCGAGGTCGCTTACGAGTTGCGGCTCGACCATATCGTCGCAACTGCACGCTGACTCTCACGTGTGGTGTGGCTGCGTCTGCCGACCGGTGGCTGGTGGCTGGTAGGCCGCTACCCTTTGCTCAAGGCGCGGGGAGTCGAAGGAGTTGCGATGGAGGGCACGGTTCAAACGATCGACGTATCCGCCGAGCCGCAGCGCATCTACGAGATTGCGATCGATCTCGAGGCCTATCCGGAGTGGGCGAAAGGGGTGAAATCCGCCCAGGTCACCGAGGTCGACGATCAGGGGCGCCCGACGGTTGCCGATTTCACCATCGACGCAATGATCAAGGAGATCTCATACACCCTCGAGTACGACTACGACCGCGACAACGGATTTGGCTGGGCGGCACGTCCAAACAACGACATCGCCGTGCTCGAGGGAAGCTATCAGTTCAACGCCCTCGATAATGGCGCGGGCACCGAGGTCGTCTACGCATTGAGGGTGGAGCCCACCTTCAAGGTCCCAGGATTCCTACGCCGGCAGGCCGAGAAGCAAATCGTCGGTACTGCGTTGCGCGGGTTGAAGAACCAGGCAGAAGCGAGCGCTTGATGCGGGTCGTGCTCATCACGGGGAAGGGGGGTGTCGGGAAGACGACCATTGCTGCGGCGACGGCGATCCGCTCCGCCGAAATTGGCCATCGTACGCTGGTGATGTCGACCGACCCCGCCCATTCGTTGGCCGATGCCTTCCAAGTCAAGCTGGGAGACACACAGACTTCGGTCATCGACAACCTGGATGCCCAGCAGATCGACTCACAGCTGCGCCTCGAAGAGTCGTGGGGACCGGTTCGTGACTACCTGACCAAGGTGTTCGACTGGTCGGGCCTCGAAGGGGTTGAGGCCGAGGAGCTGACGGTGTTTCCCGGCATGGACGAACTGTTCTCGCTGGCAACGGTGCGGGACCATGTTTCATCGGGGAACTACGACGTGATCGTGGTCGACTGCGCCCCAACCGCCGAGACCCTCCGCCTGCTCAGCCTGCCCGATGTCATGTCGTGGTACATGGACAAACTGTTCCCGGTCAGCAAGCAGGTCGCCAAGGTGGTGAGACCGGTGCTCAGCCGGATGTCGTCGCTGCCGATCGCCGACGACAAGGTGTTCGACACGGTGGCGATGTTTTACGACCGCCTCGACGGCATCCGCGAGATTCTCTCCGATCCGAATATCACCACGGCCCGTCTCGTAATGAACCCGGAGAAGATGGTGATCGCAGAAGCGAAGCGAACTTACACCTATCTCGCGCTGTTCGGGTACGCGGTCGACTCGGCGATCGTCAACCGGGTCCTCCCGGAAGCCGTCACCGACCCGTACTTCGCCCAGTGGCGGCAGATCCAGAAGGGCCACCTCGAGGATGTCGCCGAGGCATTCGCCGACGTCGACATCCGCCAGCTGCGCCTGTTCGACGAGGAGATGATCGGCATCGATCGGCTGCGGGTCGTGGGAGACGAGCTGTACGGCGACGTCGATCCGACCGACCGATTGTCACAGGGTCGACCTTTCCGCATCGAGGATGAGGGTGATGATGTCGTGCTCATCGTCGGGATGCCCTTCGCAGAGCGCGACGAGCTCGATCTGGTGCGCCACGACCACGAGTTGATCGTGACCGTGGGTCAGTACCGTCGATCGATAGCCCTCCCCGATTCGCTGAAGCGGCGCCATGTGCAGCGGGCCAGCCTCGTCGATGGAGAGCTGCGGGTCACCTTCGGACTCGGCACCTGATGCTGGATGGCCTACCCGATCCGCAGACCGTCGTTACCGGGCTGAAGCGAGCGGGAGTGCATCTCGCCAAGGCCGGATATGAGATAGCGGCAGGGATCGGCGCATTTGTCGACGAGATCGTCAACGGCGATCGCGACGACGACGAGGGGAGAGAAGGCCCGGTGAGGATCGACGTCGAGTGAGGGACGGGTCATCAGTCATCAGTCGTCAGTCCTTTTGGCCGAGAACTCTCTCTGGCTGATGACTGAGGACTCTTCTTGCTGAGGACTTCGTCCTAGAACTCAACCCAGTCGAGTGTGTCGAGCGTGTCCGCCGCCGACATCATCACGCCCGCCTCGGAGACCGTCACCAGCCTGCCGTCGATGAGCAATGACCGGCGCACCGGCATCTCCCATCCCCGGTTGGCCTTGGTGTTGTGGCTGACGATTCCGATCTCGCGGATCCCCGCTGCGGTAACCTCGAGCACGAGGGCGCCGGCCCGTGCCCCCTTGTCGTCCCACCGCTGGAACGGGATGACGGTGAGGCCGTCGGCCGGGTTGAACAGGAACGCATGGTGATCCCACTCGAGCTCGGAACTCGCGTCGCCCATGGTGAACTGGTCGGTCCGCTCCGGTGCCTGCGGGTCGGCTACGTCGAACAGCGACGCCTGGAGCCCCGTTACCCGACCGTTGTGGTCGGCATCCTGGCCCACCCCTAGCAGAAGGTCGTCGCTCACCGGATGCAGGTAGGCGGAGTACCCGTGGATCTTGAGCTCGCCTTCAACTGTTGGCCGGCGAGGATCGGACAGATCGATCACGTACAGCGGATCGACCTGGCGGAAGGTGACGACATAGCCTCGGTCCTCGATGAACCGGACCGCGTAGATGCGCTCTCCGCGCCCAAGGCCGTCGACGCTGCCGATGGTTTCGAGCTCGTCGCCGTTGTCGCGCAGCACGGTCACGACGGAATCGGACTCGGGTGTATCCCACCATTGAGGCGAGTCGGTCGAGGCGACGCGGAGGTCACCCTGCCATTCGGACATCGACCACTGGCTCAGCATGTAGCCGGGGACGGAGCCGGATGCTTGGTATTCAGCGCTGCGGGGCTCGAGGGTGAACTTGTGGATCATGGTGTTGATGTCTTCGGGTTGTTCACCGCGGTCCCACACGAACGGGTTGATCCACCGCGAAGTGGCGACATAGGTCGCGTCACCGGATGAATAGACGATATCGCCGTCGGCGAAAACGGCGGTGGCGTCTTCGATGGCGAGCTCGTCGACGTCGAGGGTGACCAGGGACAGCGTGGTGAGCCCCGAGAACTCATCGGGCCGGTGGGTCCGGTTACAGTCGACCAACGTTCCCTCGACGACGGTGACGTCGACGCCGTCGTGATCGGTGACCACGACGTATGGGAGCCAGTTGTCGGCGGTCGAGTTGCGCAGGAGCTCGCGGTTTTTTTCCTCTGCTTCTCGCTCGGCGCGCAGGCCGGTTCCCTCTGGCCCCTCCCAGGCGAAACCGGTCGGCTGCGACGAGACCACGAGGCGGATGGCGCCATCGACCATTCGTGACGAGACATAGCGACCATCGATCTGGAGGCTCCGCTTCAGCTCGGGGTCGGTGGGGTCGGTGATGTCGATCTCGACGACGGTCACCAGTGGGCTCTGGTATGGAGCGATGCCGTCGGCAACGCCCTCGAAGAGCGGAACGATCCCAAAGTTGTTTGTGGCAATCGCCACCACGCGGTCGCCGTCCAGGAAGAGATCATTCGACCAGAAGCCAAGATCGATCGACCCTGCCAGCGTCAGGTCGTCGTTGTCGACGAGCACGATCTGCAATGTGCTCCCGGTCATCACCACGATGCGACGGCCGTCGGTCTTCACCAGATCCGGCTCGTCGACCCCCAACTCTTGGAGATTGGTGCCGATCACCTCAGGCGCGGCCAGGTTTTGGAGGGCTGCGCCGGCAGACTCGGCCGCAGCCGTCGTGGTGACCACGTCTAAGTCCCGCACGGCATAGGGAACGTAGCCGCCGCCGTTGAGCCCGTACGGTCCAACGAGGTCGATGGCGTGTTCCACGGCCCAGTCGACGAGGTCGTCGCAGGCATCGAAGGGCATGAGAGCCCTGGCTGCGGAGGCATGAGGCGGACGGACGGTGATCGGCGGTGTCGGGTCGGGCGTGGTGGGGGATGTGAGCGAGGTGGGGTCGGCGGCCGCGCTACCGCTACATGCAGCCAGCACGGTTGCTCCGACGATGGCTGCGGTGACGATCCGATGCATCTTGGTTCCTCCGGTTTTGGGTCTCGTGCTCAGACGCTGTGTCGGGCCTGTTGGGTTCCCGGCGTCGACTGATAGCCTGCGATCGCAATGGCGACGATCGGGATCGACATCGGGGGGACGAAGATCAGAGGTGTTCGCGTCGAAGACGGGGCAGTGGTCGAGCGCATCTCTGGCCTTGTTGGCGACAGCGACCTGATCGTCACCGCTACCTCCGCCGCTGGTGAGCTTTGGACAGAAGAGGTCGACGCCGTCGGCGTCGGGCTCGCCGGCTTGGTCCGGTGGCCGGAAGGGACGTTTGCCTGGGGGCCGCATCTCAGGGGAGAGGAGCTCCCGGTGCGGGAGGCCCTCGAGGGCGAACTCGGCGTGTCGGTGGTCGTCGACAACGACGCCAATGTCGCCGCCTTTGGAGAGCTCCGTGTGGGTGTCGCCGTCGGATTCGATAACTTCCTCATGGTCACACTGGGCACCGGTCTCGGCGGAGGGATCGTGACCGGTGGTGCCATCTATCGCGGCGAGTCGTTCGCCGGCGAGCTCGGGCATATGGTCTACGACTCCGGTGGCATGTTGTGCGATTGCGGCAAGCGCGGATGCTGGGAGACCGTTGCGTCGGGTCCGGCCCTGATCCGTCTGGCACGCGAGGTCATCATGCTCAACCCAGAAGGTTCGCTTGCCGCCAGGATCGGTACCGACTCGATCTCCGGCGACGACGTCACTGCGGCTGCCGACGCAGGAGACGAGGTCGCCCGCGGGCTGGTCGCCCAGGTGGGATCGGAGTTCGGCCGGGGCCTGGGTAGCCTGATAGCGATCTTCGACCCCGCGCTGATCGTTGTCGGAGGCGGTCTGGGCTCGGTCGGGGAAGCACTGCTCGGTCCGGCGCGGCGGGTGGCTGCCGAGGGGCTGCACGGTGGCAACCACCGGCTCCTTCCACCTATCTTGGTGACCGGATTGGGCCCGGACGCCGGCGCCATTGGGGCGGCGCTGATGGCGGCAGAGGGAGCAGAATGAAACCGGTACCAATCGATCCGACCGAACTGCATCGACAGCAGTGGAGAGCCAACTTCCGCGAAGCGGTGTTGCTTCTCCCCAACGTGGTCAAGCTGCTGGCGCGCATCGTGAGGGACCCCAGGGTTCCCGTACGAACCAAGGCCTTTTCCGGCGCCGTGCTCCTCTACGTTCTTTCACCGATCGACCTGATTCCGGACTTCGTCATCGGTTTCGGAAAACTCGACGACCTCATCCTGTCTGCAGTGGCGATTCAGCACCTGATCGAATCCGCAGGACCGGAGATTGTCGCCGAGCATTGGGACGGCTCGGACGCATCACTCGACCTCATCCTGACCGCCGCCGAGATGGGAGCGGAGGTCATCCCAAAGCCGTTGCGCAAGATGTTGCCTGGATAGGAGCGCTCGGCTTCGCCTCGCTTACGTATTACGTATTACGTATTACGTAATACGAGGTGCATTGATGCTCGCCCATCGTTGAAGCACCACTTAGCCTTTGGTTATGAAGTTCCGCAGGATCGATGAGCTTCCCCCGTATGTGCTGGCCGAGGTCAATCGGCGCAGCCTGGAGGTGCGCCGAGCGGGGGTGGACGTTGTCGACCTCGGGTTCGGGAATCCCGACATTCCATCACCGCCGGCCGTGGTCGACAAGCTGATCGAGGCTGCCAGAAACCCCAAGAACCACGCCTATTCAGCCTCGAAAGGTTTGCCGAACCTGCGCAAGGCGGTCTCCGACCGTTACCTGCGCCGCCACGGTGTCGAGCTCGATCCGGAAACCGAGGTGATCAACACCCTTGGGGCCAAGGAGGGGCTGTCGCACCTGATGTGGGCGTTGGTCCAGCCGGGCGATGTCGCTCTGGTGCCAGAGCCCTCATATCCAATCCACATCTATGCAGCTGTTCTTGCCGGGGCCGACGTGCGACGCGTCGATCTCTCGACCGCGCCGACTTCTTCGAGCGGTTGACCGAGGCGTTTCACAAAAGCTGGCCGAAGCCGCGGGTGATCGTGACCTCGTTTCCGCACAACCCGACGACGGCAACCGTCGACGTGGACTTCTTCGAGCGCCTCGTGGCCTTCGCCCACCACCACGAGACGATGCTCGTCCATGACTTTGCCTATGCCGACATCTCCTATGCCGGCTACGAGCCGCCCAGCCTCCTCCAGGTGCCAGGTGCCAAGGAGGTCGGGGTCGAGCTGTACACGCTGTCGAAGAGCCACTCGATGGCAGGCTGGCGCGTCGGATTCGTGGTTGGGAACCACGAGATGATCGCGGCCCTCGCCCAGCTCAAGTCCTACCTCGATTACGGCACCTTCCAGCCCATCCAGATCGCTTCGATCATCGCCCTCAACGAATGCGATGACTACGTTCCAGATGTTGTGTCCACGTACGAGCGGCGCCGCGACATCCTCGTCGATGGGCTCGCTCGATTCGGGTGGGAGATCGACAAGCCGAACGCCACCATGTTCGTCTGGGCGCCAATCCCTGAGCCGTACCGGGACATGGGCTCGCTCGAATTCGCCCTCCATCTCCTCGACAAGGGGCAGGTGACGGTGAGTCCCGGAGTGGGCTTTGGACCATCGGGAGATGGCCACGTCCGTTTTGCCCTCGTCGAGAACGACCAGCGGATCGCTCAGGCGGTCCGGGGCGTCAGAAAGGCCCTGGATCGGTTGTAGAGGCTCCACAACTGGCCTCGCCGACAGACACCGGATCGCGCCCTATTTGCGGCCCCTTAGGCCATCGACTCAACTTGTCACTCCTGCACCGGGCAACGACTGCCGCGGCCTCAACCCTGAGCGATCGGAAGCCGATCATGTTCCGTGAGCGAATTTCGCGGCCTTGGTACCACGATCCTTGCCGGCTCCCTAGCGAGTTTGGCGGGAGCTGCTGTGGCGGTTGTGTTCAGTGCGAGTATCGCTGACGCCGAGATGTTCGGATTCTCCTATAACTCCACACTGATCCGGGTATTCGCCGCTGCGGGGTTCATCCTCGGACCGTGGATCGCTCTTCGGGGGTCGGGTTTCCGGCTAGCGGAAGTGACGTCGGCCCTCGCCGTGGTGTGGATGCTCCTGTTGTTCCTCACCGTAGGCCCGATATTTGATGCCGTCGGGCCATCGTGGCTCCCCCTCACGCTGATCCTCGCTGCTCTCGCCATCGCCAGGCTGATCACCGCACCGCTGGCGCGTTTCATCGAACCTGCACCCGCTCGCTCCGACAGGAACCCAGCGCGGCCCTCTGACGTGAGCCTCGACGTAGAGCGCGCGCCCGGTAGGTGACCGGTCGTCTCGACAGAAGTCGAGCCATTTTTTCCCGCTCTTGGTTACGGGCCGCTCGGGCCACGGCTCCGCAAATGGCCACGCCCACCAGGACCGGATCGCACCCCACTGCGGAGCCCCTTGGTCGACATCGGCAAATAGGACGGAGAGCGGTGCAACCGAGCCTTCTCCTTCCAGCCTGAAGCAAGGGCTGGTGCGTTGCGAAACCTCTCTCGGTTGGCTGGAGTCGTACTCTGGGTGGGATCCTTTCGGAGCCTGATGAAGACGTATGCCATCCTGTTTCCCGGTCAGGGAAGCCAGTTCGTCGGCATGGGTGCCGACGTGTTCGCCGCTCGGCCCGATCTCCTTGGCGACACCGCCAACGAAATCCTCGGCTGGTCGCTGTCGACGGTAGTTTCCCAGGGACCTGACGAGGAGCTCACCAGAACGGACCGGGCTCAGGCTGCGCTGTATGCCATCTCGTACACATTGTGGGTCTTGCTCGCCGACGCACTGCCCCGGCCCCCGTCCGCAACAGCCGGCCATTCCCTCGGCGAGTACACCGGTCTCGCTGCCGCCGGTGCCATCGGTTTTCCCGAGGGGCTCGCTTTGGTAGCAGCGCGTGGCCGGGCCATGGCCGAAGCGGCTGCGCTCGAGCCGTCGACGATGCTGGCGCTGATGGGCGCCGACGTCGCGGCAGCCGAAGCGATGGCCGCCCGGCGTCGCGACCACGGGGGCAAGCTGTGGGTGGCGAACATCAATGCTCCTGGGCAGATCGTTCTCGCCGGAAGCATCGAAGATATCGACTGGCTGATGACCAACGCCGACCAGAGCGGGGCGCGCCGCGCCATCCCGCTCAATGTCGCCGGAGCGTTCCACTCCCCGTACATGGAGCCGGCGGCGAAGCGTCTTGCTCAAGCGCTGTCTTCCGCCAACTTTGCGGAGACCAAGTTCCCGGTGTACGCCAACGTGAGTGCCAAACCGATGACCGAGCCAAAGGAACAACTGGCCAGGCAACTCGTCGAGCCGGTGCGGTTCGCCGAATCCCTCGAGCAAATGGCCGCCGACGGGATCGATGCATTCATCCATGTCGGACCGGGCAACGTGACGGCCGGTCTCGCCAGACGCTCTGCCCCGGGCGCCGATACCTTCACCGTGTCCGCAATTGAAGACATCGAAGGGGCCGTCGCCTTCATAGAATGAGTGCGCTACCCGGAGGAGGAGCCGCAATGCGGAGAGCAGCGATCACCGGCTGGGGACGATGCACACCGGATCCCGTCCTGACCAACGACGACCTGGCGTCGGTGATGGACACAAGCGACGAGTGGATCACGACCCGCTCCGGTATCAAGGAGCGCAGGGTTTCGCCCGCCGAGAACTCCGACATGGCGACGGTGGCCGCCCGCCATGCCCTCGCCGCCGCTGGCCTCGAAGCCGAGGACATCGATCACATCATGGTCGCTACGTGCACCGGTGACCGTCAGATCCCCGCCACGGCCTGCCGTGTGCAGGACAAGCTGGGGGCGAGCAACGCTGCTGCGCTCGACGTCAACGCCGGTTGCACCGGGTTCATCTACGGCCTCAACCTGGCGAACGGCCTCATCGCCGCTGGATCGGCAGAGAGGGTTCTCCTCATCGGATCGGAACGAATCACACCCTTCCTGGATCTCGAGGAGCGCTCGACTGCGGTGCTCTTCGGCGACGGTGCAGGTGCCGCGGTCATCGAGGCGGCACGGGGCGAGGAAGGTCTCCGGTCGATCAACGTTGGGTCGGACGGCACGATCGCCGACGTGCTCACCTGCCAGGGGGTCGGGTCGTCGTACATCGGAGAGCCACCGGTTCCGATCCGGATCGTCATGGACGGCACCGCGCTGTTCCGGGCCGCGGTCCTCGGGATGACCGCCGCCGCCGAGAAGGCAATCACCGACGCGGGATGGACCGGAGACGACGTCGACCTGGTCTTTCCGCACCAGGCCAACATCCGCATCATCGATGCCACCGTGCGACGGCTCGATGTCGACGATGCCAAGATCTACACCAACATCGCCTCCTACGGCAACACGTCGGCTGCATCGATCCCGCTCGCGTTGTCTGAAGCCGTCGACGCCGGCAGGGTCGAGCCGGGAGCCAAGCTGATCCTCGTCGGGTTTGGTGCCGGGTTGACCTGGGGAGCGGCCGGAATCGTGTGGGGTGACCGCGTGGAGCCGATTACCACCAGTGACGCCGCCTTACCGCCAACGGACAAGACCGGCCTTCAGATCATCATGGAACGCCAGGCCCTGCGCAGCGCATGAGCCGAGTCGCACTCGTAACGGGAGGGTCGCGGGGCATCGGCAGGGCCGTCGCCGAGCTTCTCGCCACACAAGGCCACCGGGTGGCGGTCAACTACACCGCCAACGAGGCGGCAGCCGACGCCGCGGTCGAGGCGATCGCTGCCGCCGGCGGGAGCGCAATCGCGGTGCAGGCCGATGTCGGGGACGCCGACTCGGTGACCGCCATGTTCGCTGTGGTTGGTGAGCGGCTGGGCTCGGTCGAGATCCTGGTCAACAATGCCGGAATCACTCGTGACGCCCTCGTTCTCCGCATGGGGGTCGAGGCGTGGGACGAGGTCATCGAAACCAACCTGCGCTCGGTCTACCTGACTTCGAAGGCTGCGCTGCGTGGGATGCTGCGCGCCAGGTGGGGGAGGATTGTCTCGATCAGCTCGGTTTCCGGTATCGCGGGCAACCCCGGACAGGCGAACTACGCTGCCTCCAAGGCGGGAATCATCGGATTCACCAAGTCGGTGGCGCGAGAGGTGGGGAGTCGGGGCATCACCGTCAACGCCGTCGCCCCCGGATTCATCGAGACCGACATGACCGACGCACTGGGCGACGAGATCACAACGGCAGCAAGCGAGCGCATCGCGCTCGGACGTTTGGGGCAACCAGAGGAAGTGGCGGCGGCCGTGGGCTATCTTGCCTCCGACGACGCTTCCTACGTGACGGGTCATACCCTTGTCGTCGACGGCGGAATCGCCCTGTGAACCATCCATCAAGGAGAGAGAACCATGGACCGTAGCGAGATCGAGTCGAAGCTGAACGATCTGCTCGTCGACGAGCTTGGGATCGATCGGGACGCCCTCGCCCAAGACGCCAAGTTCGAGGAGGACCTCGATGTCGACTCGCTTGGAGTCGTTGAGCTGCTGATGGCGCTCGAGGACAACTTCGGCGTGAAGATCCCCGACGAGGAGGCCGAGCAGATCACGACCGTCGGCGAAGCCGTCGACCTGGTCGAGAAGAAGCTGGCAAGCTGATGGAGGCGTTGTGGAAGACCGTCGCGTCGTAATAACCGGCCTGGGGACGATCAACCCTGTTGGTGCCACCGTCGACGCGACCTGGAAGAACCTGCTCAGCGGAACGTCAGGGATCGGTCGCGTGCAACGGATCGATGTGAGCGACCTTCCCTCGAAGATCGCTGGAGAGGTCAGCGATTTCGAAGTCACCGATTACATCCCGAAACGACTGGCGCGCAGGATGGACCGCTACGCCCAGTTCTTCTGGGTGGCGGCGCGGGACGCCCTGGCCGATGCCGGCATCGCCTATGAGGAGGATGACCCCGAGGCATACCGCACCGGAGTGGTGGTCGGCACTGGTATTGGTGGCGTCGAGTCCTTCGAGCAGGAAATCGACACGCTGTTCCACATCGGCCCGCATCGGGTGAGCCCGTACGGCATCCCGAAGATCATCTCCAACATCGCCGGCGGTCAGGTGTCGATCGATTTCAATCTCTACGGACCGAACACAACGGCGGTGACTGCCTGTGCGGCATCCGCCAACGCGCTAGGCGATGCCGGCGAGCTGATCAAGCGAGGCGCCGCCGACGTCATGGTTGCCGGTGGCGCAGATGCCTCAATCACGCGGTTTGCTCTAGCCGGATTCGCCCAGGCCCGGGCGCTGAGCACCAACAACGACGATCCACTGGGTGCCAGCCGTCCGTTCGATGCTGATCGCGATGGGTTCGTGATGGCTGAAGGGGGAGCTGCGCTCATCCTCGAGGAGCGCGAACATGCGTTGGCCCGTGGGGCGACGCTGTATGCGGAACTCGTCGGCTACGGGATGTCGGCCGATGCCTATCACATCACGCTGCCCAGACCAGGCGGGGACGGTGCAGCACGCGCCATGAAGGCGGCGCTCGATCATGCTCGGATTGCTCCGGAGGACATCTCGGTCATCAATGCCCACGGAACGTCCACGCAGGCCAACGATGCCACCGAGACCGTCGCTATCAAGACCGTGTTCGGCGACCGTGCCTATCAGATTCCCGTCTCATCCATCAAGTCGATGACCGGACATCTGCTTGGGGGCGCCGGCGCTGTCGAAGCGATCGCCAGTGTGCTCACGATCCGCGACGGGACCATCCCCCCGACGATCAACTACACAACGCCGGATCCGGAATGCGACCTCGACTACGTGCCAAACGAAGCGCGTGAGGCAGAGGTGCGTTACGTGATGAGCAACTCGTTCGGTTTCGGTGGCCACAATGTGGCACTGATCTTCACCGCCGCCTAGCGGCCTTCTTGTCTCCCCGCCCTGAGCTCGAGAGCGCGCACCGATAGGTGACGGGTCGTCTCGACAGAAGTGGAGCCATTTTCTCCGCTCTTGGCTACGGCCCGCTCGGGCC
>SMVB01273855.1_pt1 | contig 16209 bp, 16 predicted proteins | sample 2456461 | NCBI WGS metagenome assembly SMVB01 (sample SAMN11095934, study PRJNA526329) | marine sediment metagenome | biome: Marine sediment; feature: Surficial sediment; material: Deep marine sediment; isolation source: Hadal surficial sediment | place: Pacific Ocean | collected 2014-05 | depth...
CGAGAAAGCCATCGTGTTCCAACTAGGTGAGATAGTCTCGGTAAAGACTGATCCAGGGTTATATTTCAAGATTCCTATGGTACAGAGTGTGCGCTTTTTTGATTCGCGTATATTGACCATGGATGCAGAAGAACCAGATCGGTATATCACCTCAGAAAAAAAGAATGTGCTAGTGGACCTGTTCGTCAAGTGGCGCATCATCGATGTTAAGCAATATTACATCAGTGTGCGAGGTGACGAAGATATGGCTAAGGTTCGTCTGGCACAGACGGTAAACGCTAGTCTACGTGATGAATTTGGTAATCGCACGGTACACGAGGTAATTTCTGGCGAACGCGACCAGATTATGGAAATAATGCGTCAGAAGGCTGACAGGGATGCCCGCAAGATTGGAATAGAGGTAGTGGATGTACGACTAAAGCGCGTTGACTTGCCAGCAGAAGTAAGCTTATCGATCTACCGCCGAATGGAAGCAGAAAGAACACGTGTGGCTAATGAACTGCGCTCGACCGGTGCGGCAAACTCTGAAAAAATTCGTGCCGATGCAGACCGTCAACGCGAGGTAATCATGGCAGAAGCTTATCGAGATGCCCAAACGATCAAGGGACAAGGTGATGCCAAGGCCGCAGAAATCTACGCCGAAGCATTTCAGAAGAATCCAGAATTCTATTCATTCTATCGCAGTTTGGAGGCGTATAAACAAAGTTTCCGGAATAAAGGTGACATAATGATTCTGGAGCCAACTTCCGAGTTTTTCAAATACATGAAGAGTTCAGGTAAGAGCGGAACATAAGTACTAAGAATCACCGTAATTCCAGGCTCACATATTTGTTTGTGCTATTTTTATAGTACGGTATAGTTACTATACAAGTTTATTACTATTGGTTAGCAAAAAATCTCGCTCAGAGCTTCGGTTTATTTAGACGTCCTATATTGGAGTTATTAGAGCATGTGGGACACTTTGCTAATGGCATTTGCATTGATGTTAGTGTTGGAAGGGATACTACCGTTCTTACTGCCTGGTATTTGGCGCGAGACCTTCAAGAAGCTGATCGAGATTAGTGATAATCAAATACGTTTCATCGGCTTGACATCAATGCTGCTGGGATTGCTGTTTCTATACCTTGTGAAATAAATCCACATCGTCACACTTCAACTCAGTGTTGTCCGAACAATAAATATGCGTAATTGGGTTCTACCCGAATACATTGAAGATATTCTACCCGCGGAAGCACTGCGCATAGAAACGATGCGGCGGCGCATTTTGGACTGGCTGTTAGTGCATGGTTATCAATTGGTGGCCCCCCCCATGTTGGAATTTGTAGAATCACTGATCTCGGGTAGCGGCGGTGATATGAATTTACGCATGTTCAAGATGGTTGATCAATTAAGCGGCAGAATGATGGGTTTACGTGCAGACATAACACCTCAGGCTGCGCGTATTGATGCTCACTTGCTGAATTGCAAAGGTATTACCCGTTTATGCTATGTAGGTAGTGTGCTACACACAGTACCGTCAGGATTGACTAGCACCCGCGAACCGCTCCAGATTGGTGCAGAAATTTTTGGCCATGCCGGATTGGAAAGTGATCTTGAAATCCATCGGCTCATGTTGCAAAGTCTAGCAATTTCCGGAATAGATAAAATCCATCTTGACCTTGGCCATGTTGCCGTATTTCGTAGCCTTGTTAAAGGTGCTGGAATTCCGACTGGTTTGGAAGCAGAATTGTTTAGTGCACTACAAGCTAAGAATGTCTCCGGATTAAAAGAACTCTGCACGGAATTCGACAAGTGTATAGACAAAAATACGCGACAGGCCTTGATGTTGTTACCGAAACTATATGGCGACAAAAAGATATTAGCACAAGCACGCAAATTTCTACCTGATTACCCAGAAATCAAGAAAGCACTGGATGAATTAGAAATAGTAGCAGCGAAATTGAAGTTGGTGGTGGATACTCTTGCATTCGATCTGGCCGACTTACGTGGCTACCATTACCACAGTGGTATCGTATTCGCAGCTTATGCCGATGGCTACCCCAACGCAGTTGCACTAGGCGGACGTTATGATGATATCGGCAAGGCATTTGGAAGGGCTCGTCCAGCAACCGGATTTAGCATGGATTTACGTGAGTTATCGAGACTGATAAAAAACCCATATCCCTGTCCTAAGAAAATCCTAGCGCCTTATAGAAAAAACGACAAACGTCTTGAGAAAAGAATTGAGCAGCTTCGCACTAAGAACCAGATAGTGATTGTGGAATTGCCGAGACATGAGGGTAACAGAGATACATTTAACTGCGACAGAAAACTAGTATTACAAAATAAAGTATGGAAAGTTGTTGATATCTAATTTTACCCTCATAAACACTTAACTCCAAAATTACTTATCAGTACAATATTTGTTTTCTCTGCAAGCTCCAGGATTTTTTATGGAATATTTCTTAATGCTTAAGCAACATGTTTAAAAACGTGGTTGTGGTTGGCACCCAATGGGGTGACGAAGGGAAAGGCAAGATTGTGGATTGGCTGACAAACCACGCCCAGGGAGTGATCCGCTTCCAGGGTGGGCATAATGCTGGGCACACGTTAGTCATCGGTGGCAAAAAAACCATTTTGCATTTGATACCTTCTGGAATTTTGCATAACAACATAGCTTGTTATATTGGCAATGGCGTAGTGGTATCCCCGAAAGCGTTGCTTGAAGAAGTCGACATGTTGGAACAAGCTGGAGTTGACGTACAGGGACGGTTACATATCAGCAAAGCCTGTCCGCTCATTTTACCCTGCCACGTCGCGCTTGATAATGCTCGAGAAACAGCAATGGGTGCAGACAAGATTGGCACCACGGGACGAGGCATTGGCCCCGCCTACGAGGATAAGGTCGCACGGCGAGCAGTGCACATACAGGATCTATTCCACCGTGACCGCTTTGCAGCTAAACTTGGTAAAATTCTTGATTATTATAATTTCGTACTGAAAAACTATTTTCGTGCGCCCATTGTAGATTTTCAGAAAACCATGGATGACACCCTGTCACTGGCTGGGCGCATTAAACCAATGGCAGCGGATGTCTCACAACTTTTATTTGAAGCCAACAAAGCAGGTGACAACCTATTATTTGAGGGTGCACAAGGAACGATGCTTGACATAGATCATGGCACCTATCCGTATGTTACCTCTAGTAATTGCGTTGCAGGTGCAGCGTCAACAGGCAGTGGTGTCGGTCCACAAATGTTGCATTATGTGTTGGGCATCACTAAAGCCTACGCCACACGGGTTGGTGCAGGGCCCTTTCCCACAGAACTAGATGATGACGTTGGCAAACATATGGCTAAACGCGGAAACGAATTTGGTGCGACCACGGGTCGCCCACGTCGTTGCGGCTGGTTCGACGCGGTAGCTATGAAACGCTCGGTCCAGATCAACGGCATATCTGGTCTGTGCGTCACTAAACTTGACGTGCTAGATGGTGTCGAAACTCTACGGATAGGCATAGGCTACAAATTGAGAAAAGGTGAAAAAGAAGAAGAATTAGGTAGTATCCTGCCAATAGGCGCAGATGAACTGGCTCAATGCAAACCTATCTATGAGGAAATGCTAGGATGGACGGATAGTACCGTAGGAATTAAAAATTTTGAGCAATTACCTAAAGCGGCACAGAATTATCTGAAGAGAATTGAGTCAGTGTGCGAAGTTCCGGTGGACATGATCTCAACTGGACCAGATAGAGAAGAAACTATCGTACTACGACATCCATTTGACTAATCTTGTGTTTTTTATTTTTAACCCTGAACTATTCACTAATAGCATAATTTCCTCTTCCACACACGTTAACATATGAACCAGTTTACGCTCAACTCATACATTTACGATCACAAGCACCGATCAAGTTATGCCCAACAAGATTTACTACAACAGCGCATGTCCTGTTTGTAATGCAGGCATCAAGAATCAGCGCAAGCGCATGGAAGCATGTGGCCTTAAGGACATCGAGTGGGTTGATGTACACACTAATCCAGGGGCAGTATCTGAGATTGGTACTTCGTTGAATCAAGTTCGGGAGAGACTGTACGTCAAAGATCTTAATGGTAAACTTAATGTTGGTATGGACGCATTCACATGCCTATGGTCACAAACGAACGGACAGCGCTGGCTTGCTAAACTGTTACGGTTACCTGTTTTCAAGCAACTTTCGCGCTTGATGTACAACCTCTTTGCTTATCTCCTATACCGATGGAATTGTACCAAGAAACGCTGGTAATCACTGTTTATAGGAATCGTGAAGAAGGTGTAGCATGGTAATTCTCATCTCACCTAAACGGCTATACCAAAATGACCGCATTCCTCTGTAGGCATATAATTTAATTAAAGTTTATTCCTACACTTTAAACTGAGGTATTCTAGAAGTTGTAGATCAGTGATTTCTTACCCCATGTTATTCGTTAAGGTTTGCCCTGCTTCAACTCTATAAAACGCTTTCTAGAGGCACTGAATTTAACCTTGATATTTTCTATTTCCTCCTTCCTCTTTACTAATTCGTCCTTCAAACGCCTTACTTCTTTTTTTGCAGAATTCATCTCTTTCTTGATTGAGGCAAGCACGGGACTCTTGGTTTTCAAAGCCTCTACAAATTGCAACTTCAACACTTCAAGCCGGGATTGGGAAACTTTAAGCTGCGGCTCGATCCCTTTGATAGCCAATTCTACTGGCCGAATGTTACGATCACGTGCCAGATCAATCTCTTTTTTATCGGTATAGATGGCAAGTAGCGCAGTATCAAGCCTTTTCTTGTCCTTGGCCCTTTTCTTCTCTGCCGCTTCGCGTTTGGCTTGTTCTTCCGCTTCTTGCAATTCCAGTTCCCCTGCTATTTCCTTGATAACCACACCGTGGTCACTCATCTCGGTAATCACCTTGCCGAGACACTCGGGTGGTGGAGTATTGTCGTAGTACTGAGTCCTGCCTTTGTCATCCACGCACTTCTTCAGTGCTGCAAACACCGGTTGAGTAAAGACAAATACAGAGACAAACAAAATTATGGTAAACCAACGCATGGATTTCTCCTGTTAAATTTCTTAATCAGACAACCCCATATTGTGCGCGATAACTTTGTACCGCACGTAGATTGAGCACTAGATCATCCCTGTCCTGCAAGTAGCTCATTAAGTTGTCCAGATTAATGATACTAACTACCGGAATCCCATACATCTGTCGAACTTCTTGTGCTGCTGACAAACTCTCACTCCCCCGTTCCATTCTGTCAAGGGCAATGATTACACCACAGGGTATAGCACCAGACGCACGAATAAGGTCGACAGTTTCACGTATTGACACGCCAGCAGAAATTACGTCATCAACGATCAACACCCGTCCAGAAAGTGGCAAACCTATTATACTACCGCCTTCTCCATGATCTTTTACTTCTTTTCGATTGAAGCAGAAGGGATAATTATTCCCAATCTCAGACAGAGCAATGGAGATAGCACTAACCAATGGAATGCCCTTGTAGGCCGGACCAAACAGCATGTCAAACGGAAGCTGGGCGGAGAGGATAGCTTTCGCGTAAAATTGCCCAATCTTACGCAGAGAATCGCCATCATTGAACAGTCCGGTGTTAAAAAAATATGGCGACAACCGCCCTGTTTTGGTTTTAAATTCACCAAAGCGTAGCACGTTGTGGCTGATGGCAAACTCGACGAATTCTTGCCGGAAATTAGGCATAGCTATGACAAATCAAAAAAAATAAACATGCGAATTATAACGCTTAACCTAAATGGCGTGCGCTCCGCCTCAAGTAAGGGTTTCTTCCGCTGGCTGCCAAAACAAGGGGCAGACATTGTGTGTGTACAAGAACTGAAAGCCCAAGCTACAGATCTCACCAGTGATATGCTTACACCTAGTAACTACTATGGCTATTTTCACTGTGCTAAAAGAAAAGGATATAGTGGGGTAGGTATTTTCTGCCGACGCAAGCCAAACAAAATTATTGAAGGTGTTGGCATTACCAAGATTGATTCTGAGGGACGCTATCTGCGTGCTGACTTTGATAATTTGAGCATAATTTCAGTTTATCTTCCTTCTGGTTCCAGCGGTGAACACCGTCAAACAGACAAATTTTTCTTCTTGAAACACTTTTTTCCCTTACTCGAGAAACTCATACTAAGTGACAGAGAAGTCATTTTATGCGGTGACTGGAATATTGCCCATAAGGAAATCGATCTGAAAAACTGGCGATCCAATCAAAAAAATTCTGGCTTTCTGCCAGAAGAGCGTGCCTGGCTTACCAAAATTCTCGACAAACTCAAGTTTGTCGATGTATTCCGGAAAATCAATCAAGAACCAAATCAATACACATGGTGGTCCAATCGGGGACAAGCCTGGATCAAGAATGTAGGCTGGCGAATTGATTATCAGATCGCTACGCCAAAGATTGCTGGCAAAGCCACTGAAGTTTCGATTTACAAAGCGGAACGTTTCTCCGACCACTCACCGCTCATCATCGACTACGACTACAACCTATGATGCATGCTGACCTAGCTGGCTGGCTACATGCTTTCCGTATTTACACCCATCCACGGGTGTTGGGGATGCTTTCACTAGGCTTTTCAGCTGGGCTTCCGCTTCTTCTGATACTGGGTACTCTGTCATTTTGGTTAAGAGAAGCAGGGATAGACCGCTCGACCATCGGTTACTTAAGCTGGATTGGGTTAGCTTATGCTTTTAAATGGATGTGGTCACCACTAGTGGATCGTTTGCCGTTGCCACTACTGACCCAATTACTAGGACGACGGCGTGCATGGATACTTCTATCGCAAGTAATCATCACTATCGCATTAGTCGGGATGGCAAACACAGACCCTCTGGAAAACCTGACTCATATAGTGTTTTTTGCCTTAGCAGTAGCTTTTGCATCTGCCACGCAGGATATTGCGCTGGACGCCTATCGAATCGAAGCTGTAGCACTGAGACTACAAGGAGCCATGGCAGCAACTTATCAGGCGGGTTATCGCCTAGCCATGATTCTAGCTTCCGCAGGAGTGCTATGGATAGCATCAGCGGTAGATCCATCGGAAACTACTTACGACTACTCACCCTGGCGCACTGCCTATCTGGTAATGGCTGCAAGTATGGCTGTAGGTATGATCACTACTCTAATCATCCGCGAACCAGAAGTTCCTGTTACCCGTCTTATTTCTGAGAATGAAGATTACGCTAGGAAAACTATTGCACACTGGAATCTGAATGCACAACTTACGGAAATATTAGCTTGGCTGTACGGTGCGATGGTTGCGCCGTTCCGAGATTTTATCGTGCGCCATGGCCGGCGTGCATTGTTAATTCTTGCGCTAATAGCTGTTTACCGTATCTCAGATGTGGTAATGGGAGTGATGAGTAACCCTTTTTATGTGGATATGGGTTACACCAAGAACGAGGTAGCCACTGTATCTAAAGTCTATGGAGTTATCATGACGATCGTGGGTGCAGCCATGGGCGGAGTGCTCATAGCAAAAATCGGTATTATGCGAACGTTGTTCCTGGGAGCGGTATTGTCTGCAGCAACTAACTTACTGTTCGTCTGGCTAGCTGGACGTGGACATGACGTGGCAGGATTGGTATTCACTATCTCTGCAGACAACCTGTCAGCCGGCATTGCTTCTAGTGCCTTTATCGCCTATCTTTCTGGATTGACTAATTCAGCATATTCTGCCACACAGTATGCACTGTTCAGTTCGGTGATGCTGTTACTGCCGAAATTCATCGCTGGATTCAGTGGCATCTTTGTCGATTCATACGGCTACGCCAGTTTTTTTACTGGTACTGCGTTACTCGGCTTGCCAGTGCTGGTGTTGGTATGGCTAGCTGGGCAAGAAAAGTTTGAGTCTCTGGACATACCTTCGAATTCCAAGTGAAGCCGGCAACCATCACTTCTGCCGTTCGAAACGGTAAAACGCCAGCATTCCAAAAAAATTAGGAGCGAATGAGATTTGATGGTCTCCATTCATTATCCTGCGTTCAAGAATGTGTACACCATGCTGACGGCAGAATCTTTCAAAATCACCAAGCGTACATAAATGAATATTCGGCGTATCAAACCACTGATACGGTAACGTCTCCGAAACAGGCATATGGCCAAATATTACCTGTAAACGGTTTTTCCAATAGCCAAAGTTGGGAAACGATACAATACCCTCCTTACTTACACGCATCATTTCCTTTATGAGGTCCTCAGTATGTTTCATCGCCTGCAGTGTTTGCGACAAAATCACATAGTCGAAGGATCGTGATTCAAAACTCGATAATCCTGATTCTAGATCGCTTTGAATTACATTTATCCCATTATTGAAGCATGCCTGAATGTTTTCGTCGTCAATTTCTACACCATAACCATGGACATCACGCACATCGCGCAAATAACGCAATAATGAGCCGTCACCACAGCCAAGATCGAGCACTTTCGCTCCTGGCTTCACCAATGTAGCAATGGCAGCAAAATCAGGTCTAGAGATAGTGGATGAAGTAGCAATATTAGTCATTTTCATCAGTATTTGCAGAGTATAATTTCAAACAGCTATAATCGAAGATTATTAAGAGAAATTCGATCTCATTATCCCGTTCCTACCTACGCGACCTGTCCCGTTATGTTACTTTCATAAGTTTAGTGTCCCGTCCAGTTAGGCATAACAGATGCAGCTCATAAGTTGGGGTCATGTCTAAACGACACATTATTCTTCCCCTTGCACCATTGTGATCGGAACTCGCAAAGTCTAATGCCTATCTATTACTAGATGTGCCCAATTCATAATAGAATTGCAAATGAATATAAGGATCGGCACATTGCCGTCATGCACCAACAGATAGGGCGTAATAGAATTAAAGGATAACCATTAAACTTCTCCGTCAAGCTGACGCAGCGTAACGTAACATCAGGCGCGTAACTTCTGGGAGGTTGTTGTGTGAACGATAATCAAAAAACACCAATAACTGGGACCTCCGTTCTAAATATTAATATTATTCATATAAGCTCGCACCAACTCGTGATAATGGCGGTCCTCCATTAAGAAGGAGTCGTGGCCATAGCTGGAAGTAATTTCCGCATAACTAACATTTAACTCGTTATCCAGTAATGCCTTGACGATTGTACGTGAACGCTCAGGCGAGAAACGCCAATCTGTGGTAAAAGATAGCACCAGAAAATTTGCTTGAGCAACACTGAACGCCTTTTTCAGATCACCGTCGTAATCGTGTGCTGGGTCAAAATAATCTAGAGCCTTAGTCATTAGCAAATAGGTATTGGCATCAAACTGATCAGCAAACTTATCTCCCTGATAGCGTAGGTATGATTCGATCTCAAATTCAACGTCGAAACCAAAACCAAGCGCCCCATTACGCAATTCTCGTCCAAACTTTTCGGCCATCGAATCGTCGGATAAATATGTGATGTGTCCCAACATGCGTGCAAGTCGCAAGCCTCGATGTGGCACTACATCATGCGAGCAGTAATCCCCACCGTAAAAATCAGGATCTGTCATTATCGCCTGACGCGCAACATCGTTGAACGCAATGTTCTGTGCAGTTAGCTTTGCAGAGGCGGCAATAACCAGTACATGCCGTACTCTATCTGGATAATCAAGCGCCCATTGCAAAGCCTGCATCCCACCTAAACTACCCCCAGCTATCGCCGCAAACTGTTTGATACCAAGATGGTCTGCCAGTCGTACCTGGGTTTTAACCCAATCTTGCACTGTTACTACCGGAAAATCCGAACCATAAAGTCTACCAGTCTTCGCGTTGATGCTAACGGGACCAGTTGAACCGTGGCAACCTCCAACATTATTTACCCCCACAACAAAAAACTTGCGTGTATCAATTGGTTTTCCAGGACCAATCATGTTGTTCCACCAACCAATATTTTGGGGATCATCAGCGTAAAAACCCGCTACGTGATGATTGCTAGAGAGCGCATGACAGATCAGTATGGAATTAGATTTAGTCGCGTTAAGCTCGCCATAAGTTTCATACACTAACTCGTAGCTGTCGATAATGGCGCTACTCTTTAAATGTAGTGGTGTGTCAAAGTGAACACTCTTCGAAGTAACAATACCAACTGATGTTAAATCTTGCATTAAAGTAATTAACGTAATTAAAGTTCAAAAAAAATAACTATGGACTTACAACACATGAAAAACAAAAGCTGATCTGCGAAAATGCAAGCAAAGTCGATGCTGGTTTTGACTCCCCATATCCCTACTATTTAAGGGTTATACCAAGACAGTATTTCTGCTACCTTTGATCATTAATAGAGATTATATAACCAAATGAATCAGCTATTTAGTTTTGTCAATAGTGTGCGAATGTTTTCCGGATTATCGGATTTAAGTATTTTTTGTGCAAAATGGATAATATCCGGCAGGTAACTCCTTAGCACTTTGCGCTTCACAGTCAACAGTTGTGTCGGGAACATGGAAAACTGGCGTAGCCCGAAACCCAGCAATAGTCGAGTAAACAACGTGTCCCCCGCCATCTCGCCACAGACTACAACTGGAACTCGAGCATGATTTGCGCTGTGAATAATGTGTGCTACCAACCGCAGCACTGCTGGATGTAGTGGATCATACAGGTGCGCTACAGCATCATCTGTACGGTCTATAGCAAGCGTGTACTGAATTAAGTCGTTGGTTCCAATAGATAAGAAATCAAGCTTATATATGAAAATATCAAGACACAATGCCGCCGCAGGAATTTCAATCATGCCACCAATTTGAATGTCCGCGTCAAATGGGACTCTCTCATCTTGCAAACTTTCTTTTGCGCGTTCAATTAGGTGCAGCGTTTGATTAATTTCAAAAACATTGGAGAGCATCGGCACTAAAATACGAACCTGGCCATAATGCGAAGTTCGAAGAATTGCACGAAGTTGCGTGTGAAACATTTGCGGTTCGGCTAAGCTCAGGCGGATAGCACGTAATCCCAGCGCTGGGTTGGTTGCAACGCGCTTATCGCTATCAAGATTTTTGTCAGCACCTAGATCGAATGTGCGTATCGTCACTGGCAAGCCACGCATTTTTTGCACTACAGAACAATAGGCCTCAAATTGCTCGTCTTCGTCAGGCAGATTGTCACGATTGAGAAAGAGAAATTCACTGCGGAATAGGCCGATTCCAGTGGCACCGTTTTCTTTCACCTTCTCGATATCCTGAGGCAATTCAATATTGGCGTGCAATTCTACGGTTGTGCCATCGAGCGTTGTAGCAACTGTGGTTTTTATACGTTTCAGCTTCTGTTTCTCGAGTTCCAGCTGATTCTGACGCAACCGATATTCAGAGAACACGTGTTTGTTTGGGTTAACAATTACCACGCCTTGATTACCATCCACAATCAAAAGATCATTGTCATGGATCAATTGACGCGCGTGATGCAACGCCACAATAGATGGTATATTTAGGCTACGTGCGATAATGGTAGTGTGAGAAGTTGCTCCGCCTAAATCGGTAAGAAATGCAGTAAACCGGTGCTGCTTGTACTGGATCACATCAGCTGGGCTTAAATCGTGGGCAACGAGAATGCTATCTCCAGCACGCTTTACAGGAGGTGGAACGTAACCTGGATGCCCTAGCAATGCCTTCAATACTCGTTCCACTACCTGGATCACATCAGTTTTCCGTTCCCGCAGATAAGCATCCTCAATTTTTTCAAACTGCGCAAGTAATACATCTGTCTGCTGGGTAATGGCCCACTCGGCATTGCACTGGTTCTGAGAAATATAGGTTTTAGCTGCAGAGGAGAGCGTGGGATCATCAAGAATCATGCGATGCAAATCAAGAAAAGCCCCAAATTCGGCTGACGCAGGGCCACTGATAACAAAGACATGTAACGCTTCAAGCTCCTCACGTACTGTTGTGAAAGCGGTACCAAGCCGAGCTATTTCATTGCTAACCTTATTTCGTGGCAATATGTGATGCGCAACCTCTAGAACAGCACGAGATGCAAGATGTGCATGCCCTATCGCAATGCCTCCGGAAACACCAGCGCCGTGTAGTACAAAGCTCATTTATCTTCCCCGAAGTAACCACCAATCAGATTTACCAGCGCGAGTATCGCTTCGGTTTCATCCGAACCAATAGTTTCAATATCTATGATAGAACCCTTGTTTGCGGCCAGCATCATCACCCCCATGATGCTTTTCGCGTTAACCTTGCGGTCATTGCGGGACAGCCACACCTCACTCTGGAATTGGACAGCTAACTGCGTGATCTTTGCAGATGCGCGCGCATGAAGTCCCAGCTTATTAATAATTTCAACCTCCCTGTGTTGCATCACCAGACCTCGAATAAATACGCATTACGCCTTCCTTGCCACCAATTAACGCTTTTTCCACTACTGCCGCTAGGGGCTCATCACGATAAGTAAGCGCTCGTATCAACATGGATAGATTGACCCCAGCAAGGCATTCCACTCTACCGGGACTTACTAATCGGTTGGCAATGTTGCACGGTGTGGCGCCACAGATATCACTCAATATCAACACACCGTCACCGCGATCAATTTGATTTAATAATTCTAGTGCTTTAGGAATAGCAACATCGGGGTCATCCTGGATAGTGACGCCAAGATGCATTAGATATTTCGGCTTTTCTCCCATGACGTGATTGGCACAATGGATCAAACTGTCACCTAGGTCACCATGAGAAATAATTAAAATTCCTATCATGTTTTGTCCTACTAATGAATATCAAAAATTAATAGAATGTATTTTAGCATTGCCAGTATCTGATGATAGATCAGATGTTTATTATGATCTCGTTTACAGCAGGCATTAAACTCCCTAAAAAGATTTCAGCTAATATTCTTGTAACTATATGGTAATGTCAGACCAGTCTAACGAAAAAGTAGGACTACGATATGAAGTAGCAACGATGGAAGATCGACCGGTTTTTTGACGAAAATCGGTAGCACGAATGTTAACAAGGATCTACTGATTAACTTCGAGTGTTATTTTGATGCTGCAGATTCCAATGCAAATCTTGTAAAGTTCCTCGATCCTAGCTCTTTGAATCTATTAGGTTAGGGCCTAGTCGGTTTGGTTTCTGTTCGTCAGCGGTAACAAGGAGTTTGGTCTGTCGAATTATCTTACTATAGAATGGTAGTTTCAATGTATAAAATGGTAGTTTCAATGGCCATTTTTTACTTCTTCTCAACAGGTTTAGCTTAGGTTTTCCATCGAATTTATGCTCCCCACCTACGCTCATACTACACTTTCTAAAGTCACTTCCAAAGACTTTCTCAACTTCCACCCAAACTCTATCCCGTTTTTTCAATTGCATCTATCATCATTTTTGCCACATTAAAACCAGACTGATCGGTAATCTCCCGCATACACGTAGGACTGGTGACGTTAATCTCAGTCAGATAGTTGCCGATCACGTCTAGCCCTACTAACATTAGGCCCTGATCATGCAAAGGTGGACCTAGGGCTTCAGCTATTTCACGGTCGTGTCCAGTTAGTGGTTGTACCACACCGGTGCCACCTGCTGTTAAGTTGCCGCGCGACTCACCCAGTTTGGGAATGCGTGCCAATAAGTAAGGTACAGGCTCGCCAGCTATCAGCAAGATGCGTTTGTCACCTTGGGTAATTTCGGGTATATGGCGCTGAGCCATGATCATGCGAGTACCATAGTGTGTAAGGGTCTCAATAATCACACTGATATTGTAATCAGCGACGTGAACACGAAACACGCTAGCACCACCCATACCGTCAAGCGGTTTCAATACGATGTCATTGTGTTCAGTAAGAAAATTGCGAATCAGGTGTTCCTGTCTTGTCACAAGAGTAGGTGGGATAAATCGTGAAAACTTTCCTATGGAGAATTTCTCGTTATGATCACGTATCCCTCGTGGGCTATTAATGACACGCGCACCTTGGCTTTCTGCCAATTCCAGCAAGTAGGTGCTGTAAATATACTCCATGTCGAAAGGTGGGTCCTTACGCATTAACACAACATCAAATTCTTGTAGTGGCACTTCCTTCAGCTCTCCTTTCCTATACCAATGACTCCCAATATCTGTCTGTCCAGTCAATTCCAGCACACACGAAAACCCAACCGTCTCACCATTCTTCCACGCCAAATCTCCTTGTTGCATTACAAACAACTGATGACCGCGAGAGGCTGCTTCGTGCATCATGGCAAAGCTCGAGTCCTTATAGGCCTTAATTGAATCTAACTGGTCAAGAATGAAGGCGAGTTTCATTGCTAATTTTTCTGTGCTAATTACACCTTCTAGCTAGTCATGGATACAGGTTCCCCTGCAACATCTGCACCCTGCTCTAACTCTAACGCTGCTGTCAACAGCGCCAATCGCGCTATCACACTATAGGCATAAAATCGATTGGGAGCACATTTTGGGCTGGTTTCATGATCGGGCAATAGGCATGTAGGTTCAAAAGATAGAGGCACAAAATGCATACCTGGAGTGTTGAGATTCTCATCCTTACCACGTCCAGTGTGCACCCGATAGAAGCCACCCACAACATAACGGTCAATCATGTATATCACCGGTTCTGCCACCGCTGCATTAATGCTTTCAAAAGTGTATACCCCTTCCTGCACTAGTACTTTGGTCACCGGCTGGCCCTCTTTTACTACTGACATCTTTTTACGCTGCTTACGGTTAAGTCTGCGCACTTCTTCACCATCTTTCACTGTCATGATACCCATTCCATAGGTACCTGCGTCGGCCTTTACAATCACAAAAGGGTCCTCCTTAACGCCATATTGCTTATATTTTTCCCGAATTTCAGACAAAATCTCATCCACATTTCTTGCTACACAGTCCTCTCCTTTTTTCTCGCTAAAATTAATTTTTCCACAAAATGCAAAATAAGGATTGATGAGCCATGGGTCGATGCTGATCAGGTTAGAGAATTCTAGTGCGACATTGTCGTATGCTGCGAAATATTGTGATTTTCTCCGTGTCGCCCAACCAGCATGAAGAGGTGGAATGACGGGCTGTTCTAGATTCTGCAGAATGACAGGAACACCCGTAGAAAGATCGTTATTGAGCAGTACCGCACATGGATCAAAGTCTTCTAGGCCTAAGCGATCTCCTCTACGCTGAATCGGTTCCAAAATGAGGTTTCTACCGCTGGGAAGATTTATCATTGTAATCTTAGAAATTTCTGGTAATAAGGTACCGATGCGAACGTTCATTCCCGTATTCCGCAGAATGGTCTGCAACACAACCACGTTTTGCAAATAAAAAATATTGCGTGTGTGGTTCTCTGGAATTAGCAACAAGCTGTGAGTATCGGGACAGATCTTTTCCACTGCCGCCATCATCGCCTGTACACATAATGGCATGAAATCTGGGTTGAGGTTGTTGAATCCCCCAGGAAATAAATTGGTATCCACCGGTGCCAACTTGAAGCCACTGTTGCGTAAATCCACCGAACAGTAGAATGGCACAGCGTGATCCTGCAATTGACCTCGCAACCAGTACTCGATAATAGGCATAGAGTCGAGTATACGTTTCTCAAGGTCAAGAATCGCACCGCTTAGGACAGTGGTAAGGCGGGGGACCGACATGGGAATGGAAGTAGCACATAGTAAAAATAGTATTTTAACACCACGTATTGTTGGATACCGTGAATATGCGACAATCGAAACTATTCAGTTTCTAGATTAGATTGATCGTGCAAGCTCAACACAATATCTCTTTCCCATAAATTTATTTTATGTACAACACGTTGCAACTTGTCCTTATCCTACTTGCCACCGCTGTACTGGCCGTAGTGGTGTTTCGTCTTCTGCGTCTACCGCCTATGCTTGGTTACCTGCTTGCTGGCATCGTCATTGGCCCGCATGCATTGGGCTGGATACCTGAAGCGGCAGAAACCCGTCATCTGGCAGAATTTGGCGTAGTGTTTTTAATGTTCAGTATCGGTCTCGAATTTAGCCTACCCAAACTCGTCACCATGAAACGAATTGTGTTTGGCTTTGGCACAATACAAGTCTGCGCAACCATTCTAATCGTCATGGTTGTAACATGGATGATAGGACTCGACTGGCGTGCGGGACTCGCCTTGGGCGGAGTTCTGGCTATGTCTTCTACCGCTATTGTCAGTAAGTTGCTGGTTGAACGGCTAGAACTTAACTCTCACCATGGAAGACAAATTATCGGTGTTTTGTTGTTTCAAGACTTAGCAGTTGTGCC
>SMVB01328967.1_pt1 | contig 16208 bp, 10 predicted proteins | sample 2456461 | NCBI WGS metagenome assembly SMVB01 (sample SAMN11095934, study PRJNA526329) | marine sediment metagenome | biome: Marine sediment; feature: Surficial sediment; material: Deep marine sediment; isolation source: Hadal surficial sediment | place: Pacific Ocean | collected 2014-05 | depth...
GCGTGATGTCTAACGAGGCCTTCCGCAGCGCGATGTCTAACGAGGCTTTCCGCAGTGCGATGTCCAGTGAAGCATTCCGTTCAGCAATGTCCAATGAAGCCTTCCGCTCAGCGATGTCCAATGAGGCCTTCCGTTCTGCGATGGCTTCCGAAGCCGCTTTCAACGAGGCCCTGGCCAATGACGCAGCCCTCGCAGATGCGATGTCTAACGAAGCCTTCCGTTCAGCAATGTCCAACGAGGCTTTCCGCTCAGCGATGTCAAACGAGGCTTTCCGTAGTGCGATGTCCAACGAGGCTTTCCGCTCAGCGATGTCAAACGAGGCTTTCCGCAACGCGATGTCCAACGAGGCCTTCCGCAGCGCAATGTCAAACGAGGCCTTCCGCTCAGCGATGTCAAGCGAGGCTTTCCGCAGCGCGATGTCTAACGAAGCCTTCCGCAGCGCAATGTCAAACGAGGCTTTCCGCTCAGCGATGGCCAGTGAAGCTTTCCGCAGCGCGATGTCGAATGAAGCTTTTCGCTCAGCGATGTCTAACGAAGCCTTCCGCAGCGCAATGTCAAACGAGGCTTTCCGCTCAGCGATGTCCAGTGAAGCTTTCCGCAGCGCGATGTCTAACGAAGCTTTCCGCTCAGCGATGTCTAACGAAGCCTTCCGCAGCGCAATGGCCAGCGAAGCTTTCCGCTCAGCGATGTCTAACGAAGCCTTCCGCAGCGCAATGTCTAACGAGGCCTTCCGCTCAGCGATGGCCAGTGAAGCTTTCCGCAGCGCGATGTCCAACGAGGCCTTCCGCTCAGCGATGTCCAGTGACGCATTTCGCGATGCATTGGCCAGCGATGCAGCCAGGAGCAGCTTGAACCAATAGTGAGGAGGGTGGGAGTAAGGACTGAGCGTTAAACAAGAGTCCTAAAAAACGCCGCCTGCCATAGTGCAGGCGGTTCTTTTTGGCTGCGATATTTGCTTACAAAAGCAATGGGGCCGCTTACATAGTATGCTAGGGAAAATAATTCGATCGACCGGGAGGTGCAGGTGCGTTTAAGAGGGATACTTGCTGTCTTTTTGGCTTGCCTTTTTCAATTACAGGCAACCGCCGCGCCATTTGAAATGGACGTTCTGGAAACAGACGATTTACGCTTGCTCTATTTCGATCCTTTTCAGACCTACCTGGTCCCGCACGTTGTAAGAAATTTTCATAATTCCCTGCAGTTCCAAAAATATATTTTTGGATGGGTACCTGATGAAAAGACCACCATCATCCTGACCGACCTTAGCGATTATGGCAATGCGGGTGCTGGAGCATCCCCACGCAATGGTATTACAGTGTATATCGCGCCAGCCAGCAGAACGCTGGAAACCATGCCCAGCAGCGAACGGGTGTTCATGCTGATGAACCATGAACTGGTGCACGTGGCCAATATGGACATGGCGACCAAACAGGATTTGAAATGGCGACGGTTTTTTGGGGGCAAACCCCGCCAGACACCGGAACATCCTGAAAGTATTTTATACAACTATCTGGCCGTACCGAGGCTGGCCGTTCCGAGATGGTATCTTGAAGGCGCGGCGGTTTTTATGGAAACCTGGATGTCCGGTGGCCTGGGTCGTGCACAGGGCGCATTCGATGAGATGGTTTTTCGTGGCATGGTGCGCGACGACGCCCATTTCTACAGTGCCCTGGGAATCGTTTCCGAAGGTGTTAGTGTCGATTTTCAAACCGGTGTAAACGCTTATCTTTATGGCACGCGTTTCATCAGTTATATGGCGTTGGAATACTCACCGGAGAAGGTGATTGAATGGTTGCAACGTAAAGAGGGTAGTGAGCGTTACTATTCAAAGCAGTTTGCAAAGGTTTTTGGCATGTCACTTGACGATGCCTGGGACGATTGGATTGCCTGGGAAAAGATATTTCAACAGGCAAACCTTGCCAGGGTCAACGAGGAAGAGTTGACAGGAATGCAGCCATTGACCACGCATACGCTGGGCTCGATATCACGATCGTTTGTTACACCCGATGGTACTGAGATGATTGGTGCTTTTCGTTACCCGGGTGTGGTTGCCCATATTGGAAAACTGAATCTGGCGGATGGAAGCGTTGAACAAATCACAGATATAAAGGGGCCGATGAAGTACCGCGTTACCTCACCTGCCTATGATCCTGCATCCGAATCATTGTTTTACACCGCAGATAATCCGGCGTACCGGGACTTGATGGTGGTGAACATTGAAACCGGCAAGAAAAAAATGTTGATCAAGGATGCGCGCATTGGCGATATTGCGTTTAATTCTGCAGATCGGTCGATCTGGGGCCTGCGTCACCTCAATGGCTATGTTTCGCTGGTCAAGATATCACCGCCATACACAGAGTGGACACAACTCTATACCTGGCCATATGGACAGGTCCCTTATGAACTGGACGTTTCTCCGGATGGTAGCCGTTTGTCCCTTTCTCTGGGTGAGATCGATGCGACGCAATATCTGCGTGTTTTTAATACTGCAGATTTGATAGACGGGCGGATTGAACCGATCGCCGAATATAGTTTTTTGACCTCGGTGCCGGAAGGCTTTGTGTTTACTGCTGACGGGAAATATCTTTATGGCAGTTCATTTTTGACCGGGGTGTCCAATATTTTCCGGTTTGAAATAGACAATGGTGACCTGCAGGCGGTGAGTAATGCAGAAACCGGGTTTTTCCGGCCGATTCCGCTGGAAGATGGCTCTTTGATCGTTTTTGAGTTCACCGGACAGGGCTTTGTGCCGGTGAAGATTGACCCGGTACCGTTGGAAGATCTCAGTGCAATCGTGTTTTTGGGTAATGAAATCGTCAAAAAGCATCCTGTGGTTCGGGAATGGAACGTAATAGACAGCCTTTCCGGAGTGGATTACGAAGAGAAAATCACCTACCAGGGGAAATACCGCCCATACCGTGAGTTGGATTATGAATCCGGTTATCCGATCATTGAAGGATACAAAGACTCTGTCGCATTGGGCTGGGCCATGCGGTTTCAGGACCCGGCGCAATTGCACAATATCGATATAAGTGCGTCTTATTCGCTGGATTCCAAAGAAGATTCCAATGAGCGATTGCATTTCAGTGCGGAATACCGAGCACTGAACTGGCACGCACGTTACTGGCACAATGATGCCGATTTCTATGACCTGTTCGGGCCGACAAAACGCAGCCGAAAAGGCGATGCTTTTATGCTTGGCTATGATAAGGCGTTGATATTCGATGAGCCGCGTGTATTGAATTTTTCTGCTGACCTTGCGTACTACGTCGGCCTGGATACCTTGCCTGGCAATCAGAATGTACCGACGCTGTTTTTCGATAATATTTTGCATGGCAAGGTCGAACTGAACTATAGCAACACCCGGAAATCACTTGGTGCGGTCGATCATGAAAAAGGCTATCGCTGGGATGTGGTTGCGGTCGCGGACCACGCCAACAGCAAAACCATTCCAAAATTGCGAGCAGGCTTTGATTTCGGCTTTGCGTTACCGTGGAAACACTCATCAATCTGGTTTTATAACTCAGCGGGCGTTGCCAACGGCAATCGTCTGAACACACTGACCAACTACTATTTTGGTGGTTTTGGTAACAACTATGTGGATGACGGTGAAATAAAGCGGTACCGGAAGTTTTACAGTATGCCGGGTTTTGAAATTGATGCAATCAGCGCCCGCGACTTTGTCAAGTCGGTCGCCGAGTGGAATTTGCCACCCATCCGGTTTCGCTCTGCGGGTACGCCAGGGTTCTATCTAAGCTGGATAAGGCCGGCCATTTTTGTTGCGGGTCTCAAGACCGATCCAGGCAAGAGCTTTGACCGTACGTTTTATAGCGCCGGCATACAACTGGATCTTCAATTTGTCGTAGGGCACAGACACACCATGACCCTTTCAGCGGGTTATGCAGCAGGCTACAGAAACGGGGACAAGCTGGATGATGAGGTGATGATATCCCTGAAGATATTGTAAACATCAGCGAAAATCGCGCAAAATGGAGTTCGACGCTTTTTTTTGGACACTCTGATTCATGCTGACTGACATTCTTGCCCGGGCGCCTGTTGCCTTGCTGCCGGTATTGATCTTTCTGATCGTATTGCTTTACATGGATAGTTATAAGCTGGTCAATTTCCGAACCATTTCATGGGTGATCCTGGCCGGTGCCTCGTTGCCGTTCGCTGGCTACTGGATCAACGGCTATGTTTTCGAATTTTTGGGCTGGGACTTTCAAACCTATTCCCGTTACGCAGCACCAATCATTGAAGAGGGTCTCAAAGCGACGGTGATGATCTTTTTGTTCAGAACCAACCGGATTGGATTCCTGGTGGATTCGGCGATACTGGGTTTCGCTGTCGGTGCAGGCTTTGCCGTAACTGAGAATTTTTACTACCTGTATATGGCGTCAGACGCGCATATTGCTGTGTGGGTAGTACGGGGTTTTGGTACCGCGGTCATGCATGGGGGGGCGATGGCCCTGTTTGGTGTCATGTCCCAGGTGTTGACCGAGCGCAGCATGAAAATCAACCCATTATTATACGTCCCGGGTTTTATTGTGGCGATTACCTTGCATTCGGTGTTTAACCATTTTCCAGGTTCGCCGATAATGGCAACCTTGGGAACCCTGTTGATTTTGCCCCCCATTTTCCTCGTTGTATTCAGGAAAAGCGCGCGTTCAATGCACGACTGGCTGGAAGTGGACTTTGACGAGGATGCCCTTTTACTCGAGCAAATCAACTCCAGTGATTTTGCCGATTCCAGGATCGGGCGTTTCCTGAATGATCTGAAGCAAAAATTTGAAGGTCCTGTGGTAGGCGACATGCTGTGTTATCTGCGCTTGTACACAGAGTTGGCTTTGCGGGCCAAAGGTGTATTGATGATGCGCGAAAATGGGCTGGACGTGCCGGTGGGCGAGCGCACAAAGGCGAAGTTTGAAGAAATGCGTTATCTTGAAAAAAGCATTGGCAAAACCGGTTGTCTTGCAATGAGCCCGTTTTTACAGATGACACGCAAGGATTTGTGGCAACTGTACGTTCTCGAGCAATAAGAGCGACGACCTGGTCGCCGCTCCTTTGCTGCAGATAATCGGAAAATTACTCCGGTAATACTGAACCGGTACGAACACTCTATGACTGCGCGGTACCGCCGTCAGGCGACATTGCGCATTGATTTTAGGGACTGGATATAGTCAAGCATGGTGTCGGCATCACTGACCTCAAACGGATCTGCGGGCGCATTGTCCTGTTTGCCGGCTTCACTGAATACTTTGTTGATTTCTCCATCGTCGACCAGCATGGAGTAGCGCCACGAGCGCAGGCCGAAGCCCAAATTGTCTTTACGCACCAGCATGCCCATGCCACGGGAAAAATCGCCACTTCCGTCGGGCAACAACTTGACGTTTTTAACGCCCTGGTGGATTCCCCACTGAAACATGGTGAAGGCATCGTTGACGCTAAGACAATAAATATCATCAATTCCGGCATCGCGAAATGCCTGGTAGTGGTTTTCATAACCGGGCAGGTGGGTATTGGAACAAGTGGGTGTAAAGGCGCCCGGTAAAGCAAAAACGATCACTTTCTTACCGGCGAAAATGTCACCCGAGCTTTTATCCTGCCATCGGAACGGGTTGGGGCCGTCAACGCTTTCGTCGCGCACACGGGTCTTGAAGGTGATCTGAGGTACATGCCAGGTCATTTCGTTTCTCCTGTTGAAACATTCGGTTTTGGGTTGACCAGTGTTGTTTAAACACCTGTCATATCGATAAATTCGAGCTAATTATGGAGCATCACATGGTATTTGTGAAATCAATTGTATGTATGAATGTGATAGGTTATGTGAATGGTAACTAAAGCATTGCTGAACAAGTGCGGGTCCAGGTTTGAAAGCGAGCGGGTGCTAACGCTTATGTAACCATCCGGGCAGCAATGATTGTGGTTCAAAATCATCGGGCATTTTTTTGGCAGCGATATTGAACTGCCCCAGGGTTTCATTCAGTTTTCCACTGCTGTAGCTGGCAAACAAATCGGTCGCCCCTCCGATGTGTTCACCGCCAATGTAAATCTGTGGGATGGTGGGGGTTCCGAGTTGGTCCAGCAGTACGGCCCGGATTTTGTCACCCAGATTATCCTGCTGATACTTAACGGAATCGAGGTCTGCAGCCAGGTACGGTATTTCCAGTTGGGCGAATAATTTACGTACCGACCAGCAAAATTCGCACCACTCCAGCGCGAACAACACCACCGGTTGCTGATGGTCTGTGATCAGTTGCTCAACCAAAGCCCGGGCGGATTCATCAATCTCCGGCTCAGCTCGTTCAGTGTCTTTATCCGATCCTCCCGTGCGCCCGGTTGTTGGTGCATCAAAACGGTAGTTTGGTGTGGAGCGGGAGATCTCCAATTCATCGGTATCCATTTCTGTCAAAATGTCATCAAACAGCGGTGTGGACAGGTAGCGCTCACCGGTATCTGGCAACATGCACAGGATATTGCTGCCAGCATCAGCAGTTTTTGCAATTTCCAGACCTGCGGCGAGTGTGGCACCGCTGGAAACGCCACAAAAAAGGCCCTCCCGTTGCGCCAGGTCACGGGTAAGCCTCAGCGCGACATCACCGGCAACCGGCACAATCTGGTCAAACAGGCCTGCGGAGATCGCATCTTCGGTTAATTTGGGGATGAAATCCGGCGACCAGCCCTGTACCAGGTGGGGCCTGAAATTCGGGTGGCTCTGCGAGGGGCTGCCATCTGCCTCTCGTTGTTGTGGAATACCGCTGCCGAGTAATTGGGAATTGTCTGGTTCGCAGACAATTATTTTTGTATCCGGACTTTTTTCCCGCAGTACACGACTGACCCCCTTCAGCGTGCCGCCGGTACCAAAACCGGTTACGAAATAGTCCAGCCTTCGGTGTTGAAATGTTGCGAGGATCTCCTCGGCAGTGGTTTGTGTATGTGCATCTGCATTGGCTTCGTTTTCAAACTGCCTTGTCAGGAACCAGTCATGCATCTGCGCCAGTTCAACCGCCTTGGCCAACATGCCGCTACCCTTCAACTCTGCTGGCGTCAGGACCACCTTTGCACCCAGAAAGCGTAATATTTTTCGACGCTCAAGGCTGAAACTTTCCGCCATCACCAGAACCAGTGGATAGTCCTTGACCGCACATACCATCGCGAGACCAATGCCGGTGTTGCCGCTGGTGGCCTCAATCACTGTCTGGCCCGGCTTTAGTTCACCACTGGCTTCGGCGGCTTCAATCATTGCAAGCGCCATGCGGTCTTTGACCGAACCCATCGGATTGAAAGCTTCTGCTTTTACAAACAGATTGACATTGTCCGGTGCGAGTTTATTGATCCGGATGACCGGCGTATTGCCGACAGCGTCAAGTATGTTATCCAATGGTTGAGTCATTACAGTGCCCTTCGACTTTGGTTTTATTTGCCTTTAAAGATATAGTGTCGTGTGACACGACACTAGAATGCGCGACTGCCCAATACAATTCAACCTCTGTACAATGCACGCTTGTTAATAATTATGAATAAAACGGAAATCTTATGAAAAAAACAATTCTCTTTATCTGTCTTTTGCTATTGAGTTTTGTGCCTGCCGCTTTCGCGGATTACCAGGATGAAATCAATGTGCTGACGGCGCGGATACAGGAACTCGCTGGCAATGATACCGACCTGAGTGATTCAGAACGATACAACGAGTTGGTTGGCATCACGTATGAATACACAATGCTGAATTTTCCGGAATTCGCCACATTCCTGGGAGACCCTCGCGGACAGGACCGATGGAGTGATGATTCTGAAGCAGCGTCTGCACGACGCGATCAGGACGAAAGAAACCTGCTGTTGGCATTGGAAAATATCGACAGGGATAATCTGACAGCCTCCGAACGGGTGAATTATGACCTGTTTTACGACAGCCAGAAACGTGATGTAGAAGGTCAGCGATTTCACGGTGAATATATGCCGGTTAACCAGATGGGTGGCGTGCAGCAGGATATTGCCCGAATGATGGCGATCAGCCGGCCCAAAAACGCTCAGGATTACGCCAACATGATCAGCAGGCTAGAGAAGACGCCCGAGGTAGTGGATCAAACCATCGCGTGGATGCGTAAGGGCATGCAGGCTGGAATTACGCCGCCTGCGATCACTTTGCGCGATGTTCCGCAGCAAATACGCAACCAATTGGTTGATGAACCTGATCAGAGCCCGCTTCTGGGTGCGTTCAAGCAATTTCCGTCAAACGTGGATTCTCTTCAGCAGGCGTCGTTGAGGCAGCAGGCTGAGGCGGCATTCAGCAATGATGTTGCGCCAGCGTTTGAGAAGTTGCTGGTATTTATGGAAACGGAATACATCCCGGCGGCCCGTGACAGCATCGCCATGCGTGATCTTCCGAATGGCGAAGCGTGGTACGCGTACAACGTGAAGCAACGGACTACGACGGATCTTAGCCCTGAACAGATCCATGAAATTGGCCTGTCAGAGGTGAAGCGGATTCGAGGAGAAATGAATCGTGTCATCGAAGAAAGCGGCTTCGAAGGCACATTTGAGGAGTTCCTGGTATTTCTGCGCACCGACCCGCAGTTTTATCACACCACCAAAGAGGCTTTGCTGCGCGAGTACCGGGATATCTCCAAGCGCGCCGATCCCGAGTTGATGAAGCTGTTCGGGAAATTGCCACGGACGCCCTATGGAGTCGTGCCCGTGCCTTCATACGCCGAGAAATCGCAGACCACTGCCTATTACCAGCGTGGCTCTGTTGAGGCGGGTCGGCCCGGAAACTTTTTTGCCAATACTTACGCTCTGGATACTCGCCCGCGCTGGGAAATGGAAGCGTTAACGCTGCATGAGGCGGTACCCGGTCACCATTTGCAATTGGCGCTGCAGGATGAATTGGAAGATGTTCCGTGGTTCCGCCGCGTCGGCGGCTATACGGCCTTTGTAGAAGGCTGGGGTTTGTATTCCGAGAGCCTGGGTGAAGAGATGGGTTTTTATAAGGACCCGTATTCAAAATTCGGTCAACTGACCTACGAAATGTGGCGGGCGATCAGGCTGGTGGTTGATACCGGCATGCACCATCTCGGCTGGTCACGTCAGCAGGCTATTGATTACTTCATGCTGAATGCCGGCAAGCAGGAACACGACGTTATCGTCGAGATTGACCGCTATATTGTCTGGCCCGGGCAGGCACTGGCTTACAAAATCGGCGAACTGAAAATCAAGGAATTGCGCGCCTATGCGACCGATGCATTGGGTGAAGATTTTGATATACGTGCATTTCACGACGAGGTGCTTGGCAAAGGCGCTGTACCCCTGAGTGTACTGGAGGCCAATATACTGGCGTGGGTTGCGAAGCAGAAATCTGAGTAGTTGAACGGAAAGATATGTTCATTTCCAGATACGGCCACCGTCATCCCCAGATACGGCCACCGTCATCCCCGCGAAAGCGGGGACCTCAGTGGATCACCGAGAGCTCTATTCGTGCAACTCCTAACCCTCTCGGAATCGTTAAGGGGTCCCCGCTTTGGCGGGGATGACGATCTTTCGCGGGGATGACGATCTTTTGCGGGGATGACGATCTTTCGCGGGGATGACCCCTTAATTAAACAGGATTTCAAATGATTGACAGATCAATACCATTGATTGACCTCCACCGTCACCTCGATGGCAGTGTGCGTGTGCAGACCGTTCTCGATCTGGCTGAGCAGCATGGGCTTGAATTGCCGGCATATACCGTGGAGGGCTTAGCGCCCTATATCCATATCAACGGCAGCGAACCGGGTTTGATGGCATTCATCGCCCGTTTCAAATACCTGGTGGAAGTTCTGGTTGATGCCGATGCCTGCAGGCGGGTTGCCTATGAAAACGTCGAGGATGCAAAACGTGAGGGTATTGACTATATCGAGTTAAGATTCAGCCCGTGGTTTATGGCAGAACGACACGGACTGAACCCGCAGGAGGTCGTTGAAGCCTGTCTTGACGGCATCGCCGCCGGTGAGCGCGATACAGGTGTGCGCGCAAATGCCATCGGTATTTTGAGCAGAAGCTACGGTGTGGAAACCTGCCAAAAAGAACTGGATGCCATTCTGGCCTGCCGTGACGGGATCGTGGCAGTCGACCTGGCCGGCGATGAGGCCGCTTTCCCCGCAGCCTTGTTTATCGACCATTTTAAATGCGTGCGGGATGCTGGATTGCGTGTAACGGTTCATGCGGGTGAAGCAGATGGCCCGGCAAGTGTCTGGTCCGCGATACAGGATCTGGGGGCCGAGCGAATCGGTCATGGCTTTCGTTCTATAGAAGACCCGTTACTGGTTGAATACCTGCATAAAAAAAATATTGGCCTGGAATCATGCCCGACATCCAATCTCCATATCAGCGCAATTGAAAGCTATGCAGTTCATCCAGTGCGGCCACTGGTAGAGCAGGGCGTAACGGTGTGCTTCAACACCGATGATCCGGGTATCAGCAATATTGATATTTCCCATGAGTACGAAATCGCAGCGCCGGCGACCGGCTTGAGCCCGGCCCAAATCAGGCAAGCCCAGGCCAACGCGCTGCAGATGGCATTCCTCAGTGATTCGGAAAAAACCGCACTGCTCAAGTAAAAATTGAAGGGGGCTGCTCAGAGATCAAATGGCCCGAGCGTGGGGCGTTGCAGCCAGTTTTCCGCCGACCAGTCAGCATCCGCTGAAGCGACGTGCATGGTAAACGCATGACGTGAGTGTTCCGAAAGGTTCTGTGAACTGTAGTGCGGCATCAAATTGTCAAAAAGCACGACGCTACCGGCAGGTACTTCCACCGCAACCGCTTCATGCACATCCGGCCAAGGCGTGTTATCCAGTTCGGTCAGCGTCCCTTTCCGCTTGTCCCAGTCGACCTGATAAATTTCACGTAACGGTGAACGGTGACCACCGGGTTGTACCCAAAGGCAAGCATTACCTTTATGAGCATCCTCGACCGCGACCCAAATCCCGGTGACGCTGGGCGGGTCTGATATCAGGTAACTGGCGTCCTGGTGCCAGCGAACTTCGCCGCCAATTTCGGGCTGTTTGAAAATATACATGGTTTGCCATAATTGCGGTCGCTGGTATCCGATGTCCCTCAAAACCTGTGCAAACAGGGGCAAGCGGCAAAAGCTGTTGAATACCGGGTCAAGATCGTGCATGGCGTGGCCTATTTTATTGATCGCCAGTTCAGCCGGTTTTAACAATTCGCCATTCGCTGCCAACGCGTCTTCTTCGAGGAAACAATGTATGTTTTCTGCTGAGTTGAAAAAATAGTCGTCCCGACCGGAATCACGGTCGCGGGTGGAGAAAACCGTGCGTTGTTTATTGATATCGAATTTTTCAACGATTTCCAATGCGGCAGATTTCAGCGCGTTGATCTCTGTACCGGGTACGGCTTTTTCTAAAACAAGAAAGCCCTGTTCCGCGTATTGCTGTTGCTGCTTTGCATTTAGTGGCGTAATTGACATGGTTTGATTATCCCGCAGTTGGCTGATCAGATAAACCCCGCGATAAGGGCAGTGCCCCATATCACCAGCAACATACCCATTATTCGTCCTGTTCGGAATCCGCTGGACAGGACTTTTTCAACCCATACATAAATTGTCAGACCGATTATCCAGTACAGGTTCATTACACCACCGACGAACAGCAAAGCCATCAGGAACCAGCAACAGCCCAGACAGTACACGCCATGGTGCATTCCCATCAGCAAGGCGCCAAGCGGGCCTTCGCGCTGGTTTTGGCTCAGAAACTCCAGCGGGGACTGGCAGTGTCTCAGACAGGCGTATTTCCACGGACTGAACTGCCACAGGCCCGCGGTAATCAACAATATGCCACTGATCAAGCGGCTTTCGCTGACCATGACAGAATTCAGCACCCCGTTTTGATGCAACAACCATTGTGTAAAAATTGCGGCCAGGCTAAAACCGGCCCAGGCGAGTAAATACCCGGCTGTGAACAGACCGGTGGACCCAAACGGGGCTTGCCGGGTATTTGACCTGAGGTTGATCGCGGCAGCGAGCAGTATGGTGGGAGCAGCACTTGGCAGCATCATGGCGGTCATCATGACCCACCACATGGAGAACATCAGCAACGCGTAACCGGGCGTCCAGATGGGTGTCTGCATCATATCCGCCTGCATGGGCATCAGGCTGTGCCGGGTCATTTCAAATGCACCCATACTCATGCCGGCGCCCGACAGCAGGTAGCCCCAGGCCAGCAGGCTGGCGATGAAAAGTGCAGTTGCGACGATGCCACGATCATGTCGCAGTGCATTTTCGAGCAGCTTGCTCATTGTGCTGTAACGCTTTCCTTCACAGTTGCTATTCAGGATTTCCCGTCGTTCAGGGTTTCCCTGGATTTCAGGTAGTGATCGAAGAAATTAATACTCCGTTGCCAGGATAATTCAGCCGCCGTCTTATCATAACGGGCCTGGCTGGTGTCATTGTGAAACCCATGACCTGTATCTGGATACATATTCAGGCTGTAAGCCACTCCATAATCATCCAGTGAGCTTCGGAAAGCCGGAATCATCGCGTTTACCCGTTCATCGTTGCCTGCGTAGTGCATCATAAGCGGTGTATCAACCTGAGCGGTTTCTTCGGCGCTCAATGCGCGGCCGTAATAGGCGACACTGACATCGGTGGCGGGGTCTGCAATCGCGCATTTCAGCGACACACCACCACCGTAGCAAAAACCTACCGACCCGGTTTTACCGGTGCAGTCCTCGCGTGACTTCAGGTATCCGATACCCGCGATAACATCCGCCGTGATTATCCCTGTGGCCGCTTCCCGAAATCTGTCCCGGGCTGCTTCCTGGTCGCCGGGTGTTCCGCCAACGTGGCTGAGACCATCCGGTGCTACGGCAATATAGCCCGCGAGTGCCGCCCTCCGTGCAACATCTTCGATGTGTGCATTAAGGCCCCGGTTTTCGTGTATGACGAGTATGCCCGGTAGCGCTGAGCCCGGTGCTGCGGGCCTGGCGAAATAGGCCCGTACCGCGCCGTTTGTGCCGCTGTAACTGACATATCCCTGCTGCAGGCGGTCATCGTCTGGCCTGACCTGTTGGCCATAGGCATAATTTGGCTCGATCAGCGCGAGTACAGCACTTGCCGCCGTAACACCGCCCGCAAGAACACCCAACTGTTTCAGGAAGGAGCGTCTGGGCATATCACCGTGAATATAGTCGTTATAAAGCTTGATAACTTTGAGGTCCATTATTTCGTCCTGTGTGGTTGATGGTGTAATCATAGTTCAAACATTGATTCAAATGACGTGTTTAACACAATCTCCATGATATAGACCGGGTGATCCCTGAGTGGGCAATGTCCTTTTTACACCCCAATTGTGGTATAAACTCCGGCATAATAAATGTTCGGGGCAGGATCACCGGTACACCGTTGAAACCTGGCACGGCCAACCCCGGATTACACGGCTCCGGACCCAAGCGGCTCCGGTAAATAAACGAGCACGAAGGGCACTTCAATGAACAGCACTAAATTTCTAATTAAGTTTAAATACGCGCTATATCTTACTGTATTCTCTTCAATTATATCCTTTATTTCTGTGGGCGCCGTGTTTGCTCAGGCCGCCGATGATGAAACGACGGGTGTCCTCGAGGAAGTGATCGTAACCGCGACCAGACGGGAGGAGAGCCTGATGGACGTACCCATTTCAATCGCGACCCTGTCAGGTGAGAATTTGGCTTCAATATTTTCTGGTGGTGCTGATATCCTCGCATTGTCAGGTCATGTGGCAGGATTGTACGCAGAATCATCCAACGGGCGTGCAGCGCCACGTTTTTATCTTCGCGGTTTGGGAAATATTGATTTTGATCTCGCGGCATCACAGCCGGTTTTGGTGATCATGGACGATGTAGTGATGGAAAACGTTGTGCTCAAAAGCTTCCCGATTTTTGATATGGAACAGGTTGAAGTCATTCGTGGACCGCAGGGCACGCTGTTTGGCCGCAACACTACGGCCGGCATTATCAAATTCAATTCACGGCGGCCAACTCAGGAAACAAGCGGATTTTTCTCGGCGTCGTACGGAACTTACGGGACTGGTGATTTTGAGGCTGCTGCGGGCGGCGCACTGATACCTGATTCTTTATCAATCCGTGCTTCTGGAATATATCGAACCCGCAATGACTGGATCGATAACGACAATGGTTACACATATGAAAAAAACGCAATGGGTTCATACAGTGAAACCGCTGGCCGGTTGCAGTTTTTGTGGGAATCGGGCGACACCTTCAGCGCGCTGTTGAACGTACAGGCGCGCAGGCTTCGTGGAACCGCCTCAATCTTTCGCGCCAATGTTTTTGACACCGGCAGTAACAAGCTGAATCAAAACTATGACCGCGACAGGGTGTATTACGATGGTGGTGACAATAATCCACAGGAATATAACGGATTCGGTACAACGCTGAATATGGTATGGGATTTGTCATCGGTGACGATTACATCCATTACATCATTCCAGGATGGTGATGGCTTTAGTCGTGGCGATATTGACGGCGGCGTCGTGGATTTTGCCGGTGGTGCAACGGTTCCGCCAGGTATCACCTTTGACCCGGCGGCTGACGTGTTTGGTTTCCCGACCCTGACTTTTCCGGGGACCATCCACGTACCTTCGGTCACACAAGATGGTGCGGATACCGATCAGTTTACCCAGGAACTACGCTTTGCCAGTAACTCTGATGGCCCATTCAGTTGGCAGGCCGGCGGGTTTTATTTTGATTCTTCATTGAAGGCTGAAACTGAATCGTTTGCCTCTTTTGGCTTCCTTGGCAACCCACCGCAAAACACGATAATCAAGCACACCAACAAGGCCTGGGCATTGTTTGGGCAGGGATCGTGGCAGGCGACCGACAGCGTCACATTGACCGCCGGTCTGCGTTATACCAATGACCAGAGAGATTTCCGTGTGCTGCAGTTCGGACAATTGTGGCTGGATATCGGCATTCCAACATTTGGTGGGTTGCCGATCGATGTATCCAAGAACAAGGTCAGCTGGGATGTCAGTGCCGCTTTTGCCGCGGGTGACAGCGGCAGGTTTTATGCCAGGATCGCATCAGGTTTCAGGGCACAGTCCATCCAGGGTCGCGATGTTGCATTTCTTGAATTTCCTACCGTTGCAGATCCCGAGACCATTCTGTCTTATGAGGTGGGGTACAAGGCCGACCTGTTGGATGGCCGGATGAGGCTTAATCTGGGCATTTTCCATTACGATGTCGATGATATGCAGTTGTCAATTATTGGTGGTGCGTCAAACTCAAACCAGGTTATCAATGCCGACAAGGGCACCGCAACCGGTTTCGAACTGGATGTACAGTGGTTGATCACTGACAACTTCATGGCCACGTTTGGGGCGGCCTATAACAAAACCAAAATCAAGGATAGCGGTCTTGCTGTGGTTCCCTGTGGTTCAACACTGTGTGAAGCGTGGCAGAACCGGGATGAAAACGGCCAGGTATCCATTGACGGAAATCCGTTTCCAAGGACACCCAAAACCAACTATAACCTGACACTGCGTTATGGCATGCCCTTTGGTGATTCAGGTGAGTTTTTTATCTTTACAGACTGGGTCTATTTTGGCGAGATTTTGATGCCTTTGTACTACTCACCGGAATTTGTCACCGACAACCAGTTTGAGGGTGGTCTGAAGATCGGTTACCGGAATACAGAAGATAACTGGGAAGTTGCACTTTTTGGCCGCAACATAACCAACGAACACAATGTCAAAGGATTCATTGATTTCAGTAACAATTTAGGATTTGTTAATGACCCACCTATCTGGGGAATTGAAGCCAGGTATAGCTTTTTTCAGTAGTAAAACCTGATCAAAAATTGATTGACTGTAACGCCCGGCACAAGTCGGGCGTTTCTTTATGCGACTTGTTGATTACTAAGATTTAGTCATCTATACGGATTTGCATGCCGGCCAGTTTCATTTGTGCTACTTGCTGATCGATAAAACCGGGGACGTCATATACACCCGGTGTGAGGTCGTCATGGTGTTCGATAAGGTAGCGTGCGCTCAGGGCCTGCAGCGCAAAACTGGTGTCCATAATTTCGGCGGGATGGCCGTCTGCGCAGGCAATATTCACGATATTGCCGTCGCCGATCAGATACAGCCACTTACCCGGGGGCACTTTATAGCCACGCACGTTTTCACGCATTGCTGTATTTTCAGTGGCCAAATCCTGTA
>SMVB01344935.1_pt1 | contig 16208 bp, 17 predicted proteins | sample 2456461 | NCBI WGS metagenome assembly SMVB01 (sample SAMN11095934, study PRJNA526329) | marine sediment metagenome | biome: Marine sediment; feature: Surficial sediment; material: Deep marine sediment; isolation source: Hadal surficial sediment | place: Pacific Ocean | collected 2014-05 | depth...
GAGCCGTTCGAGCGAAAGGCGGTGTGGTCCCACGATTGGCCTCATCGTCGCCGGGGCTGTGCTTGTGGCTGCAGACGTTGCGTTAGTGATCATGGACTGAATACCGCCAACTGCCCGCGCATACGGCACTCAGGCGGGGATCTCTTTGTAACCGATTGCAAACCGATCGCCCACGATCAGCGGGACTTGTCGTTTGCGTTCTCGAGCATTTCAAGAATCGGAGCCAACGCGTCAGCGAGCTCGGATCGGCTCTTGACTGACGTCGGGTCGAGGAAGACTCTGCGAATCCCCGCCACGTGGGTGACGGCCAGCCTGCGGTGGAGTGCCACGCCTGCTGGTGTGAGAGAGGCAGTGACACCTCTCCGATCGCGCTCATCTTTCGTCCGTCGAACGAGACCTCGCGACTCAAGTTGGCTGACGGTGTACGAGAGCCTGCTCCTTGAGAATAGTGTCTGATCGGCGAGCTCGCTCATCCGCATCTCGGTGTTTGGAGACTCGGCGAGATTCGAAAGGACATCGAAATCTGCCAGTCGTTCCCCGTGCGCAGCCCTCATCTCGTCGTCCAGCAGTGATGTGATCCGAGTACTGGCGTGGAGGAACGACCTCCAACTCTTGTCTTCTTCGGCAGTGATCTTTTTTGAACTCATACAAGGAATATAGTGCAAATTTGAACTGTTGTGTGTAGTATGTAGTCAAGATTTGAAGTACAAGGAGAATTAACATGACGACCGATACGAACACCACACGAGAAACATTCGACAGACTCTTCAACCAACTCCTCAGCACGTTGACGGAGGAGCGGGATATCAGATCAGGAGCTGGTGGAATCAACGAACTTATAAGCGTGAGGGACCGCCTCCACGCCATCCGATCAGAATTGGCTCTCGCGCGTAAAGGCATTTCCGCTGTTGCGATCACATCCGGAGACACATCGAACCCAGAGACCCCCGATTGCGACTGTCACCCGATCGCAGCCGAGCGTCGCTGGGGAGTTCGAAACCTGGCCGCGTAGCACCGTCGTCTGGCAGGCATGCAACAGAGATTCCCTGTCGGGCGTGCGTATACGTCTGAACCGGTGCGTCGTGCACCCTCTGGGTCGAAGATTCAGTCAGGAGTCCCGCGCCGTTTCACCGGCCCATCTCGTCGAGTCGCTCTGCAACGCTTCCGCCCGACCAAGAATTTACCAATATTTTTCGGGGCGACTCTGCGACTGTTGCAGAGTTACACGAGAGAAATCCTTGCTGTACAAGGGTGTCCTCGGCACGCCCGGCGGGACTCGAACACCCAACCTTCTGATCCGTGTTCAGACGCTCTATCCAAATTGAGCTACGGGCGCTTGGTGGCAATAAGGTACTGCTCTAGAAACGCAACAGAGAGATGTTTTGAACAGGAGTCGATGTGAACAAGGACCTTCGCGCCCTCGCAGACGAGTACTGGGAGCACGTGCTCAGAACCAACCCCACCAACGCACACATGCTTGGGGACTACCGATACATAGACCGTTTCGAGGATGTGAGCCGCGAGGCAGAAGATGCTGAGATCGCTGCGAGACGCGCCTTTGCCGATCGAGCGAGGTCCTTTCGTACGTCCGATCTGTCATCTGCCGATCGTACAACTCAAGAGACGCTGATCTACGAAGCCGCATCAAGCGCAGCGGTCTCTGAGATGCGGCAGGGCGAGTTCGGTATCGATCCAATCTTTGGCCCCCAAGTTGTCGCGGACGTACTCATCCCGCAGATGACCGTCGAAACAGCAGAGCACGCTGACGGGATGCTTGAGAAGTTCGACTCCTTCGCACAGATGCTTGACCAGTCCACCCAGCGCCTCCGGGAAGGCATTGCGAACGGCAGAGTCAACGCTGAGTTTGCGGTAACCAAGGCCGTTGGGCAGCTCGACGCCGTCATCGCAGCGCCTGTGGAGAACTCACCGTTCCTCAAGGCTCAGATACCCGAGTCCTACTCGGACGAAGAAGCAACGGCCTGGCGTGACAGGGCGGTCGCCATTGTACGCAACAGTATCAACCCGGCGTTTGAGCGCTACCGCGACGTGATCAGGGATGAAGTCGGCCCCGTTGCGCGCTCTGACGAAAAGGCAGGCCTGTTCGGGCTTGACGATGGCGACCTCGTGTACTCGAGGCTTCTCGACAAGTACACCACGCTCGCCATGCAAGCGGAGGAGATCCACCACATCGGTCTCGAGCAGATCGAGAAGCTGGCAGGCGAATACCACGAGATTGCAGGGCCCGTACTCGGCACCACGTCACTCGAAGACATCTTCCGGTCCCTGCGCGAGGACCCAGACCTGCACCACACAACAGGCGAAGGAGTGATAGCGGCGTCAGAAGCAGCCTTCGCGAAGGCGAAAGCCGAGATGGGCGACTGGTTCGGTCGTCTTCCGAAGTCCGACTGCTTCGTGCAGGAGACCAAGTCCGGTCCGGTGGCCTTCTACTTCCCACCCGCAGACGATGGCTCACGCGAAGGCACGTTCTTCATGAACACCGAGGATCCGACGTCCTGGGGAACCTTCGAGATCGAAGCAACAGCCTTTCACGAGGGGATACCGGGCCATCATCTCCAGATAGCGATCGCCCATGAGCTCGGCGATGCAATTCCTGCGTTCCAGCGACACGCGTTCATCTCCGCTTATGGCGAGGGCTGGGGCCTCTACACGGAGCGCCTTGCAGACGAGATGGGCCTGTACACCTCAGAACTCGACCGCATCGGCATGCTCCAAGCCGATTCGATGCGGGCCTGCCGTCTTGTTGTCGACACCGGCATGCATGCGCTCGGTTGGTCACGACAGCAGGGAATCGACTACGTCGCCTCGAACTCACCGATGACCATGCACTCGATCGTCGAGGAGATCGACCGCTATCTCTCGTACCCCGGCCAGGCTGTGTCCTATATGGTCGGGCGCATCGAGATCCAGCGCATGCGTGCAGAAGCAGAGGCGCGCATGGGAGACCGATTCGACATCAAGAGTTTCCATGACGCTGTGCTCGGTTCCGGTTTGGTGACCCTGCCAACGCTCGACCGCATCGTAAAAGAGTGGTCCACGTCCTGAGTCATCCCTTCTGGCGTCCATAGCCGCAATATATTGCGCTCACGTACGCCAGAAGCGTTGAAGAGGGCGGAGAGGGAGGGATTTGAACCCTCGAGGGAGCTTGTAACCCCCTACTCGCTTAGCAGGCGAGCGCCTTCGGCCACTCGGCCACCTCTCCAGATTCGGAAGAGTATCAGGGTCACCGACGTTGCTCCACTGGCCACCAGCCACGACAACGGCCAGTCGCATTTACCCTCATGACCATGCCAAGCAAGACAACCCCAACGCGCTCGACGCTACCGTCGACTGCCGTCGGCACGAACCAGGGGGCGTTCGAAGCCACAGAGTGGGGTCTTCTGGCGATTATCGCAGTGATCTGGGGCTCATCCTTCGTGTTCATGGCCATCGGTCTCGACGCGTTCAGGCCAGGTGTCGTGACTTTGGCACGTGTCTCTCTTGGGGTCGCGGCCCTTGCGGTCATCCCCAAGGCAAGGGTGGCAATCGACGTTGAGGACCGCCGCAGGGTCTTTGGGCTCGGAGTCATCTGGATTGGGATACCCCTCACGATTTTCCCGATAGCTCAGCAATGGATTGACTCGTCGGTAGCGGGAATGATCAACGGTGCAATGCCGATTGCAGCAGCTGCGTGGGCAACAGTTCTTCTGCGCCGCCTACCAGCGTGGCGGCAGCTCACAGGAATCGGCATCGGATTTCTCGGCATTCTTGCAATTTCGGCACCTGAAATCGCAAGATCATCAGCAACCGCACTTGGCAGCCTGCTCGTCATTGTCGCAGTTGTCCTGTACGGACTGTCAGCCAATCTCGCAGTTCCGCTCCAGCAGAAGTACGGCGCATTGCCGGTTCTCTTCAACGCACAGATCGCGGCGCTCTTCATCGTCTTGCCCATTGGACTTCTACAGATTCCGGGTAGTACGTGGTCATTGACCTCGGCGCTCGCAATGATTCCTGTAGGTGTCCTTGGGACTGGACTCGCTTTCGTACTCATGGCAACGCTGGTCGGCCGCGTCGGTGCTCCACGTGGCTCCATAGCGATCTACTTTGTGCCCATCGTGGCCATCATCCTTGGCGTTGCAGTGCGCGGCGATGCCATCGAACCGGTCGCAGTTGGGGGCACTGCACTCGTCCTGGTCGGCGCATGGATAGCGTCTCGCAAGGAGAGGTGACATCATGGCGTGGGACGGCCGGATGTTCATCGCACCAATGCCCGAGTCGGTCCAGTCTCAGATGCAGCGCAATATCACAAGACCCGTCACGCTGTTGAACCTCTCGAAGTTCCGCCGCGTAGCGGACTACAGCGCATCACCGGACCTTGCACCCGCATACGATGTCACCGGGGAAGAGGCATTCGACACCTACATCGGACTCGCCACTGAATTAGCGACCGCAGTACGTGCAGAGGTTCTTGCGATGGGGAGCGGCGGGGCGTTCCTGATTGGTCCCGAGAACCAGACGCCGGACGGCATGTTTCTGGTGCGGTACCCGGGCCTTGCGTCGTTTCTCGAGATGACCCAGAGTCCGGACCATCACGCCATTGGAGGTCACCGACATTGCAGCCCTTGCCGACTCGCGTTTGCTCCCCTCAAGTAAGTCGCTACCTCAAGCCGGTCCGGCGTCCGTCGAACCCGTATATGGCCCAGAGGGCAGCCAGAGCGGCAGAGCCATGTGGCGGAGGGAGTGGGATTTGAACCCACGGAAGCTTGCGCCTCGCTGGTTTTCAAGACCAGTACTTTCGTCCGCTCAGTCATCCCTCCAGTGTGCATAGTTTGGCATCGATCGTCACCAACTCACACCGCGAAGAATGCGCCCTCACGGGCGCATTCTTCTCAGTTCGCAAAGTCAAGTATTAGCCGAGGGCTTTTGCCTTCTGAGCAGCGAACTCCTCGTCCGTCAGTACACCGTCGCGGTGAAGCTTTGCAAGCTTCTCAAGTTCATCAGCGGAACCGCCGCCTGAAACGCTTCGGATGTACTGATTCTGAGCTTCAATCTGTTGCGACGCCTGCGCAGCCTGGCGTTCGTGCATCGAATCGCCACGAGCGATGAGATATACAAGCACTCCGAGGAACGGCAGGACGATAACAAACAGGACCCAAATCGCTTTGGCGAACCCGTTGAGACTCTTGTCACGGAAGATGTCAATGAATACGGTAATGAGTAGCCAGATCCAGATGACCCACATGAAGAAGATCATCATCGTCCAGAACAGTTCCAAAAGCGGCATCGCTTTCCCTTCGTAGTACTAGCGCACGGAGTTGCCGCACGTCGCCGCGGAATCGCCGCGGCGCTTCGACTACATTACCACAAGCACTCTCGGTATCCACCTGACGGACAACCTCAGAGCGTCACGTTACGCTCACCGCCCTCGAGAATCCGCGAGCAACCGAGGCACGACGTTGCCAGCAAGGACCGCCTTCGGCGTTCCCCCCTCTGACCCTCGCTCCCGCTAACGGAGAGAGGTAAGGAGCGGAACAAAAAAAGGTGGCGGAGGGGGAGGGATTTGAACCCTCGGGACCCGTGAAGGCCCAACGGTTTTCGAGACCGTCACATTCGTCCGCTCTGTCACCCCTCCAGAATGCAGGATTGTACTGAGATGAGGGCCGCAGCGAACTGTGCGTGCTGCCTCACGATGTCAGAAGATCCGATCGAAGCGGTAGATTTGGCGACAGCCAAACCCACGGTGGAGGGAAGACATGCCGATCGCAACACCTGAGCAATACAACGCAATGCTCGACGCCGCGAGGGAGGGCAAGTATGCCTATCCCGCAATCAACATCACGTCGTCAGAGACGCTCAACGCGGCAATGCGAGGATTCGCAGAAGCTGAATCGGACGGCATCATCGAGATCAGCACCGGAGGTGGCTCCTTTGCGTCGGGAACTCACGTCAACAACATGGCGCTTGGAGCTCAAGCCATCGCCGAGATGGCATACCTTCTCGCTGATGAATACAACGTCCTCATTGCGTTGCACACTGACCACTGTCCAGCTGACAAGGTCGACGAATTCGTCAGACCTCTGCTCGAAGTCAGTAGAGAGCGTTCCGAAGTTGGTCTTCCACCTCTGTATCAGAGCCACATGTTCGATGGTTCAGCAATCGATCTCGATGAAAACCTTGCGATCTCTGCTCGACTGCTTGAGGAGATGAGCGCACTCGACATCATTCTCGAAATTGAGGTTGGTGTCGTCGGCGGGGAGGAGGACGGTGTGTCCGCAGAACACGTGGCTCGCGAGAAGCTATACACAACAAATGAGGATCTCCTCAAGACCGTCGCGGCAGTTGGCCTCGGTGAAAACGGTCGCTACCTTCTCGCTGCAACGTTCGGAAACGTCCACGGTGTATACAAGCCGGGCAACGTGAAACTCCGTCCAGAAGTGTTGCGGGATGGCCAGGAAGCCATCAAGGCCGCGCATGGTCCGAACGCTCATTTCGACTACGTATTTCATGGTGGCTCTGGATCAGAACTGGCAGACATTCATGCCGCCATCGACTTCGGCGTCATCAAGATGAACATCGACACCGACAATCAGTACAACTTCTCAAGGGCTGTGGCAGACCACTTCTTCACAGGTTACGAAGGTGTACTCAAGATCGACGGAGAAGTCGGAAACAAAAAGATTTACGACCCACGGTCATATCTTAAATCGGCCGAAATTGCCATGGCCAAGGGAGTCACCGAGTCGTGCGTGATGCTGCGCGGCGAAGGTAAAACGCTGCTTCGCTGAGTAGGCCCCCCTCAGCGGCGGGTAGAGAAGAATTCGGTGAGCATCGCACCACACTGTTGCTCCAGGACCCCTGAGGTCAGCTCGACATGATGGTTGAGCCGTTCGTCCTGCGGGATGTTGAACAGAGACCACGCCGCACCAGCCTTCAGATCTGCTGCTCCGTACACGATCCGTTCAATACGCGCCCACACCGCAGCCATTGCGCACATGGCGCAGGGTTCGAGCGTGACAACAAGAGTGTGACCCTCAAGCCGCCAGTCACCGAGGTCACGAGAACGCTGCGAAATCACAAGCAGCTCGGCGTGAGCCGTTGCGTCGCCACGTTCCTCGCGACGGTTGCGGTCCTGTGCCGCGATGTCACCTGTCGGACTGAGAAGCACGGCGCCGACCGGAACATCGCCGTGGTCGCGCGCCAACTCAGCCTCGCTGAGTGCTATCTCCATCGCCGCTTCGGCATCCACTATTTCGTGCGTCCCTTCTAGCATTCTCATCTTACGGAGGGGTCGCATAGTCTGGCCTAGTGCGCGCGCCTGGAAAGCGCGTATGCGGAAACGCATCGAGGGTTCGAATCCCTCCCCCTCCGCCATCTTTGTGCTTCTGGCGTACGTAGCCGCAATATATTGCGCTCACGTACGCCAGAAGGGAAATGCTGGCTACATCAACGGTGTGAGTACGCTACAGGCTCCGTGCTAGGTGGGGTGCTAGGGGTGCCCTACATCCGAAATCCTCTTCATGCGGAGCTGAACTCCCTGCCTGAGGATGCGATGACATCGGGTCAGCGCTGGCTCGGTCGATGGTGATAACAAGGTCCCGTTTCGGCGGAGCGTCGTGAACCGGGTCAGGTCCGGAAGGAAGCAGCCCTAAGCGGTTTGCTCCGGGTGCGGCGGGGTTGCCTTGGAGGAGTCGATCGTCCAGAACGCGCCGTTGCTGGACCATCCAACGGCGGGGTGCACGGGAACGCCAAGGACGTCTCGGCGTTCCTGCAGTTCGCAAGGCGAACTGCGGGGAGCAGAGCTTGAATACTCGCGACAGTTGGTCCCACCTTCATACCGGTTTTTGGAGGAGGGCGGCCCAGACGAAACCGAGGGGGCCGAGGCGCCAGGTTTCGATAAGGGAGAGGGGGGTGTTGGAGAGCAGCTGTTCCGGTGGGGGATGTTTGTCGAGAGTTCCATTGAGGTAGACGTACTCCTCCTTCGCACCGACCGCCATTCCCGCGATCGGCAGAACAACAGACGAGCCGAAACGATGCACCTTGGAGGCGATTCTTCCCACGGGGCGGCCGAGGTCAACAATGCCAGCGACACCGCCCGGTCTGAGAACCCTTGCGATCTCAGCCATGGTGGCATCTACGGACGTGAGATTGCGAAACACATACGCCGAGAACACCGCATCAAATGTGTCGTCGTCGAACGGTAGTCGCTCACCCACAGACACAACACGGTGCCTGGCATCATTGAGCGCAAGCATCTCGAGCGATGGGTCGAGTGCCACAACCTCTCTGTCGCCAAAGATCTCGTTCGCCGCGCCAGTTCCAGCACCGACATCGAGCAATGCGCCACTCGGCAGACGAGATACAACAGTGTTGCGCCACTTCTGGTCCTGGCCGAGCGACAGAATCGAGTTGAGCCTGTCGTATCGGGCGGCAATGTCGGTGAACACCTCGCCGTTGCTCATTGAGCGTCGAGGACGTCAAATCCCGTATACGGCACGAGGGCCTCGGGTATGTGGACGGTGCCGTCTGCCTGCTGATGATTCTCGATCAGAGCTATCAGGTGGCGAGGGGTGGCGGCCGTGCCGTTGAGGGTGTGGACAAACTGGTTGTTCCCCGCTGTGTCCTTGAACCGAATTTTGAGGCGCCGAGCCTGGAAGTCGGTCGTGTTGGATGTCGATGTGATCTCTCTATATTTGTTCTGGCCTGGAAACCAAGCCTCAATGTCGTACTTCTTTGCCGCTGACAGTCCAAGATCGCCAGCCGCAACGTTCACAACCCGATACGGGATGTCGAGCGCCTGAACAAGTTCTTCCTCCCGAGCAAGCAGAAACTCATGCTCATCCGGCGAAGCCGACGGCGACACAAACGAAAACATCTCCGCTTTGTCGAACTGATGGACACGGAAGAGGCCACGGGTGTCCCTGCCGTACGTGCCAGCCTCAACCCTAAAACAGGTCGAGATTCCGACATATCGCAGAGGTAGATCGTCGAGATCGAATATTTCGTCGCCGTGCATCGCGGCGAGTGCGACCTCTGAAGTTCCAACGAGAAACAGATCGTCCTCCCTCACCGAATACACCTGTTCACGCTCGCCCGGGAAAAACCCTGTGCCAACGAGTGCCGCCTCGCGGACGAGGGTCGGAGGAATGACCGGCGTGAAACCGTGACCGACAAGATTGTCAATTGTCCAACGCATAAGAGACATCTCAAGAATGGCGAACCCTCCGAGCTTTAGCCCAAACCGGCTACCTGAAATCTTTACGGCGCGCTCAATGTCAATCACGCCAAGACCGACACCAAGATCGACATGATCCTTTGTCTCAAATCCGAACTTCGGGTGTACCCCAACGCGACGGATCTCGACAGCGTCGCTCTCCTCGAAACCATCAGCGGCGGTCGGGTCCGTCATGTTCGGCAGAGCTATCCAACGGTCCTCGAACTCGGCATCCAGTGAATCCGCCTCCACGAGCGCAGCCTTGTACTTTTCGGACAGTCCTCCGGCTTGTTCGATTGCGGTCTGGCGCTCGTCACCGCTGAGGGAGGAGATCGACTTGGACATGGTGTTCTGCTCGCTGCGGATGTCCTCAGCGTTCGAGCGTTTCTTTCGTCGCCCCTCGTCAAGCTCGGCGAGTGCGCGAACGTCAATCTCAACACCTCTGCGCATGAGAGATGCAGCCAGTTCGTCGGGGCTCTCTCGGAGAATCGAGATGTCAATCATGAGACAAGGTTACCTGCCGAGAGCACGGTCAACCGCCGCGGTCTCTTCGGGAGAGAGTTCCTCCACACCCTTGCCGGACCTGACCTCCTTGGCGAAGAACACAGTGTCTTCTCGAGAGGTGAGGAGCGAGATTACGATGCCATCACCTCTCTGGTTGAGGAGGGCAATTGACCGCGACTGTGCACCAGTTATGTTTCCGAAGGCGTTGTAGGCAACAACGCCGACGTGGCTGATTGCGTACGGCATACGCTCCTCAAGCACGTCCACGCGCTTGGCAAACCCTTCGATCGAAACGGTGTTCGTTTTGGACTGCTCATCGAGCTTGCGCAGCATCGATACCACGTTGCCGTCATCCGGAACGGCATCGACCTTTGCACGCACGGCCTGGATCTGAATCGTCTGCCAGATGGCGAGAATCACCGCGAGGATGACCGCTATGACGAGCGCAACACTCACGATTCACCTCTCCAGAGAAAACGCATATCCCACACGTTGTTGTCGAGATCTATGTCATCTTCGATTTCTAGCGTGATCTTCACCTGATACAAACTACCCGGTCGAATGTCCACATCGGAGAATGTCACGGTTGTTGACGCGCCAGCTATGAGGTCTGTAATCGTTTGTGTCTGGGATACCAACACGCCCGAGGTGATGTCGATGACGTCCATCACAACTATCACGGTCGGCTCGTCCTGGTTGCCTACATTCGTCACGACTGCCTGCACATCGATTGAAGAGGCAAAAGGAACAACGGGTATACCCCCGGTCTCGCCGATCGGATCTGGGGTGGTTGTTCCGTTGACCGAAACATCGTGGTGTGGGCTGAGGTCGTATGACGTCTGAATACGTATGACGAGGCTCTGCGCGTCATAAATCAGAAGAGCCGGCGCATCGAGGTTGATGTAGGTCACCGACACAAAACCAGAGACGTCAATCCCCTCATCCACGGTCGGTAGCGTCTCCATAAAGAGGTCGTACGCCGAGTCACCAACTCTGAGGAGGTCGAGCGCTGCTTCTAACTGTTCGGTGGCTCCCTCGATCAGCACGCCGTCCATGATCGCCGTGATCGCTGTGTTGACGTCGCGTGCCCCTCTTGCCCATGATGCGGTTGCTGTTGCCATGGTTCCATACGAGTTGCCGATATTTGACGGTATCTCCATGTTGAGCAGGGAATCTGCTTCCGTTGCCGAATCTGCAACACTCTGCAACCTGCGTGTTAACTCCTGGCGGTCAATGACACCGATCGACGAGAGAGCTCCTTCGAGTTCGGCCGAGGCCGAGATGCTTATATCTGATGCCTGGTCCGCAGCGGCAAAGAACTCCACACCTCCCCTTTGCTCGGTTTGGCGCGACACCAAATACACGACAACCGAGACGATTGCTATGAGTGTGACAACAATCAAGGGCCAGCGGCGCCGCCCTCGGCGGCGATCTGACCTGTAGGCCCGAAACGTCATAGTGCGCGAGGAGGGACTTGAACCCTCACGAGTGTTACCTCACAGGAACCTGAATCCTGCGCGTCTGCCAATTCCGCCACTCGCGCGTGAATCCCAAAGCGTAGCGGGCTATCACATATCCCGCCCGGCCCGATCCTCCGATCCTCTCATCCCGAGTCGTCTGTCTTGTCGTCATCCGTGCTACAGCCTGAAGACAGCAACGCAGTCCGCACGCACCCTGACTTTCCTGAGCGGCAGCTACCCTTACGGCATGAACCTTGCACGGGGGCTTGAACGGCGACTGGAGATGCTTGCTGACGGAGCAAGCGCGTCCGTGTTTCGGGGAAAGATGCATCCGATCGACATCGCCAGCAGGCTCGTGCGCCAGCTTGAATTTCTTGCCAGAGACACTCCGGCCGGACCGGAGGTTCCCAATCACTTCGTCGTGCGGCTCAACTCAGCGGACGTCGACGAGGCGCTCGACCAATCTTCGCTGGAACTCGAGCTTTCGAACGTAGTGATGGAGACCGCAGCCGAAAGGGGATGGCGACTTCTCGGACCCGTCACAGTTCAAATCGTGACAGCAGAAGATGTCCCTCGTGGGATCCTTGAGGTCGACGGAGGCACCGTGCCCGGTCCGACCGATCCATGGTGTCAACTGTTCGCAGACGACGGATCAGCAGTACTGGATATCGGCCTCAATCGGTCACTTGTCGGCCGCGCGCTCGATAGCGACATCCGAATAGCCAACCACGAAGTCTCCCGTCACCATATGGTCATATATAGGGAGAACGGCGTGACATTGATCCGCGATCTCGGATCAGCCAACGGAACATTCGTCAACGGAGTTCGACTGTCCAGCGATCCTGTGAACGTCACGGCCGGGGACTCGCTGATGCTCGGCAATCTCGCTTTCACATACAAGCCGGTGTTCTGAAATGCCAGCCCTCTTCTTCAACATCATCAAACTTCTCTATCTGCTGATGCTATTTCTGTTTCTCTGGCAACTAGCGCGGGCCATCAGGAGCCACGTCGGTTCCAACCCTGGCGCGCAAACCGAAGGAACCGCAGCAGAGCTGGTCGTGCTCACCGGGGACTCAGAAACAGAACGTGTCAGAATTCGTCCCCAGGGGCACGTCATCGGTCGCTCTCCCGATGCCGATATACGGATATCAGACCCATACTCCTCCGAGTTCCATACCCGGGTGGGCATCCAAGATGGCCAGGTCGTTGTCCATGATCTCGGGAGCACGAACGGAACCTACGTCAACGGTCGAAGGGTCACAAGCCCAACTTCGGTTAGTCGAGGAGACACAGTACAGATAGGCAAGACGATTCTCGAGATTCGATGAAATACCTATGGGCCACCGGCACGCACGTCGGAAACGTCCGAACGGGCAACGAGGACTCTGTGTTCCCCGCGTCGTCAGGGGCATCAAGCGGTCCAGAGATTCTCATGGTCGCAGACGGTATGGGCGGCGCTGTGGCAGGAGAGGTGGCGTCGAGCATTGCCGTTGACACCGCATCCGGCAAGCCCGCCACCGACACCATCACTCCAGAGACCAGGGTCTCCGACGCAAATGCAGCCGTGACCGCAGCCGTCATCAAGGATCCCTCACTCGCAGGCATGGGAACAACCCTCACTCTCGTCAAACTGAACGACGACGGGAGAATGGATGTCGCCCACGTCGGCGATAGCCGCGCCTACCTTCATAGGGACGGACAGATGAGCCTCCTCACCACTGACCATACGTTGGTGCACGAACTCATCGAACTTGGCCAGATCACCTTGGAAGAGGCCGAAGTCCACCCTCACAGACATCTCATCACGAGAGTCCTCGGTCTCGGTGCTGTTGGAGTGGACACAGACACCATTGATCTGCACGCGGGCGACAGGGTTCTTCTGTGCTCGGACGGACTCACCACCATGGTGTCAGATTCCGACATTGCCAACATTCTCGATTCGGTCGATGGCGTTGAAGCCACAGTTTGGGCCCTGATTGAGAAGGCCAACGACGCAGGGGGTGTCGACAACACGACCGTCGTTGTGATCGACACGAGAGAATGACGCGTCGGGCGGAGTCCGGCCTCATCGTTGCAGCCGCGCTCGTCGCAGCGATGGGCGTGGCTATCGTCGAGTTCACCAAAGGCAACTGGCTTGACGCACAGGTCGCATTGACATTTCTTGTGTTCGCTGGCTCTTTCGGCGGTGTCCAACTCGGGGTAATCCGCTGGACGTCGGGTGCCTCAAGCCTGCTACTGCCGATTGCCTCGTTTCTTACAGCCATTGGTTTCGTAGAGATCTACCGAATCAATCCCGACGCTGCTGCGGTTCAGCGATGGTCAATCATGGTCGCTTGTCTCGTCGGGCTGCTCGTCCTCTGGGTGCTGCGCGATACAGGAGTTGCGGTGTTGAGAAGGTACCGATATGTCCTGCTTTTTGTCGGCGTCGGATTCCTGCTGCTGCCGCTACTTCCTGAGACCTGGGCCATTCACGGAGCGACCGTCAATGGGTCACGGCTCTGGGTACGGGTCACAGTTCCGGGCACAGCCCGCGTTCTGAGCTTCCAGCCCGGCGAAATCGCAAAGGTGTTAATCACTGTCTTTCTCGCGTCCTACCTCGCTGAACGTGCAGAAGCCATGTCGGTCGTCGTGCGCAAGATTGGACCGTTTAAGATTCCGGAGCCACGACATCTCGGTCCTGTTTTCATCGCTGCAGGCGCAGCCTTTGTGATACTCATCTATCAGAAGGACCTCGGCGCCTCCCTGCTGCTCTTCGGCATTTTCGTTGCAATGTTGTACATCGCAACTGGTCGAACCTTCTATGTGATTGCGGGCGTTGTTCTCGCCAGCGCAGGCGCGTTCGCGGCGTACCAGACGTTCGACCATGTGCAGCGCCGGGTGCAGGCATGGCTCGACCCGTTCGGCCACTTCTCAGATGCCGGATACCAAACGGTGCAAGGACTGTTCGCCATGGGATCTGGTGCCTTGACCGGCTCGGGCATCGGACTCGGCAGACCGCATCTCATACCTGCCGCTACAACGGATTTCATCTTTGCTGCGATTGCTGAGGAGATGGGTCTCGCGGGCGCCCTCGCCGTTCTCGCCGGGTTCTCGCTTCTTGTCGCTGTCGGCTTCGGAGTCGCCATTCGGTCCCGCGATCGCTTTCGTAAGTATCTCGCCGGGGGTCTCACGATTGTGATCGCGCTCCAAGCTCTCATCATTCTCGGGGGCGTGCTACGCCTCCTTCCGATCACGGGGCTGACGCTGCCTTTCCTTTCGTACGGTGGCTCATCGTTGATTGCCAACCTCACCATTGTGGCTCTTCTACTTCGCATCTCTCACGAGGAGCGGCTGTGAATATCTCTCTTCGTCGCGCGGCGTACGCCATCTTCGCGGGCTTCATTGTGCTGGCAGTGCTGACGACCTACATCCAAGCGGTCCAAGGTCCAAGCCTGCGGGACGACCCGAGAAACGCGCGCTTTGTAGCTTGGCGCACCGGACGACAGCGCGGACCGATTACTTCATCCGATGGCACAATCCTCGCCCGCTCAACGCCGTCGAACACTGATCCAACGCTCTACGAACGCGAATATCCCGAGGGAGACATGTACGCACATACCGTCGGTTTCACATCAGTGCTGTATGGGTCGAGGGGTATCGAGAAGACTCGGTCAGAGAACCTCGTATCCAATAGGGATGCAACGATATCCGGCGTGCTGAACGGCCTGCTCGGTGGCGACACTAATCCCCGAGGCGTACGCCTGACGCTCATTCACGCATTACAGCAGGTTGCGGCCGAGGCGCTTGGGAACCAGAAAGGCAGCATCGTTGCCATTGATCCAAAGACAGGTGCAATTCTTGCCATGGTCACCTATCCGCGGTTCGATCCGAATGACCTCGTAGGGCCGGATGCCGGCACTGTGGGAGCGGAACTCGAATCAGATCGAGACGAGCCGCTCCGAAATCGGGCCATCGACCAAACCTACTCGCCAGGCTCCACCTTCAAGGTCATTACCACCGCTTCAGGCCTTGACGCAGGGCTCGTAAGCGCGTCGACGGACTTCGACGATCCTGTCGCGCTCGATTTGCCCGGTAGCAGCGCGACGATACGGAACTACAACGAGAAGGCGTGTAGCAGCGGCAGCAAGGTCACGCTCGGGTTCGCATTTGTCAAGTCATGCAATACAGTCTTCGCCCAACTAGGAATGGACCTGGGCGGTGATAGATTGGGGGTCACGGCGAGGGCATTTGCTTTCAATAATCCCGTGCCCTTCGAGTTCGACGTTCTTGAGTCGTTCTTTCCACCACGCGGAACGATTGAGAGTGACCCAGCGGCAACCGCGCAGAACGCCATCGGGGAACGCGACGTCAGAGCAACGCCTCTGCTTATGGCCATCGCAGCCGCTGCAATCGCCAACAACGGAACTGCAATGACACCCTATCTCGTGGATGCGATATTTACCTCCGACGGAGTCATCGAGTCACGAACCGAGCCAACTCAGTGGCGACGAACCACCAGTCCAGCATCCGCGGCGGTACTCGCCGACCTGATGGAACAGGTCGTAATTTCCGGCACAGGTAAGAAGGCCGCCGTACCTGGTGTCAGAATCGCGGGAAAGACGGGGACGGCCGAAGCGGGCGGAGGCGCGCCAAACGCGTGGTTCATTGGTTTCGGCCCCGTCGGAGCTGGCCCAGACACTGCGCAAATCGCTATTGCAGTCATTGTCGAGGCTGGCGGCGACTTCGGGGAGTCCGCTACGGGAGGTTCCGTCGCAGCTCCAATAGCTGCGCTTGTCCTAGCCGCCTTCTTCGAAGGCCTCTAGGAGCACGGGTCAGTATCTACTGCACACTCCTTGCCATACACACCCATACTGACCCACGCTCCTTGCGGCAGATGCAGCGGATGCTGACGCATCTGCGGAAGTACGTATGACGTAACCACACCCCCCAGTCCCACGAGACCTCCGATCTACCATCCTCCGTCCTGCTGTGGTCCCGTCCTTCAATCCTCCGGTCGTCCGATCCTCCCATCCTCCCATCCTCCGATATTCCTTCCC
>SMVB01284592.1_pt1 | contig 16203 bp, 13 predicted proteins | sample 2456461 | NCBI WGS metagenome assembly SMVB01 (sample SAMN11095934, study PRJNA526329) | marine sediment metagenome | biome: Marine sediment; feature: Surficial sediment; material: Deep marine sediment; isolation source: Hadal surficial sediment | place: Pacific Ocean | collected 2014-05 | depth...
AGGCACCCATGACATCCAACAACCAGTTCATGGAAATGGACGCTGTTGTAGCGATCACCAGTTCACCCGCGAGTGAGTCAGGGTCGAGGTACAGAACGCCCTGTTCCAGTTGCTGCAAGGAGGCTTGAACCACACCGAGAAAGCGCCGCCCGGCTGTGGTCAGTTGCAGCCTATTGCCGTCGCGGCTGAACAATTGGGCGTCCAGTTGTTGCTCCAGATTCCGAATTTGCCGGCTGACTGCCGCATGCGTCAGGCACAGCTCATCGGCGGCGCGGCGTACGTGGCACAGTCGTCCCACCACTTCAAAGGCACGGAGCGTATTGAGGGGTAAATGTCGTTTCAGGGGCATATAGTTGGTTACTTATGGTTACCAATATGGCCATATAATGTTGCTTGTGGATACTTTATCAGGCTTTAGAATGGACTTGCAACCCCCAAAATGCCTGTAGGTGGACAATGAGCGTACTTCGAATTGCGGTGATACCCGGTGACGGGATTGGTAAGGAGGTTATGCCCGAGGGCCTGCGCGTGCTGGAGACCGCTGGTGCCCGCCACGGCCTGTCTTTTGAATGGCAGCACTTCGACTGGTCCTGCGAGTACTACGCGAAAACCGGCGCCATGATGCCTGCCGACGGCATTGACCAGTTACGTGACTTCGATGCCATTTACCTCGGTGCCGTGGGGTTTCCCGGTGTGCCTGACCATGTTTCTCTGTGGGGTCTGTTAATTCCCATCCGCCGTGAGTTTGATCAGTACATCAACTTGCGACCTGTGCGCCTGTTTGAGGGTGTGCCATGCCCGCTGGCCAACAAGCGTCCGGGGGACATAAATTTCTACGTTGTACGGGAAAATGTCGAGGGGGAGTACTCTGCAATTGGTGGCATCCAGTACGAGGGCACCGAGCACGAAGTGGTCATGCAGCAAAGTGTCTTTACCCGTCGTGGTGTGGACCGGGTGATGAGATACGCTTTTGAGCTGGCGCGAGCGCGCGAAGCCAAGCACCTGAGCTCTGCCACCAAATCCAACGGCATCATTCACAGTATGCCGTACTGGGACGGTCGGTTCGCCGCGATGGGCGAACAGTATCCGGAGGTCCGGACCGACCAGTACCACATCGATATTCTGACGGCGAACTTTGTGCGTATGCCAGAGCACTTCGATGTAGTAGTGGGCAGTAACCTGTTCGGCGACATTCTGTCGGACCTGGGGCCGGCTTGTACCGGCACCATCGCCATCGCCCCGTCCGCCAACATCAATCCGGAAAAAGCCTACCCGTCAATGTTTGAGCCGGTACACGGGTCTGCGCCTGACATCGCCGGGCAAAACATTGCCAACCCGATCGGCACGATTTGGGCGGGTGCGATGATGTTGCAGCATCTTGGCCATGCTGAGGTACATGACACGATTATGGCCGCCGTGGAGCAGGTGCTGGCCCAGGGCCATTGCCTGACCCGGGATATGGGCGGCACTGCCAGCACGCAGGAATTGGGCCAGCTTATTTCCCGGGCCATCGCCTAAACAGGAGGAATCATCATGACCCACATTATCTATCCCACCACCAACCTCACCGCCACCGAGCAATTGGTGATCGAACGGGGGGAGGGAGTCTATGTCTACGACAACCAGGGTAAGCAATACCTGGAGGGACTGGCCGGCCTGTGGTGCACTTCTCTGGGCTACGGTAACAGGGAGTTGATCGACACCACTGCGCAGCAGATGGGTACCTTGGCCTATTCTCACCTGTTCGGGGGCAAAACCCACGCGCCGGCAATGGCACTGGCAGACAAGCTGGCGGACATGGTGCCGATGGACAATGCCCACGTGTTTTTTGGTAACTCTGGCTCAGATGCCAACGACACGCAAATCAAATTGTTGCGCTATTACTTTAACGCTATCGGCAAGCCCGAGAAGCGCAAGATCATTTCCCGCGAGCGGGCCTATCATGGGGTCACGATAGCCTCGGCGGCGCTGACGGGTCTGCCCGCCAACCACAGTCACTTCGATCTGCCCTTTGATGCCCTGGGCATCCTGCGTACCGGCTCCCCCCATTTCTATCGCGACGGGCTGCCCGGTGAGAGTGAGAACGATTTTGTCAGCCGCCGGACCGCCGAACTGGAGGCGCTGATTCTGGCCGAGGGCGCGGACACAATTGCCGCATTTATTGCCGAGCCGATTAACGGTGCCGGCGGCGTTGTGGTACCACCCGCGGGTTATTTCGACAAGATCCAGGCGGTGCTCGATAAATACGACATCCTGATGTGGGACGATGAGGTGATCTGTGGTTTTGGTCGCACCGGAGAAGATTTTGGCGCCGCCACCGTAGGCATCGTCAAACCGCATATGATGTCACTGGCCAAGGCGCTGTCCTCTGCCTATATGCCCATCAGTGCCGCGCTGATACAGGGTGATATCTATGACGCTCTGGTTCAACAGAGTGCGGACGTGGGCGTATTTGGCCACGGTTATACCTACAGCGGCCACCCCGTGGCCTGTGCTGTGGCCCTGAAGACTCTGGAAATTTATGAGCGTGACAAGCTGTTTGACCATGCCAAAACAGTCGGTGAATATTTCATGGGCCGTCTGCGCAAGTTCGAAGACCATCCCCTGGTGGGCGAGGTGCGCGGCAAGGGCTTGTTGGCAGCAGTGGAAATGGTGGCCAACAAGGATACGCGCCAGGCTTTTGCCGGGGGTGCGGTCGGTGGCTACTGCCAGCAGGCTTGCCAGGACAATGGCCTGATTGTGCGCGCCGTGGCCGGCTCCAGTATCGCCATGTGCCCGCCGCTGATCATCACTGAGGCCCAGATAGATGAAATGATCGAGAAACTGGGTTCAGCGCTGGACAAGACTCTGGACTATGTGCGGTCCGCCAATTTGTTAGTTGCTTAAGGGAGAGCCCTATGACCGAGTTCAATCAGCCGCTTGGCGGCAATGAGATGCCGCGTTTTGCGGGACACGCGACCATGTTCCGCCTACCCACCCCGCCCACGGCCGAGGGCCTTGATGTGGCGCTGCTGGGGGTGCCGCTGGATATCGGTACCAGTAACCGTACCGGTTCGCGCTACGGGCCGCGGCAGATTCGCGCCGAGTCGGTGCTGGTGCGCCCCTACGGCATGGCGACCCGGGCGGCGCCCTTCGATTCCTTCCAGGTGGCCGACATCGGCGACGTACCGATCAATGCTTTTAGCCTGGAAAAATCGATAACGATTATTGAGAAATTCTATGACGAGGTGCTGGCAACGGGCGCAAAAACGGTCTCGATGGGCGGTGATCACACCATCACACTGCCCATCCTGCGGGCACAGCACAAGGTGCACGGGCCGGTGGCACTGGTACACGTGGATGCTCACGCCGATGTCAATGACCACATGTTTGGTGAAACCGTTACCCACGGCACAATTTTTCGTCGGGCTATTGAAGAAGGCCTGGTAGACCCGAATAAAATGGTACAGATAGGCTTGCGGGCCACCGGTTACGCGGCTGACGATTTCGACTGGGCCCGGGAACGGGGCGTACAGGTGGTGACAGCCGAAGAGTGCTGGTACCAGTCTCTCGCACCCCTGATGGCGGAAGTGCGAGAACGTATTGGCCCAGAGACACCGGTGTATCTCAGCTTCGACATCGACGGCCTCGACCCGTCGGTGGCGCCTGGGACCGGAACGCCGGAACCGGGCGGACTGACAACACCTCAGGGCCTGGAAATCATCCGCGGCGTGTGGGGGCTGAACGTGATCGGTGCCGATCTGGTGGAGGTTTCGCCCCCTTACGACACGACCGGCAATACCAGTTTGCTGGCTGCCAATCTTATATTTGAAATGCTGTGTAGCCTGCCGGGTTGCCGGCGCAGGGATTGATTATGGATGACAAAGTTGCAGTTCTGATAGACAAATATGGGGTAACGGAGCGCACTGCGGCGTTTTTGCGTGCTCCCATGAAGCAATATATCAACGGTGAGTTCGTGACTGCCGCCGACAGCCTGCAGGTGCTTGAACCCTCCACGGGCGCGCTTTTGGCGGAGGTACCCTCCGCTTCCACCGAAGACGTGGAGGCGGCTGTTAAAGCCGCTCGCTATGCTTTCGACGGGGGCGAATGGTCGCGCTGGAAACCCGCTCAACGCGAGCGCCTGTTGCATCAGCTCGCCGATCTGGTGGAGGAAAACCTGCAGACTCTGGCTGAGATCGAATCCCTGGATGCAGGTAAGGCCATTGCGGGTTGCAAAGCTGTGGATATTGCTGGCTCCATTGACCTATTGCGCTATATGGCGGGCTGGGCCACTAAAATTGATGGTGCTACCCGTCCTGTGTCGGTAGAGGGAGAGCACTTTGCCTATACCCTGAAGGAGCCGGTTGGTGTGGTGGGGGCCATTGTGCCCTGGAACTGGCCCTTCAATATGGCGATCTGGAAACTTGCTGCGCCACTGGCAGTGGGTTGTACTTTGGTACTGAAACCCGCCCAACAAACCCCCCTCAGTATGCTGTTTTTTGCCCGGTTGTGTGCCGAGGCAGGCATGCCACCCGGCGTTCTCAATATTGTCACTGGCCGGGGCAGTACTATTGGTAACGACCTGGTCAGCCATCCGGACATTAACAAGGTTTCCTTCACCGGTTCTACCGAAGTGGGTATTACCGTGGGCAAGGCCGCAATCGAAAATATTAATCACCTGACTCTGGAACTGGGTGGTAAAAGCCCCATGCTGGTATTTGAGGATGCTGATATCCAGAAAGTGGTAGACGCCACCCAGCAGAGTATCTATTTCAACACCGGCCAGGTGTGTAGTGGCGGATCGCGGCTGTATGTTCACCGCGCCATCTATGAGCAGACAATTGCGGCGATTGCCGAGCGTGCCAATAGTATGGTGATTGGTGACACGCTGAACCCGGACACTGAAATGGGGCCGGCAATTTCTGCGGGCCAGAAGCAGACAGTTATGGATTATATAGGCATTGGCCTGGACGAGGGTGCGCGCCTGGTGTGTGGTGGCAAGGACCCCGGTGGCGAAGGCTATTGGCTGCAGCCAACCCTGTTTGCCGATTGCGACAACAGTATGCGCATCGTACAGGAGGAAATCTTCGGGCCGGTTCTGGTGGCGATTCCCTTTGATACTGAAGAAGAAGCAGTTGCACTGGCGAATGACAATATCTACGGCCTGGCTGCCAGTATATTTACCCGCGACCTGTCCCGTGCTCTGCGTCTAATACCAAAAATAGAAGCAGGCACCGTGTGGGTTAACACCCACGATATGATCGATGCCAATACGCCCTTTGGCGGTGTCAAGCAATCCGGCATCGGCAAGGACATGGGGCCCGAGCAGTTGGAATACTTTCTGGAAACCAAGGCGGTGTGGATTCAGCTATAGCTACGGCGCTACGCCCGGACAGCTTCCCCAACGATATCGGATAAACGCTCAATTACTTGCTCAACAAAATCTGCTGAAAATGGATTGCCGGGACCGGTGACGCACTCCCTCAGGGTAGCGCAGGCATCGGGCTCAAATTGCACGGTGGAGCCACACCTACGGTAGAACTGGTTGATCCTGGCCGTCGCCTCCAGTAAGTCGAGATCGACCAGCAGGCAAGCGTGGGAGAGAATAACGCTCCCCGCGAGTGCCGGATTGCCTTTCCAGCGCTGCGAGGTGCCGACCAGTTTACGCTTGCCTACCTGTAAATTGAACTTGCCATCGCAGAATGAACCGGGCACCTCACCGGTCTCTGCGTCCAGACCATAGCTCTCCAGCAGCCGCTGCAGGGGCGCGCAAAGCAATGTGTAACTGTCCTCCATCAACCACTCGCCATCCACGGGGCGCGGGTATACCAGGGCAAGATTGAGGACGCCGGGACCGTGGGGGAAACAGGTCCCTCCCGTGCGCCGTATCGCAACGGGCCAGTTTTCCAGTGCCGAGGCAGTGCAGGCCGCTTTAAAGCCCGCCTTGTGAGATTCCTTGACGGTAGCCACCAGGCATTGCCGATTGCGCCAGATGCGAATGGTGGGCGGTTTCTCATCGGCCGCTACCTGCTTGAGGAGCTTTTCATCGTAGGCCACCCGCTCGTCGAAGCGGTTGCCCGTCATTGCAATATCGGTATCCATTTCCAACTGCCAGGGCTGTTCCAGCACCGGGAGTATTAGTTTGGCGGTTCTGTTCATACGACAATGATAGTGCATTCCCAGGTTAACAACCGGGCATGTTGGCCGAAACTGACAAGGCATAGGCCGCCACGCCTACTGTAGCCAACGCCTCAATTTGACACCATTCGTTCTTCACTCGATAGCCGCGATTTTTGACGGGCCACCCAATGGGAAAACAGCAGTAATGACACCTTTCGCAATAGCCGGTATCCAGATGCACATCGCCCAACAGGATAATATCTCGGCAATGCAGGAGCGGCTGGAATTAACCATGAGCTTGTATCCCTGGGTGCAAATGGTGTTATTCAGTGAACTCGCACCCTACGGTACGAATCGCCAGTTTGTGGAGACTCGCCCTGGGCCGGCTGAAAAGCGATTTCAGGCAATGGCCGCCAGGTATGGTATCTGGTTGATACCAGGCTCGTTGTACCAGAGCGTCGACGGAGCGATTTTCAATACCTCACCGGTGATCAATCCGGCTGGAGAGATCATTGCCCGCTACGACAAAATGTTTCCCTTCTATCCCTACGAAGAGGGTATTACACCGGGCTCGGCGTTTTGCGTTTTTGATGTTGAAGGCGTTGGCCGGTTTGGTATGGCCAACTGTTACGACATCTGGTTCCCCGAAACCACGCGCACGCTGGCAGCAATGGGTGCAGAGGTTATTTTGCACCCAGTGATGACTACGTATATTGATCGGGACATTGATCTGGTGATGGCACGCGCTGCTGCGGCTGCGAACCAGTGCTACGTGTTTGATATCAACGGTGTGTCTGCCGGGGGAGTGGGCCAATCCTGTGTCATTGATCCGTCCGCCAGGATTATTCACCAGGCGGGGTCACACGAAGAAATTATTCCCGTGGAAATCGACCTGGATCAGGTACGTCGGCAGCGGGAACGAGGAATTCGTACCCTGGGCCAGCCTCTTAAAAGTTGGCGAGATAATCAGGTGGAGTTCGAGATCTACCGCAAGGACTACGACCACAGCTACCTGGAAACACTGGGGCCTCTAATCAAGCCCCATCGAAGCCGTACGTAGAAAAATAGAGACTATCGCTAACCCAACACCTCAGTAGCCGGGGGTAATAATCCCCCTCTGGAGCGCAATCATGACAGGCAATACCAAACTCAATAATTTGTCGGATATATACAGCTATTTTCGCAGGAGCACGGAACCTGTATTTTTCGTGCACCCTACGCCCTATAACGTGTTGGGTCTTGGGCACTGGGTAAAATCCTTCAAATACATCACTCATTTCGATTCCTTTGACGGCATTCATCATCGAGTGATGACACCCAGGGCTCCGGCTGATCGTGTGTTCAAGTCCAAGGAAGATATCGTCAATTACCTGCTTAGTCATCCCGAGACTCATGAGTACATCAAGAGCCTGGGGGGACGCGGTAAAATGCTAACCGTGATGTTTGACGAAGAAACAGAACAGCTGGCCAAGGAAGCGGGTCTGGAGATCGCGCTGCCGTCAGCCGCATTGCGTATGAAGCTTGATTCCAAGATAGTGACCACACAAATGGCTGAGGAAGCGGGTGTGCCCTGTGTGCCCAACATAATGGGACATGCTAGTGATTACGCCGAGTTGCAAACCCTGTGCAAGACGGACAACCTGGGCAACGACCTTGTTGTACAGACCCCCTACGGCGATTCTGGCCTCACCACCTTCTTCATCAAGAATGAGGGCGACTGGAACAACGCCGCCAGCACACTGGTCGGCCAGCAGCTCAAGGTGATGAAGCGCATCAACAATCTGCCCTACACCCTGGAAGCCGTCGCTACCTGTCATGGCACACTGGTCGGTCCTATCCAGGCGGACATCGTTGGCCATGCTGAACTGACTCCCTATAAGGGCGGTTGGGCCGGCAATGATTTGTACCGACAGGTTTTGAACAACGAGCAGACGCGCAAAATTCGCAGCATGACCCAGGCCATGGGCGATCGACTCTACCGAGCGGGCTACAAGGGTACTTTCTGCCTTGACTTCCTGGTAGACACAGACAGCGGTGATGTCTACCTGGGTGAGTTAAATCCCCGGATCAGCGGCGCCAGCGCATTGACCAATATGGTGACGGCCAAGTATGGCGGCGCGCCGCTGATGATGTTCCATATGCTCGAGTTCATGGATGTTGAATACGAACTGGATATCGAAAAAATTCACCAGCGCTGGGCGGATTTTGACAATTGGACGCAATTGGTCATGAAGCAGACTGATGAGCCTGTCAGGCGTATTCTGGAAGCACCCAGTTCAGGTATTTGGCAAATGCAAGATGATGGAAGTATCAATTTCTCGCGGCAAAGTATTGATTGGCACAGTGTGGATAATGAGGACGAAGCCTTTTTTCTACGTATCTATGGCAAAGGCGATGTACTGTTCAAGGGAGCCGACATCGGCATTTTGGTTTCTCGTGGCCGCATGCAACATGAAAATGGTGAGTTGACTGAGCGCGCCCGGAACTGGATCCGCGGTATTCACCAGCAGTTTGTTACTGAGCCGACCGCGGGCTGATGTCAGAACAGGGAAATTTAGCGCTGTCGTTGAACAATTATCCGGCTTCGCATCTGCTGGTGTTTGATTCTCTTGCAGTGAGGTTGTCAGCCATGCTGACTGCAGTATGCCTGATGGTGTATTACAGCAGCATGCCCATTATTTTAGGCAGGGCGGCCGAATCACTGGGTCTTGTGGAAGCCGAATTGGGCTACCTGGGAGGCGCCTTTGCCGCCGGTGTCACCATTGCTTCCTTCGCTTCTATTATTCTTGTTCGCCGCTTTCCCTGGCGACCGCTTGTGCTGATTTCCGCTGTAGTAGCTGCAGTTTCTTTTTTAGTGCCCCTATGGGCCGGTGGCTTTAACACTCTACTGGTTTTTCATGTAGTGGCCGGGCTCGGCTGTGGGGTCGGCTACAGCGTCGCCATAGCCTGTCTCGGTCATGGCTCCAACCCTACGCGCAATTATGCTCTATGTTTTGTCTTGCAAACACTGGCGGGTATTGCGGTGAGTTATTCGCTACCTCGATTTACCGAGGCCGAGCACAGCTATCATCAGGCGCTGATGTTACTGGCGGCCTTTGCCGTTGTTGCAGGATTAATTGGTCAGAACCTGCCAAAGTGCTCGCCACGTGGCAGGACCAGTGTAGGGGGTGTCGCGACCGCATTTCCCCTGGCTATATTTTCTGCACTTTTTGTTATTTTCCTCATCTATGCGGGTGATGGCGCGGTCTGGGCTTTTGCCGAACGTATTGCAATTCATGGCGGATTGACGCCTGAACAGGCCGGTGCAGGCGTGGCCTGGTCGCTGTTTGCCGGCACCATTGGCTCGTTGACGGCCGCTTTTATGGGCAATCGCTGGGGTTTTACTATACCAATGGGCATAGCGGTACTGGCGTCAGTACTATCCGTTGTGTGGTTACAGTACCTGGATGGTCATGTTGCCTTTATGTTTGCTATTGCCCTGAACGGCTGGGCCTGGAATTTCGGCTCAGGGTTTCGCATGGGGCTTGTGGCCACCCTCGACCGCAGCGGGCGCTTCACACCCCTGATTACCGGTATGCAACTACTGGGCACCACGGCAGGTACCACGTTGGCGGGCCTGCTGGTAGTGGGTGGGGACTTTAAATGGGTTTACCTGTTCGCCAGCGCGTTGTGGGTGCTGGGAATGATGATATTTGCCGTAGTGGTCAAGACCTCGCTTCCTTCAGGTCACAATTAGCCGCCTCTTTGCCCGTAAATGACATTTTTGACGGCGGGCAGCTTATCATTTTCAGCTACCTCCAATTCAGGTGGCCCTAATCGGCGCCAGCCCAGCTTCCTCACGCTGCTCATCCATGCCCTGTCGCAGCAGAGTGGCCCAGCGCCTGAACATGCGGGCAGCATCAGCCCTGTTACTCACCTTGTTTGCCCAGCTGACGTGGCCGTAATGCTGCATGCTACGCCTGTCGATCACGCGCGCGAGAATTTCACCACTCACTGAGTCGAATAATTCAATGTAGATAGTAGCTGCGCCGGCGGAGGCAACATAGGAGGTCACTCGTCCGGCCACGGGGATGTCCGGGGCCGTAATCTCCAGGTCAATCAATGCGGGGCGTAGAATCATGACCTTGTCCCCACTTTTCTCGACGAACTTATAGCCGCCAACTTCATCCAGTTCCTTCCGAAAGCTCTCATGCAGAAGTTCGGCGGCTTCTCCCCTGATCCTCTCCATGTCCTTGTTGGACACGCGGCGACCGGCGACTCTGGTATCCCGCTGCCAGTTTTTCTTGAATGCCACATAGGCATCCAACATCAGAAATTCTTCATAGACGCTGAAATCTGCGTCTGGCTTGACATAGAGCAGTGCCACCTTTGAGTCAGGGTCCAGGTGCAGACCATCATGGCTGATTTCCGGCGCATCGGTGGAATGCACACCCAGGCTGGAAATGCCTGCAAATGCAACGGCCAGGGCCAGAGTCGCAATAATCTTACCGGGGGTGAACAAGCTCGTTTTAACAGCACTCATAATCCTCTCCTTATCGGGGCAGCAAGTGGAGGGTATTGTCTTTTGATGTTCGACAATCGTCAAGGTTTCTCGGTGCCGCACCGGGATGTGGCCGTAAATGACAGTGTTTAGGCCGGGACGCCCAATGTAGTCAATGTCCCGATTTGACACGATGAGTACAGAATATTCTATACCTGCTGAATCACCACCAACAGATCAGAAAAGGTAAGGAGAGACATGAAACCGGTAGGCATTATCGCCAATCCCGCGTCCGGGAAAGATATACGCCGCATGATAGCCAGTGGCACTACCGTGACGAACCAGGAGAAGCAGAACATCATGATCCGCATTGTGCGGGCGATGGATGCGCTGGGATTCGGGCGGGTGGAAATTATGCCGGACAATACGCGGATGGGATTACGCGTTATGCGCGAATTAAATGGTGAGCTGAAGAATATAGATCTTGCCTTACTGGATATGCCCTATGTACTGGGCACGCAAAACGACTCAATTAGAGCTGCGAAATTAATGGCGGAGAGAAATTTCGCCTGTATTATCGTGCTGGGGGGCGATGGCACCAGTCGGGTTGTTGCAAAAACCTGTGGTGATATCCCCCTGATCCCCGTTTCCACGGGTACAAACAATGTGTTCCCACAGATGATCGAGGGCACATTGGTGGGTATGGCGGCAGCGGCCATTGCTAACGGCACCGTCACGCCGGCAGAAGGCTGCGATCGCGCGCCCAGGTTGGAACTGCGCAATGAAGAAGGTGTGGTTATTGACCATGCGCTGGTCGATCTGGCAGTTGTCGATGCCCGAGACATTGCGTCACGCGCGGTGTGGGAGCCCGAGACGATCCGGGAATTGTATCTCACTCAGGCCAGGCCCACGAATATAGGCCTCTCTTCCATCGGTGGCCAGATCCATCCGCTTGAGCCCGGAAGCGGTGAGGGTCTGCGGATTGTACTGAATAGTGAAGCACACAACGGCCTCGAGATTACGGCCCCTATCGCGCCGGGCTTGATGGAATCTGTGACAGTTGAATCCTACCGGACTTTCGATGCCGGTGACGCCCAAAGTATAGCCTTCACACCCTGTGCGGTGGCATTGGACGGTGAGCGTGAAGTCATCATTCCGGCGAACGCCAGCTATACAGTAGTTTATAACCAGTGCGGTCCGCTGGTGGTGAATATAGAAAGAACCTTGGGGCTGGCAAGCAGGAAGAATTTTTTAATGAACAGAAACAGAACAACAGTGTTGCTGAAAAGGAGTACGAGATGAGTCTTAGTAAAGAGCAAATGGTCAAACTTTTCACCAACCTGGTGCGGGCCAGCCATTACGACAAGATGATGTATCGCCGTATGATGCAGGGCAAATTGATTGGTTTTTATCATCCTGCTGAAGGGGCGATAGCCCCCGGTGTGGGCGCCTGTACCTTCCTCAATAAGGATGACAATTTAAATCCCCATCACCGCGGGCACGGCATTGGGCATATGCTGAGCAAGGGTATCGATGTCAGTACTTTCCTGGCGGAGCATACCGGTAAAGAGACCGGGTGCTGCAAGGGCCGCTCCGCCTGGCATTTTCACTATCCAGACGACAAGGTGTATCAACAGTCAGGTTTTATCGGGCATAACTTCGCACCCGCTGTAGGTTGGGGTTACGCTGCCAAAGTGCGCGGTATGGGGCAGGTAGTGATGAACTGCTCTGGCGATGGCTCATACGGCGAGGGCCGCGCGCACGAGTCCATGTTGATGTGCCAGAACTGGCAGCTGCCGGTCATCTTCTTTTGCGAAAACAACGGCATGGCAATTTTCTCTTCAGCCGAAGAAATGCACCCCACCGAGGATATATCGTCAATGGCGCAGGCTTATGGCATGCCGGCCGTCATCGTAGACGGGCAGGATGTCTTTGCCGTTGCCGAAGTTGCTATGGCGGCCATTGATCGCGCGCGAAAAGGCAAGGGTCCGTCTTTTGTCGAATGTAAAACCATGCGCTACAACGAGCATGACATAGGCACTCCGGACCTGAAAGGCTGGGAAGCGCGCTCGGAAGAAGAGCATGCCGAGATGCGTAAGCGTGAACCGGTTGCTCTCGCCACTGAACGCATTCTGGCCGACGGCATTTTATCGCAAACCGAGATCGATGGTATTCACGAGGCTGCCCTGAAAGAAATTGAAGGGGTAGAGGATTTTGCCGATAGCAGTGAGATCAGTCGTCCCTCTGAGGCAGAGTTACTGGCCGACGTGTTTGTCGATTAAGACAGAATTGGAGAATTATTGGTATGAGAACAATCACTTTAATTGAAGCGATCAAAGAGGCGTATCAGGAAGAGATGCGCCGTGACGAAAACGTGTTTATGGTGGGCCAGGATATCCGTGGTGCCATTTTTCCCCATACAAAGGGCCTGGTAGAAGAATTTGGCCCCCAGCGCATACTCGATACGCCAATTGCCGAGTCCGGTATGTATGGAGTCGCCCTGGGCGCTGCACAAGAGGGCATGCGACCCATTGTGGACTTTATGTTCGGCGGTTTTTCCTATGTGACCTTTTCGGAATGTTCTGTGACCACCGGACAGTATCACTTCCTGCACGGTTCACCGCGCTCTCTGCCTATTGTGATGACCGCAGGTGTGGGTATCGGGCAGCGTCTGGCCAATGATCACGCGATGAGCATCCATGGTACCTTCGCTCACCATCCGGGCATCAAGGTGGCGATGCCATCTACCCCCTACGATGCCAAGGGCATGTTCAAGGCGGCGATCCGGGATAACAACCCGGTGATGATTCCATGGCATATGGGCATCATGATGCTGAAAGGCGAGGTGCCGGACCTGGATGAAGATTACGTGGTGCCGTTAGGTGTTGCAGATGTAAAGCGGGAAGGCTCTGACGTCACTGTCATGGCCAATAGTTTGCAGTTGCAACACGCATTGAAGGTTGCGGACAAACTGGAGAAGGAAGGTATCAGCTGTGAAGTTATTGATCCGCGTTCATTCGTGCCATTTGATCTGGATACGGTGCTCAAGTCACTTGAGAAAACCCACCGCCTGGTCGTCGTGGATGAAGACTGGGAGTCCGGATCCTTTGCCAACACGGTATCTGCCAATGTGATGGAGGCGGGCTTTGATTTGTTGGATGCGCCGGTGACTCGAGTAACCCTGCCGAATATGCCTATTCCCGGTGGTTATATGGAAGACTACATAGCGCCGAACCCCGAGAAGATCGAAGCGGCTATCCGTAAAGTCCTGGCTTAATACGAGGAGACTGTAAAATGGCAACGCCCTATGTAATGCCCAAGCTCGCCATGGCCATGAATGAAGGCACCATCAGTGAATGGCTAGTGAACCACGGTGATAAAGTTGAGAAGGGACAGACACTGGCCGCGGTGGAAACCGAGAAAGTGACCTACGATGTGGAATCTCCCGAGAGTGGCTATTTTTGTATTATTCTGCCGCAGGGTGAAACAGTGCCCTGCGAAGAGTTGATTGCCTACTTCTGTGATTCTGCCGACGAGGTGGAGGCCATGGTTGCCAGTGCTGCCAGTGTAGAAAGTGCCGCACCAGCCGCTGAAGACGCAGCGCCTGCCGTCGCCGCCAGCGGGCCCGCGCCCTCTGCTGTGGCACCCGCAGCGGTGGCAGCGCCTGCGCCCACGCCTGCGGACGATGTCCGCATTATCGCTTCGCCACTGGCGAAGAAAATGGCCAACGACGGGGGTTTGGATTTACGTTTGGTGGGCGGCACCGGGCCCGGCGGTCGTATCGTTAAACGCGACGTGGTCGATGCACTTGCGCGCGGCGTGCAAAATGCCCCGCCGGCGGGGGCCATTGCACAACTCGGGGGCACCCGGGAACTGGCCCGTATTCCCATGACCGGAATGCGCAAGGTAATAGCCGAGCGCATGATGCAGAGCCTGCAAACCACGGCGCAGTTATCATCCGGTTGGGAATCTGACATTACCGACTTGCTGGCGGCCCGTAAGAAGTTTGTTGCCAGAGCCGATCAGTTGGGCACTAAAGTGTCTGTTAACGCCTTTATTATCAAAGCCATCGCCTACGGTATCAAACAGGTCCCTATCGCCAACTCCTGCCAGGACGGCAATGATGTGGTTATCTACGACAACATCAACATGGGCATCGCCATCTCAATGCCCGGTACTACCGAGTATGACAGTGGCTTGATAGTTGCCGTCTTACACAACGTCGAACGCATGGGTCTGGTAGAGATAGACCGTGAAATGAAGGCCTTGATTAACCGTGTGAGGATGGGGGAAGCGACCGCAGATGACATGTCTGGCGCCACAATCACCCTGTCCAGCACCGCAGGGCTGGCGCCTCCGGGGATGACGACAACTCCGGTACTCAATTTGCCTAATGCGGCGCTGGTGGGTCCATCTACACCGGTAGATAAGCCGGTGGTACACAATGGTGAAATTGCCATTCGGACCATGATGCCGGTGAGCTTTACCTTCGATCACCGGCTGCTGGACGGCGAGCCCGCAGCGCGGTTCATGAAGGCGATGCACGAAGCCCTGGAAAACCCGGAACTGATGCTGGCCTGAGGAGGAGTACCCATGTCTGATTTAGATTTGATTGTTATCGGCGCCGGCCCCGGCGGCTATTGTGCGGCAATCCGCGCGGCGCAATTGGGCTTGAAGACGGCGGTTGTAGAGAAAGATCAACCCGGTGGCGTGTGCCTGAACTGGGGCTGCATTCCCTCCAAGAACCTGATTCACCAGGCCGAGGTCTATCACTCGATGCACGAAATGGAGGCGGTGGGTATCATCGTCGACCGTTCCGGGTTGGACTACGCCCAGGTTCAGGCCAATTCGCGTGAGGTGGTAAAGACTCTCACCGGCGGCGTGGCCGGCTTGCTGAAGAAAAACAAGGTCGCCTATCACCTGGGAAGCGCGAAGATTACGGGGAAGGGCGAGGTGACCGTTTCCGGCGCTGACGGTGAACAGAAACTGAAGGCAAAGAACATATTGGTGGCCACCGGGTCGCGGCCAATGAATATTCCCGGCTTTGAATTCGACGAGAAAGTCGTACTGTCTTCTACCGGTATTCTGGCCATGAAGAAACTGCCGAAATCGATTGTGATCCTGGGTGCCGGCGCCATTGGTTGTGAATTCGCTTATGTGATGAACAGCTTCGGCGTGGATGTGACCCTGGTTGAACTGGCCGAGCATATCTTGCCCACCGAGGATTTTGAAACCACGGCTATTTTGGATAACAGTCTCAAGCGCGACGGTATTACGATTTTAACCGGGACCCGCGCCACTGGCCTGACCAAGACGGCCAGGTCGATCACCGTGACGGTGGAAGACCCCGAGGGCGAAGAGCAGGAAATTAAAGCCGAGAAGGCCCTGGTGGTATTCGGTCGCGTACCCAATACCGAGGGCCTGGGCCTGAAGGAAATGGGCGTAAAAGTGGATGACAGTGGCTATGTGAACATTGGTGATTATTGCCAGACTGCCGCTGCCGGTATTTATGCTATCGGTGACATTACCCGCACCCCCGCACTGGCCCATGTCGCCTCCAAAGAAGGCGAGATGTCGGTTGAGCATATGGCCGGGCATACCCCCTCGATAAAGTCTGTGAACGC
>SMVB01338480.1_pt1 | contig 16192 bp, 18 predicted proteins | sample 2456461 | NCBI WGS metagenome assembly SMVB01 (sample SAMN11095934, study PRJNA526329) | marine sediment metagenome | biome: Marine sediment; feature: Surficial sediment; material: Deep marine sediment; isolation source: Hadal surficial sediment | place: Pacific Ocean | collected 2014-05 | depth...
TCTATTATGCCGTCCCTAACTGCCACGTGCCTTTCAAGCATGCAGGTTTAGGGGGTTTGTTGACCATGTTGATGGTGGAGTTGGCTAAGGAAGTATTTACAGCCAGCGTATCGAGTTCCAGCATCGAGCCGGTCTACGGTACCTTTGCGGCGGTCCCGCTTTTTCTCGTCTGGTTGTATTTTTTGTGGGTCATCGTGCTTGGCGGCGCGATATTCGTTCGCACACTGTCACTCCAGAGAGACCTTGCGGGTGAACAACGAGAACCCATGCTGGTGAAATGTTCCCGAATATTGCAGCTTCTCTATGATGCCCATCTGGAGGGGCGCTCGATTTCGGCTGTTGAGATCAATAAACGGGTACACTTGAATCGTAGTGAACATGATCGTGTGTTCAGCGTACTGCAGGAACTCAAGCTGTTGAATCAGACGGAAGACGAGCGGTGGGTGCTCGGCCGTAGCCTGAAGGCGTTGACATTGTGGGACCTTTATCAAAGGCTGCCAGAGGGATTGACCGACGATGGGCTCGAAATCGTGAAAGACATGGACAACGTGGTGAAACCCTTGCGTTCGCTCGTGCAGTTTGGTTCGAATCAGCTGTCGATCAGCCTGGATTCGGTTTTTGGAGGTGTGGTTTGATCAATTCAATGCGGGTCGTTGTGGTGCTCTTGTCGGCTTTGCTTTTGGCGTCCTGTTCCGAACCAGACATTCTTCTGGCAGACGGTAAGTTCAGTCGGTTCAGCCACTGGGAAGGACGTTGGATCGTCGTCAATTATTGGGCCGAGTGGTGTGCGCCCTGCCGCAAGGAGATTCCGGAATTGAATCGCCTGCATGCAGAGCGCAACAGCACCGGCGTGGTTGTCTTAGGCGTGAACTACGATGCGTTGGAAGGGGAAACGCTGCTGAATCTCGTGAAAGAAATGGATATCCGTTTCCCGGTGCTGGTGAATGATCCCCGTTTGCGATGGAACGTGGAACAACCGTCTGTATTACCGACTACGTTGTTCATTAATCCCGACGGTGAGCTTCACAAAGTGGTTCAGGGGCCGCAGACGTATGAATCGCTCAGCCGGACGCTCGGGCTTACGACCGAAGGCTAGGAGGCTGCCAAACTCGAACCGTTGGAATCCCGACGTAGACATGCGCTGCGGTGATGGAGAACTCTGTATTCGACAACTCCTGAACGATTGCTTCGAGAAACTGGCCGGGCGCAGGAGTAGAGCCGTTGACCTGCGATACGCTTCGCCTCATTTATCCCGGCAGGCTTCGAGACCGTAAATGGCACAGCTGGCTTGTAACACCGGCAGCTCGTCCTCAGTCTTGTTACGCCAAACCGTACGCCACCGGCCGACCACCCGTTCCGGATAATTCAGCCGGCCGCTGCTGCCGTTATAGCGAGCGAGTGCGGCCACCAGATCTCCTTCGGCGATTGTGAGATAGTGGGCGAGAATGGCAGTGCCGTAGCGGATATTGGTGTCTATCTCGGTGAGGATGTCCTGGGGCCGTCCGATCTCCAGACGCCAGAAGGGCATCACCTGCATCAGACCCTGGGCGCCGACCCGCGAGATGGCAAATCGGTCGAAGGCGCTCTCGACATGCATGACTGCGAGAATCAGATCCGGATCGAGCTGCTGGTAGTGGGCTTCGCGGTAAACGAGCTGCAGAATTTCCAAACGCTCCCTGGGATCACCCACGAAGCGTGCCAGCCGCTGATCGGATGCGTGCAGCCAGACTTCCATGTCGAACCGGTCCGACCCCTCGTAACGTTCAGCCATGGTTGCGGCGAGCTTCTCGAGTAGCGTGGGGTCGATGTCTGTGGTTTGTGCGGCAACGAAGCTGGTGACCGCATACAAGGTCAACCCGGATACCAGTGAACGTAACAACACCTGTTCAACCCCTGATACGGTCCACTACATCGGCTACTGCGACGAGGGTGGTCTCATGGTTCGTGCGGGTAAGGTACTCGACGTTACCTTCCTTCAGGCCGCGATCGCCAACGGTGATTCGATGAGGAATGCCGATGAGGTCCGCATCGGCGAACTTCACACCCGGTCGCTCGTCGCGGTCGTCCATCAGTACCTCCATGTTCTCATCGATGCACGTTTGATACAGCACATCGGCCGTGTTGCGAACCGCTTCGGACTTTCCATAGTTCAAAGCGATGATGTGCACACCGAAGGGTGCGACGGGTGCCGGCCAAATAATGCCGACTTCATCATGGTTTTGCTCAATGATCGCGGCCACCAGGCGGGTGACACCGATGCCGTAACACCCCATGATCGGCGCGATGCTCCTGCCGTTTCGATCGAGTACGGTTGCCTTCATCGGTACACTGTAAATATCGCCGAGCTGAAAGATGTGCCCCACCTCGATGCCCTTCAGAAACTTCAGCTCTCCCTGATTGTCCGGGGCTTTGTCACCCTCGACGACGTTGCGGAAATCGGCGGCAGTAATAGAAGTTTCCGGCACATCGCGACCCCAGTTGCCTCCCTGGTAGTGAAATCCTTCCTCGTTTGCACCCGCCACCCAATCGGCGACTGCCAACGCGCTTTCGTCTACAAATAGAGGCAGGTTGAGTCCGATGGGGCCGATGGAACCCGGTTTAGAACCGGTGGCAGACTCGATATCCGCTTCGTCTGCAAAGCATAGGGGGACGGTTACGCCGGTTAACTTTCCAGCCTTTGTTTCGTTTAGTTGATGATCGCCGCGCAGAACGAGGGCAATCAAAGAGTCCTCGCCATGGACGATGAGGGTTTTCAAACAGCGGTGCGCTGCAACATCCAGGAATACAGCCACGGCTTCGATGGACGATTGACCGGGGGTTGCGACTTTTTCCAGTGTTTGGGTTGGATCCGGGCGAGGCTCCGCAGGCGCGGCGATCGCCTTCTCGAGGTTTGCCGCGTAGTCACCTTCGCTCGCATAGACGATCGTATCCTCGCCGGATGAGGCCAGTACCTGGAACTCGTGAGAGTTGGACCCACCTATGTTGCCCGGGTCAGCTTCTACCGCGCGAAAGTTGAGCCTCATGCGGGTGAAAATCCGCGAGTAGCAGTCATACATTTCCTGGTAGGTCTTATCGAAAGACGTTTGGTCTATGTCGAACGAATAGCCGTCCTTCATGATGAATTCGCGGGAGCGCATGACCCCGAATCTGGGTCGAATCTCATCGCGGAACTTCGTTTGAATCTGAAAGAAGTTGCAGGGGAGCTGCTTATAACTGTGAATTTCGCGCCGAAATAGATCCGTTATCACCTCTTCATGAGTCGGGCTCAGGCAGAAATCCCGCCCGTGGCGATCGCTCATGCGCATCATCTCAGGCCCCATTTTGTCCCAACGACCCGACTCCTTCCATAGCTCCGCAGGTTGTACGACCGGCATCAGCACTTCTTGTGCGCCGCTTTTCGTCAACTCCTCGCGCAGAATGGTTTCCAGTTTGCGAATTACCCTGAGCCCCAGGGGCAGCCAGGTGTACAAGCCCGACGCTATCTGCCGGATGATCCCCGCACGCAGCATGAGCTTGTGGCTCTGCACCTCCGCGTCTGCGGGATCTTCTTTGATGGTGGGAATCAGAAATTGACTCTGACGCATGGATGAATCCTGGGTTAAAGGGGTCGGGTTGATTCACAAGGGTTGAAGAATAGCCGATAACAAACAAGTAATGAAAATGAGACCAGATAAGGACACTGGACAGTAAAAAGGGTCGCAAACGACCCTTTTTGTACCTTCCTTGCAGGCAGAGACGTCAGCCGACCATTTCCTTGAGCCGTTTGAGTGCGGTCACCCGTACTCGAATAGATGCCGGCTTCGGGCCAATAATGATTTCCTCGCCGGTAGCGGGATTGCGACCTAAACGCTTTTTTGTCGCCGGGCGTTTGACAGATCGAATCTTGAGCAAACCCGGTAAGGTAAATTCCCCCGCGCCACGCTTCCTGATATGACGTTCGATCAGCGTTTCCAGCTCATCGAGTACACAAGCCACCTGTTTGCGCGACAGTGCGGTTTTTTCGGCGAGTTCGTTCAAGATGGCGGTTTTAGACATCTTGGTTTTCACCGCGTTGGTTTTTGGCTGTGCCGGTGTTCGTTTAGCCTTGGCTGAGGCTTTCTTACGTGCCATTCATTTATTCCTCAAGTGGTTAGTTTTAGGTTATTTAGAGACGACGATTCCAATCGAGCATTGTCGAGGAGCCAGCCAAACAGGACCAACGAAGCTTGAAAAAACTACCAGGATTCGGACGTTCATCTAATGAATTGGTTGCGACTCGGCGTTGTTCAGACACATGAGCCGCAACGGCGCTTTATAGCGTATCCGCCCGGGCCAGGCAACAAATTGCCGCAAAAGCACTGTATTTTTGCTGGCTTTTCGAAGATCATGCGCCGCTCGCGAAACGCAAGTAGCAAAGTTCGTTCTGTCTGCTAGGTTTTTAGAAGTGTTTCCCCCTCGCTCGAGCGAGGCCCAACTGTTTAAAGAGAGCGTTTATTAGAGTCGATGCCAATTTACGAATATGTATGCGATAGCTGCGAACACGAGTTCGAAACGATTCAGAAGATCAGCGAGAATCCGTTGCAGACGTGTCCCGAATGCGAACGCGATGCGCTGAGAAAGAAAATTTCGGCTGGCGCGTTCAGGCTGAAAGGTAGCGGCTGGTACGAAACCGATTTCAAGTCGGGGGACAAACGTAATGTCTTTACTGACGATAAAAAATCGTCTGAAGCAAGTTCGGAGAGTAAGAAACCCGATAAGAGTAAAACCGACTCGGGGAGCAAGAGCACTAGTTCTACGAGTGAGAGCAAGCCCAGCAAGTCAGCATCGTCCGACTGAGTTCAAGACGATCGAGCGGATAACATAGGTATGGCTATGCGGAGTCATTATTGTGGGGAGCTGGATGCGACTCATGTAGGGGCTACGGTCGAGATCTGCGGCTGGGTGCACCGTCGGCGTGATCATGGCGGGGTCATTTTCCTCGATATGCGTGACCGCACCGGGATCATTCAGGTGGTATACGATCCCGACACCGAAGACAGCTTCAACATGGCCGATGAGGTACGCAACGAGTTCGTTCTGCGGGTAACGGGCAAGGTTCGGCCTCGCCCGGAAGGTTCCGTCAATCCTGAGATGGCAACCGGGGAGGTCGAAGTGTTGGGCGCAACGCTTGAGATTCTCAATCCGGCCCTGACCCCACCCTTTCAACTCGACGAGTACTCTGACGCCGGCGAAGACATCAGATTGAAGTACCGTTACATTGATCTACGCCGCCCCGAGATGCAGGCGCGGCTCAAGATGCGCGCGCAGATCACCAGCGTTGTGCGGTCGTTCCTCGAACAATTGGGTCATTGGGAGATAGAAACCCCGACGCTTACCCGCGCGACGCCGGAGGGTGCCCGCGATTACCTGGTGCCCAGCCGTACCCATCCGGGTGAATTCTTCGCACTTCCGCAGTCACCGCAATTATTCAAACAGTTACTCATGGTGTCGGGCATCGACAAGTATTATCAGATTGCCCGTTGTTATCGAGACGAGGATTTGCGAGCCGATCGACAGCCGGAGTTTACCCAGATCGACATCGAGGCGTCGTTCGTTTCCGAGCAGGACGTGATGGATCTCTGCGAGGATATGCTCAAGACGGTATTCAAAAAGGTACTCGGTGTGGTGCTCTCGGACTTCCCCGTGCTGACCTGGGAAGACGCAATGCGCCGTTATGGCAGTGACAAGCCGGATCTGCGAAACCCGTTGGAGCTCATTGACATAGCGGATCTCATGGTTGATGTGAAGTTTAAGGTGTTCAATGGTCCGGCTAACGATCCCAAAGGCCGGGTCGTCGCTTTACGAGCGCCAGGGGGTAGCAGCCTGTCGCGCAAGGTGATCGACGACTATGCCGACTTTGTTGGCCGATACGGAGCAAAAGGTCTTGCCTACATAAAGGTGAACGATCTGGCTGCCGGCCTGGCAGGGTTGCAATCACCGATCTTGAAATTTCTGGATGAGGCGGTGGTTTCCGAGGTGCTCGCTCGCGTGGGAGCCGAAGATGGTGATTTGATTTTTTTCGGGGCGGATGCGCGTTCTGTCGTGAATGATGCCATGGGTGCGTTGCGCGTCGAGTTGGGTAAAACCCTCGGTCTCGTTGAAGATCGTTGGGCGCCCTGTTGGATTGTCGAGTTTCCGATGTTCGTCGAGGCTCGCGATGGTTCCATAACTCCCGAACACCATCCGTTCACTCAGCCAATCTGCACAGCGGACGAACTTCTCAGGAATCCACTCGACGTTAAAGCAGCGGCTTACGATGTCGTTTTGAACGGCTATGAGCTTGGTGGCGGTTCTCTTCGAATTCACGATGAAACCATACAGAATGCAGTGTTCAAAGCACTCAACATGGGCCAGGAAGCTCAAATCAAGTTCGGCTTCCTGCTGGATGCGTTGAAATTTGGTTGTCCGCCTCATGGTGGCATTGCGCTGGGGATGGACCGGCTGGTCATGCTCATGACCGGTACCAACGCTATCCGCGATGTCATGGCGTTCCCCAAAACGCAATCTGCCGCGTGCCTCATGACGGATGCGCCCAGCTCGGTCGATGAGCACCAGTTGCGCGAACTGCACATCAGGATACGATCAAGTTCATAGGAGTCTGCGCGGTAGAAAAGATTTCTACTACGAAAGCACCATAGCGGTCCATTTTCCGCTCTTTTTCGTTGCGTAGCGTAGCTCAGCGCCTCAAAAAAGCGAAAAACTGTCCTCGCCGTGGTACTTTCTCGTGACGGAATTTTCTACCGCGCAGACTCCTAGCCTGGATTATTCATGAAGAAGCGTAACGAGGTTGGGTCGCGCAGTTTTGCGAAGCAAACTGCCAGAAGTAGTAAGAACAGTGGGTGCGCGGACTGGAGTGGAGCGGGTCCCGTCCCATTGGGACGGGCGCGTGCATCGATAGCACACGCACCCGGGAGCACGCTTGCCTGCGAGGCCCGGTGTTTTGCTGTGATCGGCGACCGCAGTCGCTTGTTCATGAATAATCCAGGCTAGAGGGTGGTATGGCTGGACACAGTAAATGGGCCAACATCAAACACCGCAAAGCGGCTCAGGATAAAAAACGCGGCAAGCTCTATACGAAGCTCATTCGGGAGATCACGGTAGCTGCGCGCCTTGGTGGGGGAGACCCCGATGACAACCCTCGACTGCGGGCGGCTTATGACAGCGCGCTTGGGGCAAACATGCCTAAGGACACCGTCGAACGCGCCGTTGCCCGGGGCGCCGGTGGCGAGGAGGGCGGCAACGTTGATGAGTTGGTATATGAGGGGTACGCCTCGGGCGGGGTCGCCATTCTCGTCGAGGTCATGACCGATAATCGCAACCGCACAGTGGCGGAAGTCCGCCACGCATTCACCAAACACGGCGGCAATCTCGGCACCGATGGGTCGGTAGCCTACCTCTTCAACCGCCAGGGGATCATCAGTTTCGCCCCGGGTGCGGATGAAGAGAAAATCATGGACGTGGTGCTCGAGGCAGGTGCCGAGGATATTGAATCGGAGGAAGATGGCGCGGTGACGGTAGTAACCCCGTGGGAGCAGCTTGGCAAGGTTGTGGATGCACTCAAGGCCGACTCGTTGGAACCCGACCATAGTGAAGTAACCATGGTGCCTTCCACCTACAGCGTGTGTGACGAAGAGCTTGCCGAGAAGGTCATCCGCTTGATCGATGCGCTCGAAGAACTCGACGATGTCCAGAATGTCTTTAGCAACGGGGATTTCCCCGACAGCGTGCTGGAGGATTAACCTCCTGCCTCCATACAGGAACTGCCCATGACCATTCGGGTTATCGGCATCGACCCAGGGACCCGTATCACGGGTTTTGGCTTACTGGAAGCCGATCACGGTCGGCTGCGATATATCGATAGCGGGTGCATCAAAACAGGCAACGGGACCATGCCGGAGCGCCTTGCGGTGATCTACGAAGGCGTTTTTGAACTCATCGGCGAGCACGCGCCGGAAGTTCTTGCGATCGAGGATGTGTTCGTCGCTCGTAATCCGGCTTCCGCCCTGAAGCTCGGCCAGGCACGAGGCGTTGCGATCGCCGCCGGGGTGGCTCACGGCCTTATTGTGTATGAATATGCGGCTCGACGCGTCAAGCAGGCGGTCGTCGGGAGTGGGCGAGCGAGCAAGGAGCAGATTCAGCACATGGTGCGTGTCATCCTGAAGTTGTCTGGTACACCGGCGCCGGATGCGGCAGATGCGCTTGCGATTGCGATTTGTCACGTCAATACTTCGGTTCTGAGATGACTGTTCGAAGCAATCCCCGTGGGCCCGAGTACCAGGCGCGCGACCACGGACAGTCTCGCTGAACATGGCATTTCATCTTGAAGGAGCACGAGATTAGCCTGCAGTACTCACCATGATCGGACGGATCAAGGGCCAGCTTGTTGAAGTGGTTGAGAATGTTGTTCTCCTGGATGCTTCGGGCGTGGCGTACGAAGTTGAGCTGACCAGCACAGCGCTTGCGCGCCTGCCCCCGCGCGATCACGAATTGATCCTGTATACCCACCTGGTGGTGCGTGAAGATGCGCAACTGTTGTATGGCTTTGCCTCACGCGACGAACGTAATCTGTTTCGGGTCCTCATTCGCATCAACGGCGTCGGACCGAAACTCGCCGTGAAGCTGATCTCGAGCATCGATCCGCACGATCTTGCGGTAGCGGTACATAACAGCGATGTCGCGATGTTGATGCGGATTCCTGGAGTGGGACGGAAAACGGCGGAACGGCTGCTGATTGAGCTCAAGGACAAGCTTGGCGACCTGGTGTCAGGCGATGTGACCACGTTGGATCGTGGCGACAATCAGGCGGCGATCGAAGCCGAAAGCGCGTTGATTTCCCTCGGGTATAAGACTACCGAAGCCGCGCGAGTCATCAACAGCGTGCGCGGTGAAGGAGGGAACGCGCAGGAATTGCTGCGCGCCGCGTTGCGCAGATTAGGCAAAGTTGTCGAGGTTGCGTCTTGAGCATCGAGCGGGACCGGTTGACGGATCCGGTGGGCGACGTGGGTGAAGTCAAACTGGATCTGGCGCTACGTCCGACTCGTCTCGATGAATACATCGGGCAGCCGGCGATGAAGACCCAGATGGAGATTTTCATCGAAGCCGCCAGAAAGCGAGGGGAGCCGCTGGATCACACCCTGATCTTCGGCCCACCCGGTCTCGGCAAGACGACGCTCGCTCATATCATTGCCAATGAGATGGGCGTTGCCATCAAATCGACCTCGGGACCTGTATTAGAGCGCGCCGGAGACCTCGCCGCGATGTTGACGAACCTCGATCCGGGCGACGTATTATTCATCGACGAAATTCATCGGTTGAGCCCGGTCGTCGAAGAAATCCTTTATCCGGCGCTGGAAGACTTTCAGATAGACATTCTTATCGGCGAAGGGCCGGCCGCGCGCTCACTGAAGCTCGACCTGCCCCGTTTCACCCTGGTGGGTGCAACCACGCGCGCCGGACTGTTGACGTCTCCGCTGCGGGACCGATTCGGCATCGTGCAACGATTGGAGTTTTATACGGTCGAAGAGCTGTGGGAGATCGTGAATCGCTCCGCGGCCAAGCTCAATCTGAAGGTGGAAGTAGCCGGGGCCGAAGAAGTGGCACGACGTTCCCGGGGTACACCCAGAATTGCCAATCGGCTGTTACGCCGGGTGCGCGACTACGCTGAGGTCAGGGCCGATGGGGTGATTTCCTGGCAGGTGGCCGACGATGCCCTCCGCATGCTCAATGTGGACAATGAAGGCTTCGACAATATGGATCGGCGCTTGCTTGAAACCATCATCGACAAATTTTCCGGTGGTCCGGTGGGCCTCGATTCGCTAGCGGCCGCGATCAGCGAAGAACGCGACACCATCGAAGATGTGTTGGAGCCTTTTCTCATTCAACAGGGTTTTCTCATGCGCACGCCGCGCGGCCGGGTTGCAACGGCAAAGGCGTATCTGCATTTTAATCTGGTGATACCGGAAGGATTGCCTGGCAGCCCGTCGGACGAGACCCAGAAGCAACTCAGTTTGGACTAGATTTCAGGTTAGCAGCTAGCCTAAGGAGCCATCCTTGCCGGAACAGATTTCTATTTTTGAGATTGTCGTCAACTCGAGCATACCGGTACTAACGGTCCTGGTTATTCTGACGTTGGCTTCATTGACCTCCTGGGTGATGATTTTTCAACGATGGTTCGCCCTGCGTGGGGCAATTATCGACATGAACGAGTTCGAAGATCATTTCTGGTCGGGTATCGATTTGCGCCAGTTGTATTCGGAACTCGACGGTCAGGATGATCTCACCGGGATCGAAAAGGTTTTCGTCGCGGGTTTCAAAGAATACGGTCGTTTGTCCGAGCAGTCGGGCGCCGATACCGATTCCATTATGCAAGGTGCTCAGCGTGCCATGCGTGTGGCACTTACCCGGGAGGAGGAAAGCCTCGAAACCCACCTGGTCTTCCTCGCGACGGTTGGATCCACCAGCCCGTATGTGGGTTTGTTTGGAACCGTATGGGGCATCATGAATTCGTTTCGCGGTCTGGCTAACATGACCCAGGCCACCCTCGCGACGGTGGCGCCCGGTATTTCTGAGGCGTTGATCGCAACGGCGATGGGTTTGTTCGCAGCGATTCCCGCGGTGATCGGCTACAACCGTTTTTCTGCACGAGTCGAAGTGCTCATGAAACGTTACCACGCGTTCAGCGATGAGCTCACCGGTATTCTTTATCGAGCGGCTCATTCACGTGGTTGAAGCGTGCGGTGCACGGACGCAGACCTGCGTAGGCACCTTTTCCGAAGGAAAATGCGCAGCATGCGAATTTCCGGAACAGGCTAGCTAGGAGGTAGTAGATGGCAGGCAGAAAACCCATATCGGAAATCAATGTGGTGCCATACATCGACGTGATGCTCGTGCTGCTCATCATCTTCATGGCCACGGCCCCGCTGTTGACGCAGGGCGTGATTGTGGATCTTCCCAAAGCACCCTCACAGCCGATCGACAATCAGGAAGAAGATCCGCTGGTAATCTCGATTCGGTCTGATGGCGCCATTTTCGTCAATCTGGGAATTCAGAATGCCGACGACGAAGGTACGCGGGTAACCATTTACTCGCTCGAGGATCAGGCCGGTAGAATCATCCGCGCTCGCCCGGATGTGCCCGTTTATGTGAAGGCGGATCACGCGCTCGAATATGGCCTGGTGGTGAGTGTCATGACCGTGTTACAGAAGGCGGGCGCCGAAAGTGTCGGGCTCATCACTGATCCGCCGGAGTTAGGGACGGGTATCTAGCGTGTCGGAACTGCGGTGTTACATCGTTCCCTTCATGCTTGCGCTGGCATTACACGCGGCCGCCATGATGGCGTTGTACACCGGGTGGAATCCCGATCGTCAGGAGAGTCGCCTGATCAAGCCGCAGATGGTGCATGCGAAGTTGATTGTGTTGACACCCAAAAAGGTTCGCCCGAAACCCGTAGCGGTACCGCAAGAGGCGCAAAAGCCACCCGAAGTAAAAACCGAACCGGTGGAAGCAGAACCGGAACCGGAGGTTGTGGTAGAGCAACTCGATCTCCAAGCGATAAGGGAGGAAAGGGAACGCGCCGAAAGAGAGAAATTGCTCGACGAGTTAGCCGAAACGTCGTTCTGGGATACGCTGAAAGATGAAGCAGAAAACCTCGCCGCGAGCGACGCGGCAGATGAAGAAGCCGTTATTGCCCAGTCCTACAGGTATGGTGTCTATAAGCTTGTGGTGGCTAACTGGTCGCGACCGCCGAGCGCGCGTAACAACATGGAAGCGAAGATGCTCGTTGAATTGGTACCAACGGGTGATGTTGTGGCGGTAACTTTACTGGCATCGAGCGGCAACGATGCTTTCGATCGGTCCGCCGAAGCGGCGGTGCGAAAAGCACGGAGGTTCGAAGTACCGATGGAGTCGAAACTTTTCGAGCGGTATTTTCGCCGCTTTACCTTGTTGTTCAGACCGGAGGATTTATTGCGTTGATCGACTTGTTCAGAATTTTGTTGTTGAGCGGACTCTTTTGTTTTGGCCGGCTTGCGTTTGCCGCGGATAGCCTGGACACCATCATCATCGACGCGGGCGTCGATGACCCCGTGAGGATCGCTGTGGTTCCTTTCCGTCAGCGCGTCTCAATGACCGCCGACGGCAAACCGCTCTACGCGTTTGACGGGTTGCAGAATATGTCGGACATCATCGGCTTCGACCTTGCCCGCAGCGGCCAGTTCTCCCCGTTGGACGAAGGCAACATGTTGTCTTATCCGGCAGAGCACAAAGAAGTGTTCTTTCGGGATTGGCGAATTCTTGGCGTGGAATATCTTGTTATCGGCCGTGCCAACTTCGAGTTCAATGGCGACGTCTCCGTGAGTTATCACCTCTACGACATTGCCAACGAACGTCAACTGCTGAGCGATCGGGTGACGGCCACGCGCGCAAAATGGCGCGACATTGCCCACCATATATCAGATGTGGTGTTTGAAAAAACAACCGGAATCAGGGGTGCCTTTTCAACCAAGATCATCTATGTATTGGCGAAAGACGCAGGATCACCCAGCGCGACCTTCTCTCTGGAGTTGGCCGATTCGGATGGCGAGCGTGCACGCACGCTGTTCTCGTCGCACGAACCAATTCTGTCGGCGAGTTGGTCACCGGACGGGCGCCGGGTGGCTTACGTGTCGTTCGAAACAGGGCGTCCAGCCATCGTTTTGCAGTACATCGAATCGGGATCGAGAGAACTGCTCACCCAATACCCCGGCATCAACAGTGCGCCCGTATTCTCACCCGATGGGCGCAGCCTTGCTATGGTGCTTTCCCGGGACGGCAATCCCGAAATCTACGTGATGAACCTTGCGGATCGGCGTTTACGGCGTATGACCAGGCATCATGCCATCGATACGGAACCGAGTTGGACGCCCGATGGCCGGAATCTGGTATTCACCTCGGACCGAGGTGGCAAGCCACAGATTTATCAACTGGAAATGAGTACGAACTTCATCGAACGGTTGACCTTTCAGGGAGACTACAATGCTCGCGCACGTCTGCTTCCCGATGGCAAACACCTGATATTTGTGCATAGACGCAACGGCGTTTTTCATATTGCCTGGCAGGATCTGGAGCGAGACGTTCTGCGGGTTCTTACCCAGACTTCACTCGATGAATCGCCCTCGTTAGCACCCAATGGGACCATGCTAATTTACGCGACTCAAGATCGGGGGAAGGGTATACTCGCCGTCGTTTCCATCGACGGTCGTGTGAAGTATCGTCTACCCTCGTCGTCAGGGGATGTTCGGGAGCCATCTTGGTCTCCCTTTATTAGAACTCTTTCCGGGGGTTGACGAGTGAACGACCATCCGAAAACTTGAGAAAATAACAGGAGATACACAGATGACTCAGCACTGGTTACGGAGCTTCTTGCTAATGATGCTCGCCGGTTTGGTTTTGGTGGGTTGTGCTTCGACGAGCGAACCTGAACCACCACAGGGTTCCGATCAGGCTCCAGAACCGATAGATACACAACCGCCGGAGCCTCCTCCAGTTCAAAAGCCAGACTATGAACTTACGAGTAACGGCGATCTGGAATATCTCGGAACCCCAATTTCCAGCACATTTCTTTTCGACTACGACCGGGCAGTAATCAGACCAGCCGACCTCAGTGCTCTTGAAAGACACGCAGCTTACCTCAATGAGAATCGCGATAAAAAAGTTGTACTCGAAGGCCATTGCGACGAACGGGGCACTCGTGAATACAACCTGGCTTTGGGAGAAAACCGTTCCAATGCCGTACGTGGTTTCCTGATCTCGGCGGGGGTTTCCGCCAGGCAGATAGATACCGTCAGTTATGGCGAAGAACGTCCGGTTGACCCGGGTCACTCAGATGCCGCCTGGGCGCGCAACCGCCGTGCGGTACTGATCTATCGTTAACGATACGCTCCAGTGATGGCACGTCATCTTGTTTACGTTTTGTGCGCGGCTTCGGCCGCGCACTTTGCTTTGGATGCCGCGGCGGCTGTTCCTGTGGAAGAGTCGGTGGCCGAGGTGCGTGAAAATCGAACCGAGGCAAGACCACTACCACCCACCCGCACCTTTACGGCACCACCCACCATCGAAGCTGAGCAACCTGCAGAAGGCAACCAGCGTCTGTCCCAGCTTTTCTACCAGCTGCAGATTCTGCAACAGGAAGTTCAGGAACTGCGGGGTATCGCCGAAGAACAGACTTACCAGTTGAATCGATTGGCGCGCGATCAGAAAGAGCAGTACATCGATCTCGATCGCCGAATGGCGGCGCTACGCTCCAACAGCCCAACGCCCGCGGTAAGCGGATCGACAGCGAACGCCGGCGGCTTTGCTTCAACGACAACCCCGGCCGGGGGATCCGGTACCGAGCGGGACGCCTATACGGCGGCGTTCAACCTCATGAAAGGACGCCAATTCGAAGAATCGGCGATGGCATTCAATCAGCTCATCGTCGACTACCCGAATGGTCAATACACGCCAAACGCGTTCTATTGGCTCGGAGAGTTGTATTTGACCAATGTGGAGACGGAGAAGGCCCGGCAATCGTTCGTACAGGTCGTCAACCTTTATCCGGATCATCAGAAAGTGCCTGATGCGCTCTATAAGCTCGGTGTGGTGTATCACCGTCTGGGTGACACCCAGCAATCGCTTCGATATCTCGATCGAGTACGCAGTGAACATCCGCAAAGTTCGGCGGCGCGTCTGGCGGAAACGTACGCGTCGGAACTTCAGTGACCGGGCCGGAAGGCCAACTCCGAATAACAGAAATCTTCCTGTCCCTGCAAGGTGAAACCAATACCATGGGTTTGCCGACCGTGTTCGTGCGCCTCACGGGGTGCCCATTGCGATGTCAGTACTGTGATACAGCCTATGCCTTCAGCGGCGGTGAGCTCATGTCGATGGCCGCCATTGTCGAGACGGTGTGCGATAAAGGTGTGCGCCATGTAACCGTGACGGGTGGTGAGCCCCTTGCGCAACCCAACGTTCACGCACTACTCACAACTCTGTGTGATGAAAATTTCATCGTCTCTCTGGAAACGAGCGGTGCTATCGATATTTCCGGGGTCGATGCGAGGGTGGTGAAGATACTCGATCTCAAAACGCCGGGGTCGGGCGAGGTAAGCAGAAATCTGTGGGAAAACATCGGCCACTGCGATGCCAAAGATCAGATCAAGTTCGTCATCTGCAATCGGCAGGACTACGACTGGGCTAAATTGAAATGTGATGAGTTCGCCGTGTCGAGTAAGGTTGCTGACGTGTTGTTTTCTCCAAGCGCCGACGAGATGAGCGCGACCGAGCTTGCAGACTGGATCATCGAAGACCGGTTAGCGGTACGCATGCAGATCCAACTTCACAAATACCTCTGGGGAGATCAGCCCGGGCGATGACGAGCGCGTTGGTATTGCTTTCGGGAGGACTCGACTCCGCGACTACCCTCGCCATGGCGCGTGCGGCGGGCTTCGAGTGTTACGCGATCTCTTTTGCTTACGGACAACGCCATCATGTCGAGCTCGAAGCAGCCAAGGCAATCGCCAGAAATTTTTCGGTGATAGAGCATCGTGTCGTACCGGTCGATCTGTCCTCCTTCGGAGGATCGGCCCTCACCGATAACGCGATTGACGTTCCGGACGCGAGTGAACAACCAGCTGACGGCATTCCCGTCACTTACGTACCCGCTCGCAACACGGTGTTTCTCTCGCTTGCCCTCGCGTGGTCGGAAGTATTGGGTGTGAGGGATATTTTCATTGGGGTGACCGCTGTCGATTATTCGGGGTATCCCGATTGTCGGCCTGAATTCATTCGCGCATTCGTCACCATGGCCAATCTAGCCACCAAAGCGGGGGTTGAAGGCGATGAATTCACCATTCACACACCGCTGATCGACTTGAGCAAGGCAGACATTATCGAGCGCGGACCCTCCCTAGGAGTAGATTACCGCCAGACGGTGTCGTGTTACCAACCGAACGATCAGGGTGAAGCCTGTGGTCGATGCGATAGTTGCCGGTTGCGCCGGGAAGGGTTCGCGCAGATAAGTGTCGCCGATCCAACTCGGTATGCGCCGGCTTAAGCGGCAAGCACCTGATAAGTACGAGGTTTTACCGGCTGCGCAACTCTAAAGCCTCTGTACGTCACCCGGTTCATGCAAGCGGCGAAGCGTTCCGGGGATTCAAAA
>SMVB01269474.1_pt1 | contig 16187 bp, 11 predicted proteins | sample 2456461 | NCBI WGS metagenome assembly SMVB01 (sample SAMN11095934, study PRJNA526329) | marine sediment metagenome | biome: Marine sediment; feature: Surficial sediment; material: Deep marine sediment; isolation source: Hadal surficial sediment | place: Pacific Ocean | collected 2014-05 | depth...
CGAAACGGTCGACTCCGACTGGCCGGTGTCACAGCTTCCGTCGGCGGCCGTCGTCGTGGCGGTCGTCCCGAAGCCGTCCTGATCGGCGTCCACGAAGCAGGTGATCGAGTCCGTGCCGTTGCAGTCCTGATCGATCCCGTCGTCCACGACCTCGGTCGCGCCGGGGTTGATCGTGTCGTCTGCATCGTTGCAGTCCTGATCGTTGTCAGACTCGCCGGCATCGTTGCAATCCGCGTCGGCCGAAGTGACGGTCGCTGTCGAGCCGTAACTGTCGCCATCAGCGTCCACGAAGCAGATCACCGCGTCCACGCCATCGCAGTTCTGGTCGATCATGTCGCCGGGGATCTCGACCGCGCCGGGATTGATCCCGGCGTCCGTGTCGTCGCAATCGGTCGAGAGCGTCGACTCGGACTGCGCCGTGTCACAACTGCCATCGGCGGCCGTCGTGGTCGCCGTCGTCCCGTAACCGTCCTGATCGGCATCCACGAAGCAGGTGATCGAATCGGTGCCATTGCAGTCCTGATCGATCCCGTCATCGACGACTTCGGTCGCACCGGGGTTGATCGTGTCGTCTGCATCGTTGCAGTCGGTCGAGAGGGTCGATTCCGACTGCCCCGTGTCGCAACTGCCGTCAGCAGCCGTCACTGTCGCGGTCGTACCGAAGCCATCCTGGTCCGCATCGACAAAACAGGTGATCGTGTCCGTACCGTTGCAGTCCTGGTCGATCCCGTCGTCGGCGATCTCGGTCGCACCGGGGTTGATCGCCGGGTCGGCGTCGTTGCAATCGGTCGAGACGGTCGACTCTCCCGAGGCCGTGCAGACCAGATCTGCACTGACGACGGTCGAACTTACGCCGTAGCTGTCGTTATCGGCATCCTCGTAACACAGTTCCGTACCGTCACAGTCCTGGTCCACGCCATCGGCGACCCCCTCGGTCGCGCCGGGGTGGATCGCTGCATCGGCGTCGTTGCAATCATTCGCGTTCGCCGACTCACCGGAAGCGTTGCAGGCCAGATCGGCACTCACCACCGTGGTTGACGTGCCGTAGGTATCCGTGTCGAGGTCCTGATAGCAAAGCTCCGTCGTGTCGCAATCCTGATCGACGCCGTCGCCTACGATCTCCGTCGCACCGGGGAAGATTGCCGCGTCGGCGTCGTTGCAATCCGTCGAGAGGGTCGATTCCCCATCTCCGGTGTCACACACACCGTCGAGCGCCGTAACGGTTGCGGTCGAACCGAAGCCGTCGAAATCGTTGTCGGCGAAACAGGTAATCGCGTCTACACCATTGCAGTCCTGGTCGATCCCATCTTCGGGGATCTCGGTCGCACCGGGAAAGATCGCCCCATTCGTCGGATCGCAATCACCGTTGTTACCCACGAAGCCCATCGGTGTCGCACAGGCCATCGCCGTAACGGAGGGATCGCCGGCACCATCGTCGTCGAGATCTTCGTACCAGGTGAACAGACCGGTGACTCCCGGATCCGCGTCATCTACCAGTGTGTCGCAGTCGTTGTCTAGACCATCGCAGGTCTCGGTGTTGCCGGGGAAGTTGTTGCCATCAAAGTCGTCGCAGTCTCCGGCGCATTCGGTCACGCCGTCGCCATCCACATCGGTCATCGTGCAACCGAGGTTGAAGTCGATGTTGGGGGTATCGGTCGAGGCAACGACCGTCACCGGTGTGGGTGAAGCACAGAACTCGTCATTGTCGTAACACTCTGAACCTAAAAACGATGAAGCCATCACGACAAAGTCGGTCCCGGGTGGGAGCGACAGGGTGTACAGGCCATCAAAGCCGGTGTTCGGTGAACAACTGATGGTGCAATCTCCCAGCGCGACCGAACTGGCACAGACAGTCGCATCGAATAGCGGAAAGGCTCCATCCAGGACGACCCCGGAGATCGTGCCGGCAAGGGCCAGATCGCCGTCGGCGGTCGTCGTACCACCCGCCGTCACCGTACGCGGCGTTGCACTGTCGAAGCAATACGTGTCCTGGAACCACTCGGAAGCGTAGATGCCGGATTCGAAGTCTGAGAAATTGATCAGATGCTCGCCAACGGGAAGCTTCAATCGATAGTTGCCGTCGGGGCAGGTACGGGTAAAGGCGCCACCGGCACCATCGCCAACGCCTATGTTCGCAAGTGGCAACAGGCTGACGTCGTCTCGCACCAGGCCGGTGACGATACCGGCGGGATCGGCTCGGAACGCGGGGTACAGGATCGTGTCGAACTCAAAGCCAGACTGACCAAGGAAAGAGGAGTCTGACAACGTGTCGTCGTCAATTTCCAAATGGATGTTGTACAGGGCGAATGGGGGCACAGGACCATGGAAACCACCGTCCGCTCCAAGGGACAACTCGAAGAATGAGTCGAAGGGATCCTCGGATCGATTGGCCTCTGCGAACGCGTTGGTCACCGGGCTATCGTCGGAGGTTCGCAGTAACGCGGATCCGATCACAACACCGACCGACATCTCCACATCAAAGAAGTTGGCGGGACTAACGATCGTCACTTCTTCTTCCAGTTCGACGAGTCGACTCCCGAGAGGCGGTGTCAGGTTAAAGAAAATGTTGCCGGCCGTGACGTAGATTGTCATATCGCCGTTGGCGTCGGTCAGGACCTCGTCTTCGTCACCGCTCGTATCGTTCTCGTAGAAGACGAGCGCATTCTTGAGTGGATTAGCTCCCTCGTCCACGAGTCGCGCACGCACCGCAATGCCGCTCTGGAGTGTCGTATCAACGGTCAGGTTTCCTACAACGCCCGAGCGTGGTTCGTTCTTCGTGGTCAATGTTGAGGAGACGGGCGGGAAGAAACTGACCACGACCTCGCCACCGGAGTGGCTCAACGGACCGTAGTTTCCGGATCCGTCGGTCACGCCGTAATCCAAGAGGACGCCGTCCTCACAGTCGATCGCCGGATCGATCCCGGTCACGGCGATCAGCACGCCAGCGCCGCCGGCCCCGGAGACCGTGCCACTCACGGTCAAGCCTCCGGAGGAGAACATGCCGGGAAGCAACGTGAACGGCACCGTCTCGCTATCCACGCCATCCACTCGCAGTTTCATTGCCCCACTGGCGCTGCCGGCAGGGACACGGGTCACGACGTAGCCACGGTCTGCGTCGACAACCGTCGAGGTGCCGTTGACGAAGCCACCGACGCCGTTGCTGAACAGGACATCGACCGTCGTGCCAGCCACATTGACCGAAGCCAGGAAGATCGGCTGGTCCTGTTGACCCGACGACGAAGGATCGACAAATCGAATGCCCGGTACGCTCGTCGCCGGCGGAGATGACGCCGTGTCAAGCATGACGAAGTCGAATTCCGACCCCTGATCGCCGGCACCGAGGGTGACCCATTCAACACGGGAGGATTGGAGTCCCGCAGCGGCTACATCCTTGAGTTCGATGCCGTACTCGCCAACGGGCGCGGCAAAGTTGAATCGTCCCGTACAGGTGTCGCTGTGCGCCACGGATTTCACTTGCTCGTTGTCCCTGCGTTTCACAAGGAGTCCGGCAGCCACACCGTTGCCGGCAGCATCGACCACGGTGCCCGTGAAAACAGGACCGGTGGTGGCGATGATCGGACCAAAATCGACATCACCGGAAATCGCACTCTGAAAACCGACTTGCCTGAGAAAATGAGTATCCGCTGTCGAGAGCAGTAGCCCTGTATACGATCCGCTGGGGACATTCAACGTAAACAACCCATCGGAGTCCGTGACCGAGACCGTCACGAATCCACTGCCGGTGACCTCGATCGCCGCGATAGCTATTTCGCCAACCGGTTCCGCGTCGAAGGAGTCGTCAACGATCTGTCCCGTGAGCTGCCAGCCATTGACGAAGAAGTGATCCTGGAGGTTACCGCAGGTCACGTCGAAGCTGGCCTCAATGTTTGCCGTTCCCGCAGGGGGGCGGATTGTGAGTTCATAGTCGTCTGCCAGGTCGAGTCCGATTGAATAGTCTCCGTTTAAATCGGTCACAGCAGATCGGACGAATGCACCGTCAAACTCCGCGGTCACCACTGCGTTGGCAACGTCACCGCCGGAATCGGTCACCGTTCCACTGATCGTGCAGACCGGTGTGTAGGGACCGGCACCGATCTCCAGACAGGCGGGAGCGCTGGTCACGCCGCTATCGGTGTTGACGACCGTCATCGTGTGACTTCCGGCTGTCAGTGAGACGGGAACCTCGACGATCAGCAGTCCCAGGTCGGCACGAAATACGATCACGGATGCGGGGACCGCCTCGAAGAAGACCTGCGGCGTGCTACCGAATGAAAAACCGTATCCGGAAACGACCAGGTGCGAACCTGCGACCACCTGATCCGGTTGGAGGCGAGTGATATGCGGATCGAGGCGGGAGGGTCCAAGGACGAAATCAAGACCGGCGACATCGGCTCCGGCGACGGTCACGGAGCTGGAAACTCCGGCGGGGGCGAAACCACCGTAGAGGACGGATAGGTCCTCAATTTCTGCCTCGACGAACCAATCTCCATCGAGTACCGGCAGCGAGTAGCTACCGTCGCACTCGGACACTGCCGCGCTGGCATAGCTGGTGCAACTGGAGAACGACTGGGCGAACAGGCACATCCCTGCCAACGGCTGACCATTCTCGTCGAGCATGGTGCCGGTGACAAAACTGGTAGGAGCGAAGTGGTGCAGATCGCGACCAGTCAAGGTGTCGTTGGCGCTAATCGTTTGGCATTCGAGCCGTTCGCTGACCAGACCCGGCAACGTGGAGTCGACCTCCACCGCGTATTCGAAGGTGTCCGGCGCCGTCGGGGCGACGACGCCAAGGGTGAAACTGCCGTCGGCCCGACTGTAACTAAAGTTGTTGTAACACAGCGGGTCACAGCCTCCAGTTTGAAAGGAGGCCACCGGGTGTCCCGGAACCGGAACGCCGTTCTCGTCGAGCAAAATGCCTTCAAAGAAAGCGTTTGCCGCCGGCAGGCTCAGGGTGGGGACGGCGACAGCACCTCCGGCCACAACGATCTCTTCGGTACTCTCGAGGGCGACCGCACCGCGATGATCGATCCCATCCTCGGGCGACTCGATCTCCCACGGGCCGTCGTCCAGAAGAAAACTGTAATCTCCGTTTTCATCTGTAAAGGCAATCGCGATCGTCGGTGGGTCGTCATCGAAGCCCACAAACATCAGTATGCCCGGAATGCCTCCACCCGCCTGCGCCCCCGTCGAGTACTGGAGTTGGCCGGTGACGGCCCAGGCTCCCGGCGTCAGCTCCGGGTCCTGATTGGTGAACTGGCTCGAACCATTGAAGGTGATGTTTGGTTGATCGGTGAAGGGAGTCATGAAGCCGGGCTTGATCGGCAGGATGACGCGATTCCGACATTCGACTTCTGCGGGGATCTGGATCGTGTAGGCGCCGGATCCGTCGGAGATGGCTGAATAGAGTCGGAGAGCCTCGTCCCCTTCCTCGCAGAAGGGCAGCGCGATGACCATGGCGCCTGGGATGCCATTAGTCGTACCCGAGTCCCGCACCGTACCGCTCACCGACTGGGTCTGCCCTGCCTGTGTGATGGTGAATGCCGCGGTCGCAGTCGAGGCGTCGGCGCTGTCCTCCGCCTGCCAGATGAAGCTGCCTGCCGGATAGGGGAACCCCAGGGGGGTGAAGTGACTCACGTCGACCCGCACGGCACCGACCGCGACGTTGGTGTCGGAGAACATGTTGGGAGACCAGTCCGCCACGTTGTCGATGACGACATCGGTAAAGATGACGACATCCGCCGGGGCATCGATCACGCCATTGCCGTTGGCGTCGACGTAGAGCCGCAGGACCACCTGCGCTCCGGCCACACCCCCGACGTCGATCTGCACGGTGCCGAGCTCCTCCGTGGTGATGGAGGCCGGGTTGACCGAAATCGTTGGCGTGGCGACCGCTGCGGTCCAACCCAGAACGGCGAGAGCAGCGATTCCATGCGTAATTCTACCGAATTTCATCAAATCTCTCCGGTCCTAGTCGTACGTGTGTTGGAGTTTGTGGCGGTGTAGTGGTGTGCCTCGGTCGCCGATACGCGACAGAATGAGGCAGCATTATACGCTCTTTCGCGAAAAAGTGAGCGCTAAATCATCAATACCTAAATTAGGTGTGGGACGGCCTCCACTCGTCGCTTCCGCGAATTCAGAGGCTGATCGCTCCCCGCGCCGGGGTCTACCAATGAAGGCCGCAGACATATCAACTAAACTCGGACGCTGGGATCTCGAAAACGTGGATAGATTCGACTACCCACTGCATGCCCCAAGATTAGGAAACTCCCTTCATGCGAGGAACCGTTGCGGCGGCACTGGCTGAGATCTCATTGCCCGACACCGACGGCCGGATGATCCGGCTCGGTTCGCTCTGGGCCGAGGGGCCGGCGGTCGTCGTCTTCCTGCGCCACTACGGCTGAATTTTCTGCCGTGAGCATGTCGCGCAGTTGCGCGACCACGAAGACGAGTTCAGCCGGGCCGGTGCGCGATTGGCCGTCGTCGGTCTCGGCGACAGCCGCTACGCTCGCGCCTTCCGTGAAGAGACCGGAATCACGTTCCCGCTGCTGGTGGACGACGAGCGCAAGGCGTTTCGTGCCGCCGAGCTGCGGAAAGCATCGCTGCTCCATATTTTGCGTCGCGACAACTTCGCTGCGCGTAAGCGTGCCAAGGCGGTTGGTCACAAACAGCTACGACTCGGCAAGGACCCGTTTCAGCTGGGAGCGAGTTTCGTCCTGGCCCCGGGCAACCTGGACCGCTTCGTCCACGTGAGCGAGACGTTCGGTGACAACGCCGATCCAACCGCGCTCCTTGCCGCCGTCGCCGGGTAGACGAGACGGGATCTACCAGCGAAACGGCCGTGGGTCGGCGGGCGGGGTAGAATTTCTGCCCGATCTGGGAGCGCGTCGATTCGGATGAGGACCCGCACCGCTTGTGATCGGTTGAAAAGAAAAGAAAGGAAGCCTGTGAAGCTGCGTCGCTCCCCCCCACGATGGTTGCGGAAGAAGCGATGGCTCACCGTCCTGGCCCTAGCCGTCTTGGTGCTGCTTTGGTGCGTTCCGCAACCATCCAATGCCCGCACGTGGTTTCCCAATCAGGCGGTCCTTGCGTTCGCCGACCTCGACGGAACCCTGGTTCACATCTCTAATATTCGAAACACCTCCTACACCTCTGCTACTGATTACGAAACCTCCTACTACGACAAAACCTTCGACCTTGATCGACTGATCTCGCTCTGGTACGTGGTAGAACCCTTCTCGGACTGGCAGGGTGCTGCTCACACGTTCTTGAGCTTCGGTTTCGAGGGAGAAGAATACGTCTCAATCTCTGTCGAGATCCGGAAGGAAGAAGGAGAGACCTTTTCGGCATTCAAGGGCCTGTTCAAGCGGTACGAACTGATCTACGTCGTTGCTGACGAGCGCGACGTGATCAAGCTCCGCACGAACCATCGCCGCGACGATGTCTACCTTTATCCGGTCAGAACATCGCGAGAGAAGATGAGGGAGCTGTTCGTAAGGATGCTTGAGCGAGCGAATCGACTGATCGAGGAACCTGAGTTCTACAACACGCTCTTCAATACGTGCACGACCAATATCGTGAGGCACGTGAACGAGCTTTCACCGAACCGCGTTCCGTTCAGTTTCAAGGTGCTTTTCCCGGGCTACTCCGACCAGTTGGCGTTTGACCTCGGGCTGATCGATACGGACTTGTCTTTCGAGGAAGCCCGGGCCCGGTACCTCATCAATGAGCGGGCCGAACGTAGCGCCGACAGTCCTGACTTCTCAACATTAATCCGTGAAGTCCTAGACTAGCGATTCATGACGCCTCTACGGGTCCGACTCCACGATCCCGGCCTTCGCCGGATCGTCCGGTTCGACCTCGCCCACGGGCTGGCCCACCAAGTATCGGATGTACCAACGACCGTAGTCGTCGCGAATCCACATCGCCATGAAGTGGTAAACCACGTCCACCGGCTCGGTGCCACCCATGCGGATCGATCCCTCGACCGTACCGAGTTCGTAGGCCACCGCGCCCTGCACTTGCAGGCCATGAATCGAGTGCACTGCTTCCACCACGGTGGCCGATGCCAGCGTTGCGGCCTCCATCTCCCGCACCGCCGGCTTGCCGCGAATCGAGCGCATGTCAGACGTGACGTAGACCACATCGTCGGCATAGATCGCCAGCACTGCATCGAGGTCCTTCCGCTGGGCCGCGGCGATGTGGTCGACCCAGGCCCGATCGATCACGCCCCGCACCGCCGCGTCGTCTGCGCCGGCGGCGGGCACGAGCAACCACAGCGCGGCGATCAGCGCGCAGAGCACAGGCCGTCTCATCCGACTTTCGAGTCGGAGCGCCATGGCCCATCCGTCTCGCTCCCCTCTCATCGCCCCCAGTATGCAGGGGTTCCCGGTGACACGGTAGCCCCCCCCCGAAGGCTATTTCTCGGTCTCGTTCGCCGAACAGGCGTATATCTGGAACTAGAATGGCCCATTGAAACAGCCGCGCGAATGTCGAAAAAGGAGAGAACGATGAAATCATTTATTAGATGGACGGTGTTTTCGCTCGTGGTGTTTCTCGTGGGGACGCCTGCGAATTGGGCTCAGGAGTCCCACATGCCGCCGCTTGATTGTGAAAACGATCGGTCGGTCGGGGCGTGCATGGGAGAACTGCTCGACCTACAACTCGATACGATCGATGAGGTCGAGGGCATGTTGATGGACATGAAAGCCATGAACATTTTCTCGTTCAGCCCGGAAATGGCTGCCCAGCGAGGTGCCATGGAAGAGGACCTCTTCGCGAGAATAAACACCTTGCGTAACGAGCATGGGCGGGCCATGGCAGCGAACGGAGCGACCAAGGATTCTGAGTTCGACGAAATGCTCGAGCAGTCCGATATGGAGAAAGGGAAGAACTGCAAGTTATCCGACAAGAACTTCGTTGATTCACTCCGCAACGATGACGGGGAGTTGGACGCCGCGTCCTACGAGTCGATCGGCCTCAGGCCTGACGGACTGGACGCCGGCAACTCGAAGTTCAACAACGGCAAATGCGATATTTTCACGGCGATGATCGATAACCCCGGTGGGGATGATGACGGTGACATGGTGAGGGTGAACGAGCGCAAGGAAAATATGTGCGAGAAGGCGTGTAAGGAGAAGATGGTTGGCGGGATGCCTCAGATGGGACAGAGTAAGGACAGGTTCGTGGATAGCATGCTCGACGCCATATCCACAGCTCAGGGCGCAAAGCAAGTCCTCTCCGCCCAGAAGGGACGCATGAGCGAACTGCGATACCGCTTGGCGGACCTGAAGGCGGCAACAGAGAATTTCCAGCTATCACGAGCAACTGCCGGTCCCGTTGATCCTTGTGCTCCGGGAGCCCCGGGTGCCAGCGCTTCGTTACTTTTGACCGACACCTTCAACAATGAAAAGTTGATCTTCGACATAGTCATCACCGCATTCGATGCGGTCCTCATTGTTGCTCGCGTTGTCGCGCAAGTCACGGACACTGTGGCAGATGTCGCGGAGAACCCTTGCAGACAAACCGCCGTGGGCTTTAACGGGAGCACGGCCTGTATCCCGCCGGATGTGGTGAAGGGCATAGCCGGAGGAATCGCTGATCTCCTCGAAGGCATCAAAGACCTTCTCGAGGACGGGCAATCCATTGTCGAAGATGTCGTAGCTATTTCGATCACCGATGCGGAAATCGCTGATGCGAATTTACCGGACGAAAGTCAATTTTGTAGTAAGCAAATCAGAGACGAGTTCGTGGAGCCGGATGGTGCGATCGTCATCCTGCAAGCAGACGTGACGGGACTGAAGGTAGCCGCGGGGGACACGGCGACTGAGTTAACGGCGATCAAGGCAGAGTTGGCCGTCTTGAAGAGTCTCCTGGAAACCAACCGCGAGCTCCTCCTGACGCCGCATGGCCAGAGAAAGAAGCCCTAGAGGAGGGACAGCCGGAGCTGGTCTTGTGAAACTGTTTGCGTTCACCATGGCTGCAATAATTGGTCTGGTTGCATTCGCTCAATGCGGATGTCGGCAGGATCCCGAAGCGGCGTCCGAGCCGGAGCCCGCGTTCGAAGCCCGGGCGGCACTCGTGTGTCCGTCCGGCAGCACGCTCACCACCGTGCTCGACCTCAACGACCCGCAGCAGGGTTGTGCGCAGGCGACGGTCCGGGCCGAGAACGCGTTGAAGAGCTTCCACCTGCGTACGAAGTGCCGGCAGGTCGACGGTGGCGCGGAGCTTCCGGTCGCGGTTCTGGCGGCTCGAGCGACCGACTGCCGGGTCAGCGAAGGCCGCGGCGTTTTCATCGACCTGGATGTGTGCTGCCCGCTACCGACGAGCAGCACCGCGAAGCCGCCGCGGGTGGTCACGAAAGAAGCGCCGTCGTGCCCGCCGTGGCAGACCCCTGCCCGGCTGAACAATTTGCACTACCCCGAAGACGAGAACTGTGCCGACGTCACTCTGCGGGCACAGGCCGATCTCCTGAGCACGCACTATCGCAGCGCCTGTGAGGCGGCGGAGCCGCGGGCCACGAGGCCGGCGACCGTGGTGACCGCGGCTGTGGTCGAATGCCGCTCGGGAGGCGAGCCTCGGGGCGTCAGCATCAATGTGGAACTCTGCTGTGAAGGCCGGGTGTTCGAGGAGGCCGTTTTTCGCGACCTGATCTGGCACCTATCGCCAGGCGAAGTTCGACAGACGCTCGGCGAACCGGCGGCTGTTCAGGAACAGGTCGAGGGTATCCACTGGACGTATTCACTCGAGATCGTGCGCGACGCGCGTGTTTTTCCCGAGGTCACCCTGGTTTTCGTTGATGATCGCGTGAACTCGTACTACTTCTGATCGGGCCAGTCGGCACGAGGCTCCACGTTGTCCCGCCATCGGTCGTGCGGAGGAGGGCACCCCCGGCTCCCGCTGCACCAAGCTATCTGATCCGTAGGAATCACTGGACCACTACACCGCTCTATAATAAAGCTGTAGCCACCGACGCGACGAGGAAACTTAAATCGAACGCCTTTCATTTCCGGGGCCGAGCGTCGCCGGGACGCGGGTGACGGATAGCCCTTGGCCGGCGTCCGCGCAAATAGCTCCGCAGGATCTCCCTTGATGCCCACGTTCGGCCACAGACTCCGATACGAACGCGAGAGCCGGAATACCCGGATACAGGACGTTTCTAAGCGCACGCGCATCGGGCTCCGCTACCTCGAAGCGCTCGAGAACAACGACTTCGACGCACTGCCCGGACCACGGGGATTCGGCAAGTTCTACATTCGCGCTTATGCCAAGGTGCTGGGCTTCGATCCGCAGTCGCTGATCGAAGCGTTCGAGAATGAGCGACGCAAACAGTCGAGGGTCGAAGGCGATCGATCGCCCCCCAAGCCTCCGCGCGTGAGACGCATCCGCTACGTGCCACCACCGCGGAGAGGCGTCGACCCCGAACCACCGACTCGGGCGGTCGCAGAACCGGAAGCGACCACGGAGCCGGAGGCCCCGGAGGCGGAACCGGTGGCGGCGGCGGTACTCGGACCCGCGAAACCCCGTGGTCGCTGGATCATCGGCCTCGCGCTGATTGCGATCACCTTGGTGATCGTGGCCAATGTCGCGCTACGTCCGAAGTCGAGGTCGAAGCCCTCCGGTGGCGGCGCAAACAACCCTGCAGTCACAACGGTGCAACCCGATACCGCCACCGCCACGCCGGATCCGCCGGCAATCGAACGCCTCGCGGCGTCTATGGCTGTCCCGGGCCGTATCAGCGTCACCGAGTCGGGTGTCGGCACCGGCGTCGTCGATCGACGCTTGGTCGGCCAGGGAACACGATTCGAGGAGGGATCCACCGTATTCTTTTTCACGCGGGTGGTTGACGGTGCGTCGGGACAGAAGCTCCGTCACGTCTGGCTCCACGAGGGTCGAGTCATCCAGAGCATTGAGCTTTCCCTGGGCAGCGCGCACTGGAGGACCTATAGCACCAAGACGCTACGGGCCAAAGGGAGCTGGTCGGTGGAAGCCCGCAGCGCCGACGATCGGGTGCTGGCCCGCGCCGATTTTACGTGTGAGGCGCCATGATCCCACAACAGGCCACTTGGATGTCTTCGATTTGATAGGTGCGCTGCCGGGGAGCCAGGATCGTGCGGGAGGAGCGATCAGCGAGCGAGACTCGCTTCCAGTTCCTTCAACGTCCGGAGCCGTGCCCGGGTGGCGTGCAGCGCTCCCGAGGCCATCGCGACCTGGAATGGCGATTCCCCTGCGGCGCGGAGTCGGCGCACGTCTCTCTGCACCTGTGCGAGGGTGGTCTCGACCGCCGCAATCGCTTCGTCGAGAAAGGCGGTGCACTCGGCGGGGGCGAGCCGTTCAAGGAACCTTCCCGAGATTGTGCGTCTCGCGCTCCAGGATCTCGAGTACGGCATCGATGTGGTTCCGGTGCGAACGGAAGCACAGGACCGCCACGCGGATCCAGTACACACCGTCGATGGTCGTCGACGAGAGGAACACGCGTCCGTCGTCGAGGATCGCGTGCAGCAGGCCCTTGTTGAACGCGTTTGCGTCTGATCCATCCGGAGGATCCGTCCAGCGGAACAACGCCACGGAGAGATCTGGCTCGGGGCCGACCTCAAAACCGAGCTCTTGGACTCGTACGTGAAAGAGACGGGCCAGCAGGAGCTTTTCCTCGAGCGCCGCGCGGTAACGCACGAGTCCGTGCACCTGGAGCGGGAGCCACAGGCGCAGCCCGCGAAAGTGGCGCGTCAACTCGGGCGACAGATCCGCCGGGGAGGGCTCGTCGAGCACGTCGGTCGCGTCCTGCAGGTAGACGCCGCGCAGGCCATGGCTCTTGCGCAGGTGCTCGGGATCGCGCACGAGCACCGCGCCGCACCCGTAGGGGATGAAGAAGCCCTTGTGCGGATCGATGACGACCGAATCCGCTCGCTCGATCCCGCAGAAGCGCGGCCGCATCTCGTCGAGCAGAAGGAAACACCCGCCGTAGGCCGCGTCGACGTGAAACCAGAGCTCCTCGCGCGCCGCAATGCCCGACAGCTTCTCCAGCGGATCGAGAGCGCCCGTGTCCGTCGTTCCCGCAGAGGCCACGAGCAGGAACGGACGCAGGCCCGCCTCACGGTCCCCGGCGATCATCTCCTCCAGCGCACACGCGTCCATCCGATAGCGCGCGTCCATCGGCACCGCACGCAGCGGTGCCTCGGCGAGGCCGGCGATCGCAATCGCCTTCGCGACGCAATGATGAGTCTGATCGGTGACGTAGATCGCCGAGCGTTCAACCTCCTTCGCAACGATTCTCTTCGCATCGCGCGCAGCCACGACGGCGACCAGTGTGGCAATCGAGCCGCCCGAGGTGAACGTGCCGAGCGCCTCGGACGGATAACCGACGAGGCCGCAGAGCCAGCGCAGGAGCATGTTCTCAAGGTGAACCGCACCCGGACCGGGGTAGTGCACGCCGACATAGCGGTTCGTCACCGCGGCGAGGTAGTCGCCGAGCGCGCCGGGATAGATCCCGCCACCGGCGATGTACCCGAGGTGTCCGCCGGAGGCCGGCTGCAATCCCGGTCCGTCGATCTCGCGCGCCACGAGGTCCATGACCTGCTCGAAATCCGCAGGTTCCTCGGGAATGCCCATGGCGAGGAGCTCGTCGCGCGCGCCCGGTCCCCGGCTCCAGACCTTGCGCTCCGCGAGCCCGTCGAGCATCCGGTCGGCGAACGCGACCACGCGGTCGGTCAAGGCCCGGCGTTCTTCGGGGCCCTCCTCGAGCGCCCGCGAGAGCGGCTCGAGTTCGTCAAGTCTCGCGAGGATTGCTTCGGATGCAAGCATGAGCCCGCAAAGGGTATCGTATCCGCTGTGAAATGGATTCTGTTGGCAGTGCCGCTTGCGGACATGACCGATTAGTCCCCTTCTCTCGGAGATGCGCCGCGATTCCGCTTCTCTTCCTTACTGGTTATACTCGGCGTGGCGTAAATGTATAAACCTACACGGCGGACGGGGTTTCTGGTAGCCACAACAGAGTGATCTTCGAGGCCAAGGATCAGATGCTGCGTATCCCCCGCGTGACAAGTAAGCAAGGAGTGATTCCATGGACTTCTCTTCGTTGATCGAGTCGTTGCAAGACACGCTGGGTCGGTTCCTTCCCAAGCTTTTTCTGGCGCTGGCCATCCTCGTTGCAGGCTGGTTCGTGGCGATCATCCTTCGTGCGGTGATCCGCAGGGCCCTGGGATTGCTCAAGCTGAACGACAAGGTGCGCTCGACTGCGGGCAGCAAGATGGATATCGAGGGCGGCATCGCCAAGGGTGCCTACTACCTGGTGCTGGTGCTGACGTTGGTCGGGTTTTTTAACCAGCTCGATCTCCCGCTCGTGTCGGCCCCGTTGCAGTCGATGGTGCAACAAGTCCTGGACCACGTTCCCAACCTGATTGCCGGAGGTGTGCTGATCTTCGTCGCCTGGATCATCGCCATCATGCTGAGAAGGTTCTCGACACGAGCCCTGGCCACGACCCAGTTGGACGCGAAGCTGAGCGCCGAAGCGGGCATGCCGCGGATCAGCGAAAGCGTGGGCAACGTGCTCTACGGTCTGGTGCTCCTGCTGTTCCTTCCGGCGATTCTGGGAGCGCTGGGGCTGGAGGGGCTGCTGGGCCCGGTCCAGCGGATGGTGGACAAGATCCTGACCATGCTACCCAACATCTTCGCGGGCGCCCTGCTGGGCATGGTGGGCTGGTTCGTCGCCCGGCTGCTGCGCGACCTGGTGACGAATCTTCTGGAAGCCGCCGGCGCGGACAAGCTCGGCAGGCGTGCGGGGCTACAGGGGAACCTGACCCTTTCCAAGCTCGTGGGCCTGATCGTGTTCATCTTCGTTTTCGTTCCGGCCCTGATCGCCGCGCTGAATGCCTTGAAGATCGAGGCAATCTCCGCGCCGGCGACGGAGATGCTCGGCATCCTACTGGCCGCGGTTCCGAACCTGTTCGCCGCCGCGCTGATCCTGGCCCTGGCCATCTTCATCGCTCGTCTCGTCTCCGAGCTGACCTCGAAGCTGTTGGGTGGGATCGGCTTTGACCGTCTTCCCGGAAACCTCGGTGTGGCGAACGTGTTTCCCGAAAACACCTCGCCGTCGGGTTTCGCCGGCAAGGTGGTTGCGTTTTTCATCCTACTTTTCGCGAGCGTGGAGGCCGCGAGCGTCCTGGGTTTCGAGCAGGTCTCGGGGATCGTCACCATGTTCATCAACTTCGGCGGAGAGGTGTTCCTCGGCCTGGTCATCATCGCCGTGGGCCTGTGGATCTCGAACCTGGCCCATGGGGCGATCAAGCGGCTCGACCGGCCGAATGCCGATTTCATGGCCGGGCTGGCCCGCCTCACGATCTTGGGCATCGTCTTCGCGATGGGGTTGCGGGCCATGGGGATCGCCGACGACATCGTCAATCTGGCCTTCGGCCTGACGCTGGGAGCCGTGGCCGTGGCGGTTGCTCTCTCGTTCGGGCTGGGTGGCAGAGAGGCCGCCGGCAAACAGATGGAGCACTGGTTTCGCAGATTACGCAGGTAGCACTGCGAGTTGAAAAGTTCCCATGGTCTGAACCGTGGCCTACTCGACTATTACTACCGAGAAGCCGCATGAAACCGGGACGACCCAGTAAAGGAGCACTACGGCACTGTTAATGCCCGCTTTTGACGATCGTGAACGAGTCGTACACTGCGCCGGTGGAGCTGAGGAATCTCGCCGACAGCACGTTTTTACTGATGTCGATGACCATCGAGCCCAGGTGATTGGCCGAGACGACCATCACCGGATGCGGAGGGTCCAGCACTCCGCCGAGCTTGCCGGAGCTGCCGGCGACGACGTAGACCACGCCCGAGTGGGGCACCGATCCGGGCGACGACTTCGAGTAGACTCCGTCGAGGCCGTCGTCCACCACCATGGAGAGATTCAGCATGTCCGACGTGTCGTAGTGCGAGTCGAGCATCATGCTACGCTCGTACGAATGGCTGTGACCGGTCAGCACCAGGTCGACGCCGTAGCTGTCGAGCAGCGGCAGGACGTTCTCACGCATGTCCCGCATCCTTCCCGCCGAGTCGGAGGGATTGTCCGAGTCATGCGATCCCTTGGTGTACGGCGGATGGTGCCAGAAGGCGATGACCCAGTCGGCGTCGGTCAGCATCAGGTCCTCCTCCAGCCACATCAACATCGGTCCTCCCGTACTGCGGTCGCTCTTGTCCGA
>SMVB01340642.1_pt1 | contig 16178 bp, 14 predicted proteins | sample 2456461 | NCBI WGS metagenome assembly SMVB01 (sample SAMN11095934, study PRJNA526329) | marine sediment metagenome | biome: Marine sediment; feature: Surficial sediment; material: Deep marine sediment; isolation source: Hadal surficial sediment | place: Pacific Ocean | collected 2014-05 | depth...
CGATCCAGCACCGTATCGAGCCAAGCACCCTGTGGACTTTGAAGTAGCTTGATCCTCGCGATCTCCCCGTCACACCCATCCAGGATCGAGGCGATTTGGATGAGGGCTCCCGCGGCAACCCAGACCCACGGGATCGTGGTAGCCAAGCCGACGGCGCCAAGCATGGCCATCAGGAAGGACAAGGCTGTGATGTGATTGGGCGTGAGCGGAGTTGACGCAAAAGCCACAGACAGGCGTCGTGAGAGGGGGCGATTCAGGTATTGGGAGACGAAGCCGTCTTCCCCACCTTTTGCCATCGCCGTGTCGATCCGCTGTAGCGCCTCCCTGAAAGCTTCGGGTGTGTCCACATCGAGCCAGCGCTCGCCAGTCACGTCGATCGTGCGGACCCCGCCGTCGGCTACGCACTCCCGGACGCCGTCCGTCAGCGAGAACCTACCTCGCCCGTGCGCTCGTGACAGACCATCGAATAGCTTTGATGAGCAATAGAATAGCCCGGTGTCGCCCGCGCTCCACCGTGGTAGGTCCTTCCCTATGCTTACGACACGCCCGTTAGACGTCTCCACTTTCGTGAGGTCGGACACGTCGAAAACGCGGTCGGTGTCTCGATCGATTGCGAGCGTAAGTTCGTTCGCACTAGGAGGATCTGCCAGTATCTGTCGGATCATCTCTGGGGACAGCAGATGATCGACCATGGTCAGGAGAAACGGGTCGTCCCCGACGAGCTGTACGGCTGCGGCCGCGGAGCGACCGTTGCCCTTCTGCCAGTCCTCGGTTACTACAAAAGCTATCTGACATCGGCGGCGCCGAGAGATCCTCTCGAACTCCGAACGGACACGTTCTGCTTCACACCCTAGAACGACGACAAAGCGCTCAACGCCCGCGGCGAGCAGCTGCGCGATCGATCTTTCGGCGAGCGAAAGACCCCGCAGGTACAAAAGCGGCTTGGATATCGTAGAACGACCACTCTGCAGGCGAGCTCCCTCGCCGGCCGCGAGGATTACTGCAAGCGGCGGGGCCGTAACAGCGGATGGACCGCTATCTGGCGATCGCATCGATGATCTCCTCCGCGAGCTCTCTTGTCGACGCAGCGACGAGGGTCGTGCGGTCCTGCAGCGAACGGAATGGTCCGAGCGCTCCTCCGTCGAGACGACAGACGTGCCCCCCCGCCTCGGTGACCATCAGCGAGGCTGCGAGAAAGCTCTCGGGCGTCAATCGGCTCCGGACGTCGATATGGGCGTCCAGGGCACCCACCGCTACCAAGCAAAGGGCACGCGATGCACAACCGTAGGTACGCACGCCAGCGCAGCCTTCCAGGATCCTGGCCAGAGAGCCGTCGGGGGCCCAATGATTCAGCTCGCAGGACAGGACAGAGTCTCGAAGGGAATGCGTCCCCGAGGTGTGTAGTTGCTGGCCGCTCCGATACGCGCCCTGCTCTCGAGCCGCCACGATGGGATCATCATCAGAGACGTCACCGACCATCCCGTACACGACCCGATCTGCACACAAAGGTGCCTCCCGCGGGAGGACGGCGACAGACACCGCGGACAACGGCAGGCCACGCGCGTAATTGTCCGAGCCGTCAACGGGATCGACGACGAACCGGTACCCATCCTGTTCGTCACCGAACTCCAGCGCTTCGGTTTCCTCCTCCGATACCACGATCCCAGCGTCGTAATGCTCGGTGAGCCAGCGTCGAATCCATTGATCCACGGCGACGTCGAAGTGCCTCTGCGCGTCGCCTTTGGCGTTGACGCCAACCGTGGTTCCGGAAACGGCCTGGGACCGCAGACGGTCGAGATACGCCCGCGACTCGTGGTGGAGCCGCGTCAACAGTGGGAGTATCTCCCGACGGTTTGTCGCTGGGCCCTGGATGCTGGCCCTCTTCATTCGACCTGGCCTGAGACGAGCTTCGCCATCGCGCACATTGATCCCACGTGTCATCAAGGTTCCTTCTAAGGTTCGAAGAAGCCAGCCGATTCACCAACACGCTCGATCGACGCGGGCAACGTCTAGTCTTCCCGGCGTCGAGAGCTTCTTCCAGCCGACCTGGAGCCACGTCCAGTCTACCAGAAACGAAGGACGACCACCGTGGTGCGGAGGATGCCCGTGCCGCTGACGATCACGAGTCCGCTCTTCGAGGCTTTGGGCCACGTACGATGATCGCAAGTTGCTGATGGTGCCCGCGTCGACCACAAACGCACTCACTACAAGTGTCGAGCCATGTTGGAGACACTGGCGAGAGAAGGCGCTTCAGTAGATCAGATGAAACTCGGTCTGGCGCCGCAGTACCCACCGGGTGCGGCCGTCGGCGGTGACCTCGGCCTCTTCTTCCAGTGCCATGCGTACCGGCTGGTTGTCCCACTCCGGCACCGGCGTCGTCACCTGCAGTTCGGTCGAAAACCACATGCTGGGGACTACCGGCACGTCGCCGCGTCCGGGCACGCCCTCCTGGTAGTCCCACAGGCCGATCAGCGGCCCGGCGCCGTGGCCGTGGTCGCCGATCGGGTGGGTATACACCGTGCCGTTGAGCCCCTCGCTGTTCATGCGATCGAGCACCAGAGTGAGAATCTCGTTGCCGCTGCGTCCGACCCTGATCTCCTCCATCAAGATGTCCTGTAAACGCTTGGCGTTGTCGAGCGCTACCTGCAGACCGGCCGGGGCCTCGGTCTCGCCGTCGCGCAGCACGTAGGCCATGTGCTGGGTGTCGGTGTTCATGCGCATGGCGGTGATGCCGAAGTCGCAGTGCAGCACGTCGCCGCGTTCGATCACCGGGTTGGCGCCGAGGTCTCCGGTAACGCCCTGCCGTTGGATGCTGACCGACGGCTGGAACCACGTTCCCAGCCCCATGTCGTTGACCCGCTGCCGCATCCACCAGACGACTTCGTCGGTCGTCGTCACCCCCGGCTCGATGATCAGGTTGGAAAAGGCTGCCGAAATGACCTCGTGGACGATTGACTGCAAGCGACGATAATAGGGGGTCATTCCCGGCACCCGCATGGCGAGATAGTCGATCGCCAGCCGTGGGTTACGCACCACCCGGGCGGCGTACTCGGGGCCGAGGGCTTCTTCCATCTGCTCCCACTCACCGGCGGTCATGCCGTCGGCGAAGTTGTGCTCGTGGTCGATGTTGACGGCGATCACCCGCGGATCCCGCTCGCCCACCAACTGGGCCAGCAATCGCCATTGCCCGGATCCCCACAGCTCTGCCTGTTGATTGTTCGAGGTTGGCAAGGTTGTTCGGAACGCCTCGTATAGGCCGCCCTGCGAGCCGCCGCCGAGCGCCAGTCGCTCGACGCCTTCGGCAGGCCCGCGGTCGAAGAACACGTAGATCGTGCGTCGCCGCGCCGCGAAGCTGGTCGGAGAGACCAGGGCGCGAAATACCGGGTCCTCGTTGTACTCGCGCATCGACACGATCCACATGTCGACGCCCTGCTCGCGCATGATGCGCGGCAGGTTGGTCTCGAGTCGCTCGCGGATCCACTCCTGCTGGATCGCGGCCTGCTGGCGCAGGGTGCCAAACGGACGGGCGGCGTCGTAGCGGCCGGTTTGCTGGCCGGCCGCGGCCGGCGTGGCTTCGACTGGCGATGGCGTCGAGGCCGCGATTGCGGTCGATCCCGCCGTGTTTGCGGTCGATCCCGCGGCGATCACCACTAGCAAGAGGATGGAAAAGGGAAATGTACGAGTCATGGCCGGTTTCCTCGTGTCGAGAAGACGATTCGATCGCCCCATGGAACCCCAGCATCCGGAAGTGCGCAAGAAAAGGGCGCGCCGCCCCGGAGGGAGACGCGCCCGACGGCATCATAGTACCGGAGCAAGGCGCCGGGGACGTCTATTACTGGCCCGCGGGCAGGAAGCTCAGATGCGGCAGGTTCTGGATCGTGTGAACGGTCGCCGTCTTGACGCCGCGCGACAGGTTTTCGACGAGCTCGGCGTAGGCTTCTTCGCCGCCGGCGGCGGTTGCCAGCTCGGCCTGCCGCGCCGGGTCGCGCCCGAGCATGTCGAGCTCGGGCATGTCGGCCCAGCCGTCGACCCACTGGACGTAATGGCGCTTGGTGAAGCTGTCGCCGGAGACTACCTCCGTCCAGACGTGGTAGTCGGCATAGCCGATCTGGGCCTCGAGGGCGTCGAGCTGGGTCACCGCTTGCATGAACGTGTTCAACTCGACGAACTCGACATCGATCTCGAAGATGTTGACCATGGTCGCCTGGTGGCCGGGTGGGGGTGGGTTGCCGAGCCCCGGAAGCGTCGCGTAGATGTGGGTTTCCGTGCCGTCGACGTACTGCATGCCGCCGCGGCCAGACCAATCTTCCATGTCGGTTTCGAGAAACGCGCTGTATTCGTCGAGCATGGCGCCGGTCATCGGCCCGGCCGACCACACGAATTGCCCCGTTCGCGGCCCGGTGATCACCTGCGCGGAGTTGAAATAGTGGGTGTCGTTGGTGCTCTTATGCCACTCGAGGTGATCGGCGACGGTCGCCATGAATGCTTGCTCCATGCCCTGCTTGATGGTCACGTAGGTGACCATGACGAACATTCTCTCCTCGTCCTGCGTCTCCTGCGCGCTCGTGGCGGCTGCCGCCAGCGTCATGAACAACACGAAGATCGCGATCTTTTTCATTCTGTCCCTCCAGAGGGCTGGTGCCCCTATGCAGGCCTTGGGGATGGGGAAGGGAACCCGTTCGAATTCCCGATGCTCGACCGGTTTATACACCTCTCGAACTGCGGGCTCCAGTGAAATTCATGCCATGGCGCTCGCGCCGCCGTGACCCGTTGAGATATCCGGGCTAGCTGTCCTTGAAGTCGATCTTCGAGTGCTCACCGTCGCAGAACGGTTTGTTCTTCGAAGCGCCGCAGCGGCAGAGCGTGACCCGGTTGCGGACCTCATAGGTTTCGCCGTCCGAACCCTGCACCGGGATCCCTCCCCGAACCCAGAGCGGGCCGTCGTCGACGATGCCGACTTGTTGCTCGAGGGCCCGTTCGACGGGAGTTTCGTCGGGTGGCTCGAAATACTCGAGCCGGCCGCTGGGGCACTTCTCGATCATGTCGACGAGCAGGGCACGAGCTTCGGGGTCTTCGGCCTGCTCGACCAAGCTCCAGGCCTTGGCGTGCTCTCGGACGCAGAACCCGGCGTGGTAGCAGAGCGTCTTGTCGTCGGTCATGACGATCCCCGGGCCCTCGTAGCGCTCCCGGCGGCTCGCGGTCGGCGTCCGGTCGGCGGTCTCGCGGCCGTTGAAGCCGATGCTGTTGTGGGTGCCGTCGCAGAAGGGCTTGTTCTCCGATGCGCCGCAGCGGCAGAGCGAAAACGACTCAGCGGTCTCGACATCGTCGCCCCGCTGCCAATCGATGGGCCGACCGGCGTCGTTGTTCACCGGGCGCAGCCGATGAAGGGGCGCGCCGGTCACCCGCAGGGGGCCATTCTCGATGATCTTGACGCTGGGTGCCACAGCTTCGCTCATTGTCGAAGTTCCTTTCGGGTGACGAGGGCGATGAGATCAATCTACACCCCCGGGCGCCGAGTCTCGCCCATGGCTCGAGAGGCTGCGGCTCGCCGATCGCTCACGATCACGCCCTCACAAACGTCAACGTGCTTATGATCAGGAGCACTAGCGACTTAGCGACGCGCGACGGTAGCAGGCGGTGGTGAAAGTGTGACGGGCTCGGTGCGTGGGTGGCCTGCTAGAGTTCTGCCGACCCTCATCTTTTTCCGGGAGGTTGGTATGAATGTCGGTCGTGCTTCGAAATTCGCCGGTATCAGCATCGCTGTCTTGTCGCTCGCCGCAGCGACCGCGGCGGCACAGCAATGGACGCCGCAGAAGCGCGGCAGCGACAACATGGAGGTGGTCGCCCATTTGCCGCTCGGCCCGCGCCTGTCGGTCGCCGACATCGACATCGAGCAGGAGCTCGACCGCCCCTACGCCTACGTCGGACGGATCAAGCTCTTCGACGGCGCGAGGGGCACGGACATCATCGACCTCTCCGATCCATACCAGCCCGAGGTGATCTACCGCTGGCGCATCGAAAACGACGACCTCCACCAGGGTCTCGGCGGCATGGACGTCAAACACTTCAAGTGGAACGAGCGCTACTACGTGGTGCAATCGTTGCAGTTCGCGCAGGGAGGGCCGGACGCCGATCTCGGGGCCGTGGTTCTCGACGTTACCGGGCTTCCCGATCCTTCGACGGTGCGGGAGGCAGGACGCATTCGGGCCCCGGAGCATCCCGGCGGCTTCCACAACATCTTCATTTACAAGCACAGCAACGGTCGGGTGCTTCTGTTCACCACCGTTCGCGGCCCCTACGCGCACGTCTACGACCTCGGCTACGTCGTCGAGGGGCGTGCCGACGAGGCGCTGGTGGCGACCGTCCCTGTCGGCACCGAGGGTGGCGGCTTCCGTGGCTACCACGACATGTACGTCGGCTATCATCCCGACACCGAGTCCGACCGTTTTTACGGCGGCGGCACCGGCGGCTACTACGTCTACGACGTTACCGATCTGGAAAACCCTACTCTGATCGTGTCGATCGTCGGCGCCAGCGGGATCACCTTCGGGCACACTTTCACGCCGTCTCCCGACGGCCGCTACGTCGTCGCTGAAACCGAATATCAGTACGCGCCGTTGCGGATCTTCGATCTGCAGCCGGCGCTCGACGGCGAGCAACAGAACATCCGCTCGTCGATCGGCGCCTGGACCGCCGATTGGAAACACCTGGTACACAACCACGAGGTTCGCTGGCCGTTCGTGTTCGTCTCCGGCTACGTCGACGGGGTCCATGTCTTCAACCTCATGGATCCCGAGAACCCGGTGACCGTCGCCTGGTACGACACCTATCTCGGTTCCCTCAACGAGGACTTCACCCCGGTGTTCAACGGCACCTTCGGCATCGACGTGCGCAACACCGATGGCCTGATCGTGGCGTCGGATTCAACCAGCGGCTTCTGGGCGTTTTACATGGAAGGCTTCCAGGGGTGGAGTGGGGAGCAATGGGGCTACCCGAACATCTCCAGCGCCCAGGATTGGGACAACGGTCCGACCGGGCGTCGTCGCCGATAGCCGCCGCCCAATCAGGGTGACCTCAGCCGCATCGACGGTGTGCTGCGCTGATCGCGCGGCCCCGGCCCGGCGGGCCCCGGGAGTTCTTCAGCACCTTGCTAACCTCGATCGCCGGATGCGCTTCTAACCCAACAGGGTGCGAAACAAGTGCCGGCGCCCTGTCAAGAGCCCCCGTACGCCATGGATCTCCTGACCAGTCCCGAAGCCTGGATCGCCCTGATCACGTTGACGCTTCTCGAGGTTGTTCTCGGGATCGACAACATCGTTTTCATCTCGGTGCTCGCGAGCAAGCTGGAGGGATCGCAGCAGGCACGTGCCCGGACTACCGGGTTGCTCATGGCGATGCTGATGCGCATCGGCCTGCTGCTTGCGATCGCCTGGATCGTGCGGTTGACGACACCGTTGTTCAGCTTCGGCGAGCATGGCGTCTCGGGGCGCGATTTGATCCTCCTGGTTGGCGGCTTATTCCTGCTCGTGAAGGCAACCCGCGAGATCCATGAAGAGATCGAGGGTGACGATCACCTGCCCGGCGGGAGAGTTGCGGCGTCGTTCACCTCGGTGATCGTGCAGATCATGGTTCTCGACATCGTTTTCTCGCTCGATTCCGTCATCACCGCGGTGGGCATGGCCGACGACATTCGCATCATGGTGGCGGCGGTGATCATCGCGGTCGGCATCATGCTGATCGCGGCGGGTCCGGTCAGCAATTTCGTCGAGCGTCGCCCGACGGTAAAGATGCTGGCGCTCAGCTTCCTGCTGTTGATCGGCATGTCACTGGTCGCCGACGGCGCCGGCTTCCACATTCCCAAGGGCTACATCTACTTCGCCATGAGCTTTTCGATGTTGGTCGAGTTTCTCAACCTGCAGGTGCGGCAGCTTCGCCGGCCCACCGGGAAACATTGAGCCCGGGGCTGACAATGGGTACAGTCCTTGCGCAGCAAGGGGTTGCCGAGCGGGACATTTGGGTTCTGGAGATGAGACGCTCTCCTGCTGCGGGCGCCGAGAAGCGCGCGTCTACAGCATTACGGTACTTTCGATGAAGTCGACGATCAAAGCGCTTCTGCCGCAACCGGTTCTGGACGCCCGGCTGGCATGGATTCGTCGCCGCCAAAGACAAGGGGAGAAGCGCGCCTTCCGGATGACCGGCGGGCGTATCGTCGCCGGGCCCTTCGAAGGGCTGAGGATGGTCCCCGACGCGGGTGGTATTCCGCTGGCACCGAAGCTCTTCGGAACCTACGAGCAGGAGATCTATCCGTTTCTCGAGGATTCGATCGCCGCCAAGGTTGACCTCGTGGTCAACATCGGCGCCGGCGAGGGCTACTACGTCGCCGGTATGTTGATGCGGTTGCCGCAAGCCCGCGCCGTGGCTTTCGAGTCGGACGGCAACCGCAGGCGGCTGATCGCCGAGCTTGTCGACCTCAACGATATCGAGGATCGGGTAGAGATCGCCGGGCATTGTGACGCTTCGAGCTTGCGGGCCGCGCTCGACGCGAGCCTCCACACATTGATCCTGTGCGACATCGAAGGCGGCGAGCGGGAACTGATCGACCCCGAGCTGGTGCCCGGGCTGCGGCGCTGCGACGCCATTGTCGAGCTCCACGATTTCCTCGTGCCGGGAATCGAAGAAACGCTTCGTGAACGCTTCGTCGCCACCCACCGGATCGATTCGGTCTCTACGCGGCCGCGCACCGTGGCTGACGTTCCGAGCTCGCCCCGCTGGCGGCCCGAACAGGTCGTGCCGCTGCTATCGGAGCGCCGGCCGTGCGAAATGCAGTGGATGCGCTTGAGCCGCAATCCAGCCGGCTAGGTCAGCTCGAGCCCGGTGTCTTGACCATGTCCGCCTTGCGGTTGCGGTATAGCTCCGGGTCGATTACCGAGATCATTTCGTCGGTGTCGAGGGTGCCGCCGAGAAACGCGTTGACCTCGGCGACGAACGTCCGCGGCGTTTCCAGCGCTTGGGTGAAATGAACCTCGATCATCTCGAAGTTGGGGCGCTTGCGCACCATGAACCGGACGTCGACGAGGTGGCGGATGTACGCCTCTTTGGCCTCGGCGTCGGCAATCGGGTTTGCCTCGCCGCGCCGGTCCAGCATCTTGTTCTGTGAGGCAATGATTTCGTCGAAATCGCGGCGCATCAGGATGACGCGGTAGAAGTTCTCGTCCGGCAGGCTTTGCAACAGGTGTGAGATGACCTTCAGCACCCGGCCGCGCGCCGCGCGCACCCACGACTTGTCGGTCTCGTCGTGGAGGTCCTTGACCCGCTCGTACTCGAAGTAGCCTTTCGGGTTGTCCTCGTCGGCGGTGCGCTCGTGGTCGGTCATGATCGGCAGCGCGGTGGCTTCGAGCATCTTCATCATCATCGAGGTACCCGAGCGGGGAAGCCCCGAGACGACGATCACGTCGTCGCCGTACTTGCGCCGGCGCAGATAGGAGGAAAGCGGATTCGCCATCGTGGTTCGGGAGCCCAGAGACGCCGAAATGATAGCAAGCGGACGCTGTTGTGCTGTCACCGACATAGCTTGAAACTGGTAGCGAGCGCGACGGGGCGAGTCCACGGTGTGGCGACGAGGGCCATGTCTGTACATCGTTGCACTGCCACCACTTGCTACCCGGGCACGTGGGGAGCGGCGTACGGTGGGTCGAAACTACGCTTGCCGAGGCGCTCCTCGGCTGTTTCCATCAGGGCCTCGAGGCCGCTGCGATCCACCGCGCTGACGGCAACCGCGTCGAAGCGCCGGGCGAGCTCGTCGGCGTGACCGTCGGGCAACAGGTCGATCTTGTTGAGAACGCGCAAGATCGGGATATCGCGCAGCCCGAGGTCGTCGAGCCGCGACTCGACCGCGGCGATCTTGTCGTCGATGCGCGGATCGGCGGCGTCGATGACGTGCAGGAGCAGGTCGGCGTCGGCGAGCTCTTCGAGGGTGGCGCGGAAGGCAGCGACCAGATCTTCCGGAAGATCGGCGATAAAGCCGACCGTATCGGTGATGACGACCTCGCCCTGACGCGGAAAGCGTTGCCGGCGGCTGGTCGGGTCGAGCGTCACGAAGAGCTTGTCGCCAACCTCGATGTCGCTGTTGGTCAGCGCATTGAGCAGCGTGCTCTTGCCAGCGTTGGTGTAGCCGATGATCGATAGCACCGGAATGCCCTCGCGGCGGCGCCGTCTTCGCCGGAGATCACGCTGCTTGGAGAGCTTTTTCACTCTCTTCTCGAGTGCACGGATGCGATCGCGAATGCGCCGCCTGCCGATTTCCATCACCGTCTCACCGGGGCCGCGCCCGCCGATACCGCCGGTCAATCGCGACAGCCCGGCGTCCTTCTCGGTCAGCCGGGGCAGCGAGTAGCGCAGCTGCGCCAGCTCGACCTGCAGCTTGCCGTCGCCGCTGCGCGCCCGTTGGGCGAAGACGTCGAGGATCAGCTGCGTACGATCGATCGCCTTGAGGCCGGTGGCGTCCTCGAAGGCGCGTGCCTGCGCCGGCTTGAGGTCGATGTCGAAGATCGCGACTTCGGCGTTGCGGCGCATCGCCTCGAGAACGATCTCCTGCAGCTTGCCGCGCCCGACGACGGTCTTCGGGTGGATGCGGCGGCGACGCTGGCGCAAGGTTGCGGCGATGACGACGTTGGCCGAGCGCACCAGCTCGAGGGTCTCGGCGAAGTGATCGTCGTCGGGCCGGATGCCGATCACCAAGGCGCGCTCGGCGCCGGCGGGCCCCACGCTGCTGCGGACGACGCGGGCGAACTCGTTTTCGAGCGCGGCGATCGTCGATTGAAAGTCGAGGTCGAGCTCCTGGACGTTGCGCGCCCGGGTGTGCAGAAACGGGTCGAGCGGACCACCGCCGCTGTCGGCGCCGGTGCCGGCACCGAGGGCGGCGCCGTTGTCGGAGACGTCGACGTCGTCGGCGACCAGAGCCGAGGGATCGAGGTAGGCGACCTCGACGCGACCGGGCCGGCCGTTCCCGGTGACCTCGATCATGGCGACCATGTCGAGGCGCAGCAGCGCCAGGTCGTTGAGGTCGTCGGCGGTCAGCGGTTCGCCCTTGAGGTGCGTATGGACGAGCCGCAGGCCGCGAAATCGTCCTGCGCGCCCGCGCAAACGGCCGACATCCGGAAGCATGAGCCGCGCCGCGTCGCCGACGATGACGTTGCGGATGGCGCCGTCGCGGCTGACCAGGACGCCGACCTGTCGCCCCAACTCACCGGAGATCTCGGCAAGATGCCGGGCGAGCTCGACGGAAACGACTTCGTGGGGCGAGACGCGGCGCCGGTAGGTTCGTTCCAGGGCTTTGCGCTGAGCGGGCTGCAGACCCTGGGTATTGCCGTGGATGACATGTCTCGAGATGAGCGGCACCTCCGGGGGGTTCGATAGCAGTCTGCTGCTAGCAGTGCACCACGCGGTCGAAGCGAGACAATAATAGTCTCACAGCCGCGACGTTGACCACCAATCCGGCGACCAGTGTAGACACGGCAGGGCCGACCGTCGGCGGCGAGCCCGGCACGCTGCCAACTCGCGCGACGCTTATCAGCGCGCCGGACCTTCTCCATGTAGCGGCACCGTGGCCAGCAAACCGGCATAGATGCGTGGAAAGCCATGCCGGAGGGCCGCCTCGACGAGCTGACCGCGATGCGCCCGCTGCGGACGAAGCGATGGATCGAGGACCTGCCGGTCGACGACGGCGAGCTTGACGGCGTAGCGGCGGCCGTCGACGTCACCGACCTCGACATCTTGCCAATGGCAATCGGGACCGATGCGTTCGAGCTCCTCCAGACTTTCCAGGTGGCCCTCATCTACTTCCCACACCACTCCCCAGGTGATGTCAGCCGGGCTAGTGCTGGCCACGGCGACGGCTTCGCCGCTGCCATTCGCGGCCGGCCTCTCGAAACGCAGCGCATGGCGGCCGAGTTTGGCGGCGCAGATGAAATGACCATCCGGTACCTCGTCGTACAGCGTGGCGGGAAGCATCGTCGGACCAAATGCGAAGTACCAAAGCCGGCCGGCGGGCGGCGTCTTCGTGGCGTCGGTGTAGCCGGTCGGCGGACGCAGGTCGGTTTTCACCAGCTTGCGGATGAGGTCGGTAGATCCGATTTCGCGCAGCCGGTAGGCGATGGCCGTCCAGCGCCCATCCGGTCGATCGGCAACGTCGATGAGGCAATAGAAGCGCCCGGCGATCTTGATCGTTGCCACTTCGTCCCAATCTTCTTTTTCCCGGCAGCTCAACACCACCAGGTCGCCGCCTTTTCCCGCCAGCACCCGGTCGGACCGTGTCGGTCCGAGTCGCACCAGTCGTGCCTGACGAGCGGCGCGACCACGTAACCATTGGATGCCGCGCAAGGGTGGCAGGATCACGGCTTCGGCCACCGCCTGGCCCGTTATCGCGAACGCGAGCACGCGGACCAAACCCATCAGTGCCAGATACATGTAGAGCCAGGCCTCGGGCTGCAAGTGCCAGGTGAGCCAGGTCATGATGCCGGCCAGGCGGCCGAACCCGGGCATCGGGGAGTCGAGCAGCGCCAGCGCCTGCTCCCCACCCAACAGCCTCATGAACCCTAGCGCTCCGCCCATGTACAGCATGAGCCCGACCGCGCCGCCGATCATGCCGAGGGCAAACGACCAGCGCGGCGGCGAGATCTGAAAGCCTGCCGCGATTTGGTCCCGTTCGGGCGCTGGGAGCACGGCACTGATAACGCCGCGCGCCGCCCACGAGCAATAGGCGAGGACTGTGCGGAGCAATCTCTACCTCAGCTATCGGTGCACAACGCGATCGAAGCGACGAAGCAATAGTCCCACGGCTGCCACGTTGACGACCATTCCGGTCACCAAGTAGGCGCCGTAGGGTTGGTGGTCGGCGGCAGCGCAGTGGAACCATCACGGTTGCCGCGCAAACGTTCGTGGTATTCGATGGGTTGCGCCACCCACGCGACTGACCCAGTCAAACAAGACAAGGAGCCGCCCATGCAGGTAAACGTTGAGCATCGTCCCTCCTACGCGCTCGGCATCGTCGATCTGGAAGCCAACGAGCAGGTCAAGGCCGAGACCGGGGCCATGGTCTCGATGACCACGAACGTGAAGGTCGAGAGCAGCATGCAGGGCGGCTTCCTGAAATCGGCGATGCGCAGCATGTTGGGCGGCGAATCATTCTTCGTCAATACGTTCACCGCCCAGGGCGGGCCGGGTCAGATCTCCTTCGCCCCGAGCTTGCCCGGCGATATCACCACAGTGGCGGTAAGCGGTGAGCTGTTCGTCCAGTCGGGGTCGTTTCTGGCCAGCGAGATGGGCATCGACATCGAGACCAAGTGGGGCGGCGCGACGTCGTTTTTCTCGTCGGAAGGGCTCTTCCTGCTCAACCTGAAGGGCTCGGGGCAGGCGCTGGTCAGCTCGTTCGGCGCCATCCACAAGCTCACCCTCGACGGCACCAACGACATGATCATCGACACCGGGCACGTGGTGGCCTTCGAGCCCACGGTGCAGTGGAAGGTCAAGAAGGTGGCGGGGTTCATTACCTCGCTGATGAGCGGCGAGGGATTGGTGTGCGAGTTCTCGGGCACCGGCGACGTCTGGCTGCAGACGCGGTCGAACCAGGCGTTTCTCGACTGGCTGATTCCCCGCCTGCCGACGGCGCACACCAGCAGCGGCGGCCGCGGCAAAATCGGTGGGATCCTCGGCAACGTTCTGAGCGGCCGCTAGCGGCGGCGGGGGGGGACGCGGGAAAATGATCCCGCAGCCCTTCCCAATCGTTGACGATGGAGGTCACCTGGAAATAGGCGAGACGCTGTTGCGCGCGACGGGCCTCGGCCGCCGCATCGCCGACGCCTGGATCTGGCGCGGCGTCGAGGTGGAGCTGAAGGCCGGCGAGAGCCTGGCGATCCTCGGTCCTACCGGCGCCGGCAAATCGTTGCTGCTGCGCTGCCTCGCCGGGCTCGATGCAGCGGACGAAGGGGAAATCGCCGTCGACGGCAGGCCGCTCGACGAGTGGAGGATGCCGAGCTACCGGGCCCGCGTCGTCTATCTGCACCAGCGGCCGGCGCTCTGGGAGGGAACCGTCGAGGACAACCTGCGCGCCGTCTTTCGGCTCGCGGCCCATCGCTCTCGCGGCTACGACCACTCCGATGGGTTGCGCTGGCTCGCCGCTTTCGAGCGTGACGAGGCGTTCCTGGGAAAGGCCACCGGGGAGCTTTCCGGCGGCGAGGCTCAGATCGTCGCCCTGATCCGCGCGCTCGGCGTGGAGCCCTCGGTCCTGCTCCTCGACGAACCGACCGCCTCGATGGATACGACCGTCACGCGGCAAGCCGAGGAGCTGCTGAAGCGCTGGGTGCACGACGCTCCGAACCGGGCGATCGTGTGGACCAGCCACGACGCCGATCAGGTGCGCCGCGTTGCCGACCGGACGCTGACGCTGGGCGGCGCCCAGGGGGCGGCCCCGTGAACGGCTACTTGGAGATCGGCTACGGGCACACGGCGCTCGCCGGGCTTCTCATCGTCGCCAATCTCGCCTTGTCGGCGGCGCTGAGCCTCGGCCTCGGCCGCCGCTTGCTTGTCGCGTCGCTGCGCATGAGCGGCCAGCTTCTTCTCGTCGGGCTCGTGCTGGAGTGGGTCTTTGCCCTTCAAAACCCCCTGCCGGTGCTGCTGCTGGCGGCGGCAATGACCGCCATGGCGGGTGTGGCGGCTGTAAACCGCACCCGTCGGCGTTTCGCCGGCGTCTACTGGAGCAGCCTCGTCTCGGTGAGCGGCTCGGCATTCTTCGTCACCGGGCTGGCCCTCGTGGGCATCATTCGGGTCGAGCCGTGGTTCGCGCCCCAGTACCTCATCCCTCTCCTCGGTATGGTGCTGGGGAACACGCTCAACGGCATCTCGTTGGCGCTCGACCGTTTCGTGGAGTCGCTGGTGCAGCGCCGCGACGCCGTCGAGGCGGTGCTGGCGCTCGGTGGTACGCGTTGGGAGGCCGCCCACGAGCACATCCGCGACGCCCTGCGGGTAGGGTTGATCCCGACGATCAACTCGATGATGGTGATGGGCGTTGTGAGCCTGCCCGGAATGATGACCGGCCAGATTCTCGCTGGTGCCGAGCCGGTCGACGCCGTTCGCTACCAGATCGTCATCATGTTCATGATCGCGTCGGCAGCCGCGCTCGGGGCCCTCGGCGTGGTGCTCTTCGCTTATCACGCGCTGTTCGACCAGCGGCACCGGCTGCGGCTCGATCGCGTCCGCAAAGTCGACGTCTAGCCAAGCGCAACGCAATCCTCGTGCGCCATTGCGTCGGCGCAGCCATGACCCGTTGAGACATGCGGGCTAGCCCGCCGGCTCGGTTGCTCCGACATTTTCTCTGGGGTGACGAGTTCGACGGGTTCGGGCCGAACGGGACGTTAACGGGGCGAGCCGGCTGACAATATGAGCGGTCCGTGGGCATCGTTAGACGGCCTGTCGGCTTGGCGCGTAAGCTCGTTGGATGAGACGCGCGCGATCGCCTCAGCGCCATCGAGGTGATCGCCGCCCTGGTGCTGTTGATTCCGGCGCTCGCGGCCTACGCCGCAATGGTCATCGCGGTCCTCATGTTCGGCGCCGCGACGACCCACCTGCTGCACGATCGAATGTTCATGTTCGACGTGGTGATCATGCTGCTGGCGCCGTTGCTTGCCTGGGTGCGACGGCCGTTGACGAGGGCGCTCGGCGCACCGGTTCAATCCGCCAGTTAGCCGACCAACGACGCCGACAACACACGCGGCCGCCGACTGCGACCAGCGCGCACACGTTCACCAAATCGCGCGCTGGCCCAGGGCTGACGTGCAACGGTTTTCCACGAACGCTCGGGCCCGCGTTTCTAGCTCTCCCGACCGCTTGAAGGGTGCAATCTGCGACGATTTGGTCGGAACTGCTAATGGGTCAATAGTAGTTCCGCAGTTGGAAATCGTTACTACGCTTGAGTTTGTGCCGGTGCATGGCGGGCGAAGCTACGGGGAAGCTACTCCATGATCGGGAAACCGGAGCCGTGCTGCGGGACTTGCTGTCCGCGCACCTGGCCGCCATCGAACCATTGACGAAGAAGGCGGGCACCCACAGAGACCGAGCTTTCTTGCAGCATCGAAGGTCAGCACGGTTCGGCATGGAAGGAAGCGGCACGACGGCAGCACCAGCCG
>SMVB01091106.1_pt1 | contig 16170 bp, 20 predicted proteins | sample 2456461 | NCBI WGS metagenome assembly SMVB01 (sample SAMN11095934, study PRJNA526329) | marine sediment metagenome | biome: Marine sediment; feature: Surficial sediment; material: Deep marine sediment; isolation source: Hadal surficial sediment | place: Pacific Ocean | collected 2014-05 | depth...
TCCCGGTAAACCAAGGTGACCGGCAGTCTCGCGCGCGTGTACTTGGCGCCGCGACCAACATTATGTAGCGCTACCCGCGAATCAATATTCTTCGCGACGCCAGTATACAGCGATGCATCTGCACACCGCACGATATAGACATACCAGTGGATATCGCTCATGCCGCGGCTTCGCGCGCGTCTACAGAGATTTCAGCGCGGCGACAAAGTTTTCACGTATCCGGAAGATCGGGGTCTTGCCGCGCGTGACATCATCGGCGAAGCCGTGATCCTCCAGCGCCTTTGCAAGTGCCGTGACGCCCGGCAGATCTTCCTCGTAATAGACGAAGCGCAGGTCTTCGCTGACGAAAGTCACGCGACTTGACTCAAGGATCGCGAATTCGCGGACGTGCCGGAACTCCGGCTTGTCGAGTTCCCGGCGAATCTCGTCGAAGAAGCTGGGTGAGTCCTTGTACAGTCGCCGCAATGCCTTGTGCGGATCGCGCGCACCGACGCTGCGCGAACCATACCGCAGAACCAGCAAAGCGCCGGCGCCGGCGCCGGCGCCCAGTAAGAATGCTAAAACATGAGTGATCCAGTTCGACATCAGGGGCCCGTCAATCATCCCTCGGAGGGGTCCGCACTATTATAGCAACGGACTCATTGCTGTCCCACTCAATACCCGCTGGCTTGGCCGCAATGCGAGCTTGGCATCAATGCGTACAGACCGTAGCCGGGCATACATCGATTGCAACCAGGCCCCAAGGCACGTTTTGCGAGCTATTCATGGCCGCCCCACTGCTCCTTGAATGCATTCTCCGCCTCGGCCCGCACCCTCGCATGCCGGTTGCTCAGCATCAGTGACGACGGCGAACAGACATACGCGCGAATGACGCCCAGGTCCTCGGCCGCATGAAACAAGCTCGGATACCAGGACTCCCAGTTCGGCAGCAACGCTTCGACTTCAGCTTTAAGACTCATGGGACCATCAGTCTAACCCGCTACCGGGCCGGAGACAGTGAATCATCTCTCGCTCCCGTCCCTGCATCGATCGCCGGTACCGCAACGCGATTACCCGGATCTCCATCGCCAATCGCTGTCGATTTGCACGACACTCATGCTGCCGGCACAGCACCAACACCGGTGCCCGACCATGCCCCATAAGCTAACGTGCAGACGACGCACTGGGCTCACTGATAGACGCGCTCGCCTGAGTCTCACCCCGACCCGGGCGGAGCAGGCTCGGGTGGGACAACCTGTGCCTGGTCCACCGGGTGATCGAGCGCCTGACGCACGACGGACCACTCTGCAAGTTTGTGCTGATAACTTCGCGCGGCATGTGCCGGACTCGTCGATGGCAGCGTCCGACAGGTAATCAGCTTGCCGATGCCCTGCAAATTTGGCAGGACGCGGCGACGATAGACATCGGCCGCCTTGCGGCCGTTGAAGAAGACGTGGGTGATCGACGGAGTGGCCCGAAACAGGCCCGAGAAGTCATTGGGCTCAACCGAAGCATCGGCAATGGCCGAATCGAGGCTGCCCGGCCGATAGCAACTCTCCAGAACATCCCACAGCGCGACACCATGGCGCGTCAGAGCGATGAGGCGCCGCGCATACGGCAGGTCGAAGCCAGCCCCGAACAGGTCGCCCATGATCGGCCAGAACGCATTCCTGGACAGCGCGTAATATTGCTGTTGCTGCAACGATGCGCGGCCTGGCATCGAGCCGAGAATCAGGACCTGCGGCCGCGGCCCCATAACAGGCGCAAATCCAGTGACGTAACTCAACGTGTCTCGGTCATTTGTTGTTGATCACAAAACCGCGGCGCTAACGAAAAACCTTCCGCGCCAGCAGGACGACAAACAGCGAGATAAAAACTGCACCGCACCACGCCTCGACCGTGCTGAGCATGCGCAACAACGGATGCTCCGGTCCGTAAGATACATCACCATACCCCAGGGTGGCGAAGGTGGTGAACGAAAAATACAGGCCCTCGAGCCATGCCGCTGACCAGGTCTCGTGCCCACTCGGCGTGCCCAGAACGACATACAGCAACGAGAACAACAACGCCAGAGCCAGCCCCATCAACAACACTCGCGAAGGCCGCGGCGGGCGGATAGTACGGATAGCCATCCGGCTCGATATTGTCAGCATGATCGAGTACGTAGGAATCGAGTATCGAACGAATAACTACCCAGTTCTTCAGACCATCAATGATCTGAGAACGAACCTGTTTGCCAACCACCGTCTGCCAGCGGCTGACCAGGAAACGCTGGGTAACCAGATCGAATTGGCAGCCTTCTCTTTCCACGATTCCAGGCCTTCGCTCATCAAGTCAGGCGCCGGCTGCGCCCCAGACGATAAAATGCCGATCCGACACGCGCTCGACCTGCAAGTGCACGAGATCGGCCTGCTCCAGTTGCGTCTCGACCTCCCGGATCTCGAATGCGGCCAGCAACGAGTTGTGAAAGTCCGTGCGCAGTATTTCGGGCTCGTTTTCCGCATAACACTGCACGAGCTCAGCCGCCGCCGCGCGACTCGTCGGACGCAACAGATCCATGACAAAAATGCTGCTGAGCGCCTCCGACCAGCCCTTGATCGTCGACCAGAACACACCCGGATCCGCGAGATGATGCAACAAGCTGTTCGAGAAGATGAGGTCGTAACCGGTACCTTTAAACGGTGATGCGGGCAACCGGACTTCGTGATACTCGATGCGCGCATCGAGCCCGACGCCGACAGTCATCTCCCTGGCGATGGCAAGCATGGCGGGCGAGCCGTCAAGTCCGTCGACCCGCCACCCGGCATGAGCCCGGGCGAACCGACGCGAGATATCGCCCGCCCCGCAGCCCAAATCGAGCGCTACTCCCTTGGTCGGCAGTTCCGCCAGCTTCTTGACCAGCAAGCTGATGAAGTGCTCGTGCGGCTCTGCGAAATCTGCATGGGCATAAGCCTGAACCTGCCCGGGATCGAGCATCAGTTCGGGTTCGGGGATACGTTTCATCGCTCAGTCAAAATTTTCAGTCGTATAAACACGCAGGTCGCGCGCAAACAATACTGCGTCTTCGATTCCACTGTAATAGCCCACGACCCTGTCCATCTCGTCGTAGCCAAGCGTGCGATAGAAATGCTGCGCCGCCGTGTTGCGGGTGCGAACCTCCAGGCTGATGAAGAAGGTACCGGCCGTGACGGCGGTCTCCTCGAGCCAGGCCAGCAACCCGCGCCCTATTTTCCGGCGCCGGCAGTCCGGCTCGACGGCCAACAGGCTCAAATGCGCTGCATCCTGTTGAAAATTCATGATCGCGAAGCCGAGTAACGCATCCGCGTCACGCCCGCTGTCCCGCCCGACCGCCTTGATGACGATGCTGTCACGTCGGCGCATATGACGCACCACCCTCGGCACATCCCAGGACAACGGCAACCCATACTCGATCAGCCGCTCTGACATACTCGCAATGCCCTGCGCATCGGCGGGCTCAGCCAATGCGATCTCATAATTCATGTCGAATCCCATTGGTTTCCCGCAAGCTGGCACAAACCGTCCGGGCGACATGGAGCGGTACGCGCATGGTCAGCTGCCGATGATCGTCCGCAGGTCCGTCGCGATCAACCCGGCGTCTGAAGCCGAGGTGAACACCGCAACATAGCGCCCGTCCGGGTCAGTCACGAACACCGCCGGCGAATGCTCGACGCGGTAGGCGCCGGGCGCGGCCCCGGAAGCAGACCCGGAAGCAGACGATAACGCGTAGAACACACCGAACGCAGAGGCAAGTTTTCGGATCTCGGCATCATCTCCGGTCACGCCGCGCATGCCGGCGTCGAAACCGGATACGTAGCTCGCCAGAACCCCGGTCGTGTCGCGCACCGGGTCCACGGACAAAAAGACGATCCGGGGTTTGACTGCGAGTCGGGCCGTCGCCTCGACGAGCGTCTGCAGTGTCGTCGGACAGATGTCAGCGCAGCTCGTGAAGCCGAAAAAGATCAGTGACCACTCGCCCGCCAGCTGTGCCGGCCCGAACGGCGCGCCCGCCTCATCATGTAACGCAAAGATCGGCAGCTCTTGCGGACGCGGCAGCAGGGTCGCGGCATTCAGACGCGTCACCACGCCCTCCGGCGAGCGGGCGGGCCGGGTAACGAAGGTGCCATAGCCGAAGCCGATTGCCACTGCGAGCACGATGAAAAAGGCCTTGACGGATCGCGTGTTCATGGATGTCAGGCAGCCCAGCCTGCTAGCTCCGGATGGGCAGCTTCTCGCCGCTGTCCGCCACATTGACAAACGTAATGTTGGTGGCGAACAACACCCTGCTGCCACCGTCGTCCGACCGTGCGTCGGAGACATCCACCTGGTACTCGACTGAGGTGTTGCCCAGCCGCGCCTGCTCGACCGAGAAACGCAGAATCTGGCCACAAGCAATCGGGTGCCGGAACTCGACGTTGTGCATCGCGATGGTCACGAAGCGGCAGTCCGGGAACTCCACATTCGCCGTAATAAAGGCAAACTCATCCAGCCATTTGAGCAGATAGCCGCCGAACAGGGAGCCCTGCGCATTCATATACTCCGGCAGTACGAGTTTGTAGTGATCCATGGCAACTCTCTTTTTTTGACTATGCAGTCGCTCGCTCACCGGTGCGAGTGATGCCGCGACCGATCGACCGCCCAAGCCAGCAGTACGAGCACACCGAAGACAGTATATATCGCCGTGAAAACCCGCGGCTCGGCATCATAGAACAGTACCCGATGCAGCCAGTGCTGGATGAAGGTCTCGGTATATACCCCCTCGCCGGCACGCATGCGCAGCGCGTTCTCCCACGCCGTCAGCGGGCAGATCCGGCCGAGCCAGGCCTGTGCGACAACGATGCCGATCGCACCGAGATGCGTGAGTCGAAACACCCGATTGCTTGCCCAGGCCCAGCTTGCCAGCAATCCGGCAACGCGCAACATAAAACCCAGTACGACGAATGCGACGAATGCGAAATGCGTGACGAGCAGTGCGTCGGCCATGATTCGGTAGACGGTCGGGTTATTCATGTGATCCCGGCAGGACCCGGGCGGCGCGAATGGCGTGTGCCTGACAAGACTCGCAGCCGGTGGCATGGTTCGATACGTAAGCGATCAGCCGCTTCAATGCACTTGTCACCCGACCATGGTTTTGCATGACGGCCGTATTCAAGCCGATGAAGGCCTTGTCAATGGTCGGGGCGACGTTGCATCGTCAAGACGCTGTTCGGGCAAAACCCGAGCGTCTCATTGAAGAACTCGGCGAGTTTGCGCATCTCTCCGTCGGTGTCGGCGGGCAAAGGATCGACGAGTGGCATACGGTTCTCCTGTCAGGGCCGCGACCTCCGGGCGAGTGGCGGCTTGGGGCGACCAAGATAGAGCGAAACCAGACCGATGGCGCCGACGAGCCAACCGACCCAATCGGGTTCGGCGCCGAGACCGATGAGCAAAGCACCTGCGACGATACCCGCCACGCCGCCTATGACCCGGTACTGGCGACGCTCGCGTCGATACAGCGCATCGCGACTCGGGATCGGTAACCCACTGTCGTTCTGCAGCACCTGATCGACGAGCCGACGCGCGACGGTCGGCAGACGCTCCAGCGTATAACGTACCTCGGGCAAGTCATGCCAGATGCGTTCCGCCGTTGCCTTCGGGCCGGTCTGCGCCGTCACCCATTTCTGCAGGACCGGTTGCCCGGTTGCCCACAGGTCGAGATCCGGATAGAGCACACGCCCCAGGCCCTCGATCTGGACCAATGTCTTCTGCAGCAAGATCAGCTGCGGCTGCACCTCCATATCGAAACGCCGCGCGACCTGAAACAGGCGCAGCAACACCTGCCCGAATGAGATGTCCTTGAGGGGCTTGTTGAAAATCGGTTCGCACACTGTCCGTATGGCCGACTCGAGTTCGTCGACGCGGGTATCAGGCGGCACCCAGCCGGAGTTCACGTGTAGCTGCGCGACACGGTGATAGTTACGATCGAAAAACGCGAGAAAATTAGCCGCCAGGTAACGCAGATCGCTGTCTTCGAGAGTGCCGACGATGCCAAAATCGACGGCAGCGTAGCGCGGGTTTTTCGGATCCGTCACATCGACGAAAATGTTGCCCGGATGCATGTCCGCGTGGAAAAAATTATCTCGGAAAACCTGCGTGAAGAAAATCTCTACGCCGTCGGCGGCCAGCTTTTTGAAATTCGTACCCAGCCGCCGCAGGGTCGCCATGTCGTTGATCGGTACGCCGTGGATGCGCTCCATGACCATGACCCGCATACGGCAATGGTCCCAGTAAATCTCCGGCACATAGATCATCGTCGAGCCACGGAAATTGCGGCGTAGCTGCGCCGCATTCGCGGCCTCGCGCATCAGGTCGAGCTCGTTAAGTACCGTCTTCTCATACTCCGCAACCACCTCGACCGGCCGCAGCCGGCGACCATCTTGCCAGTAGCGCTGCACGAGACGGGCGATTGCGTACAACACCTCGATATCGCGCGCGACCTGCGCCTCCACGTTCGGCCGCAGAATCTTGACGATAACTTCCTGGCCCGAATGCAGTTTCGCAACATGTACCTGCGCGATACTGGCTGCCGCAAGTGCCTCACGATCGAAGGTTGCAAAAACAGTATCCGCCGGTTGCCCGAATGCAGCCTCGATCGCCTCGAGCGCCTCCTCACCCGAGAACGGCGGCACCTGATCCTGAAGCTTGGCGAGCTCGACGCCGATATCCGCCGGCAACAGGTCCTGGCGCGTCGACACCGACTGGCCGAACTTGACAAATATCGGCCCGAGCTCCTCGAGCGCCTCACGAATACGCTGGCCTCTAGGTCCCGACGAACGCTTGCTGAACCAGGTGAACGGCGACAGGTAAAAGAGAAACCGCACCGGCCGGAACAAGTGCGCCGATGTGATCAGGTCGTCGAGCCCGTGGCGAACGAGCACCCGCTGGATATCCAGAAGGCGCAACAGCAACCGCAGGCGAATCACTCCGTGTGCTCCCGGCTGTCAACAAGGCGCCGGACGCGAGCTTCGAGACGCTCTGCATCGTTAGCCAGATCGTCGACGTCGGCATAGAACTCGTTCGCCTGTTCCGGCGTCGGCACGTGACGCGCATCATCCTGCAGGTATTCACCGACATGCTCGGCCAATTCGTCGGCCGAATCCAATGCCCAGTCACGGAAATCACGCGCGAGGCTGGAAATCCGGAACGCGGCCGAATCGCCGACCCGGGCGGACAACTCGTCTTCCCAATCCGGCCGCGCGAGCAGCAGCAATTCGCGGAACTTTTCCGCGATGTCTGTATCGCCTTCGAGGACGACCCTGCCTTCCCGAATCGGCGCCTGGTGGTCGATCAACATCAGGCGATTCAGCTCGAACGGGCTGCCGATGATCGTTGCATCCGCATCGCCGACCCGGGCATCGACTGACGACACCTCGACCCGCGCTGCCGACGCCGCAAGCCGGATGGCCCGGTCGCCGCCCGGCAAGTCGGTAATCCGCACGACCAGGCACCGTCCCGCCAACTCTGCGCACAGTTCCGCGGCCGCAGCCTCGCGCTCGATGCCGCGATTGAGCAGCGCGGCCACCGGCGCCAAAAATGAATTCGCCAGCAAAATGCCGATTCCTGTGTCAGTCATCCGAATACTAATATCGATAGCCGACATGCAAAGCAGCGACTCCGCCGGACAGATTGTAGTAATGGCTGTCTTCCAGGCCCGCGTCGGTCATCATCTGCAGCAACGCCTTCTGGTCCGGATGCATGCGGATCGATTCTGCCAGGTACCGGTAGCTGTCCGCATCCCTGGCGACGATCCGGCCCAGCATCGGTAATACCCGGGACAGATGAAACTCGTACAGCGGCTTGGCAAACTTCAGCGCCGGCTTCGAGAACTCGAGCACGAGCAGCCGCCCGCCCGGCTTCAGCACCCGGCCCATCGATGCGAGCGCCGCCGCCTTGTCCGTGACGTTGCGCAGTCCGAAACCAATCGTGACGCAATTGAACTGATGGTCCGCAAACGGCAGTCGCTCGGCGTCTGCCTGCAGTGCGCGAACGCTGCCGACCAGACCCGCATTCACGAGCCGCCGCCGCCCGTGCGCGAGCATGACCGCATTGATGTCCGTCATCCAGACAAACCCGTCGGCCCCGACCTGCCGACAAAGGCCTACAGTCAGGTCGCCGGTGCCACAGGCGACATCCAGCGCTCGATCGCCGGGGCGCAGCCCCGTGCGCGCCAGCGTAAACCGCTTCCAGATGCGATGCAGCCCGCCTGACATCAGGTCATTCATCAGGTCGTAATTCGCCGCAACCGAGTCAAACACGCCCCGCACACGGCCGGCCTTCTCGCGGGTCACAACGGTCTCGGACCCAAAATGCGTCGTATCGGCTGCCGGCTTGCTCATGCCGCTAGTATAAGCGGCGAGTCGGACTCTCGCACGATGTCTGACGCCCGCCGCCTCATGACCGGTCGACTGCCATCAAACCCGCGGCCCGCAATCCGGGCACGCCACCCGTCGATTTCCCGGGCGATACTCCACAGCGTGGCAGGTCGTTCGCCCGACCGGGCCGGGTTATCCGGGAATGGTAAAATAGTCGGGTGAGCCGCCGCTTTCGGTGCCAGTGTCCGCTTATTGCAGACATAAAATCTTCGCAACCTGTTCAGTGAGGAACGTAAGCCATGTGGCTATTGAAGCATTTGTTCAAACGCTCGGTTAATCGGGGCACGTTGCGCGTTTATGATGTCGACGGGTTGTTGCATGAGTTCGTCGGCAAGCCGGCCGAGCCGGTCGTCACGATGCGGTTGCATGACCGGAAGCTTTACCACAGCTTGTTTCTGAACGGCAAGATGACGCTCGGCGAAGCCTATACCGATGGAACGCTGACTTTCGACGAAGGCAGTACCGTGCATGATTTTCTGAGCCTGCTGGTGCAGAATCAGGCCAGTGTCGCCGCGCACCCGATGCTCAAAGCCGTGAATCGACTGAACCGGTTGCTGAAACCTTTACGGCAGATGAATCCGGTCGGCAAGGCGCAGAAAAATGTCGCTCATCATTACGACCTGTCAGCCAGACTCTACGAGTTGTTTCTCGATGAGGACCGTCAATACTCTTGCGCGTATTTCTGCACCCCGGAAGATACCCTCGAGGTTGCACAGGACAACAAAAAAAGACTGCTGGCCGCAAAGCTCGCGCTGCAGCCCGGGCAAAAAGTTCTCGACATCGGCTGTGGCTGGGGCGGCCTCAGCCTGTTCATCGCGCAGCAGGCAGACGTCGAGGTGCTGGGCGTAACCTTGTCGCGCGAACAACACGCAATTGCGAACCAGAAGGCGCAGGCAATGGGGCTTGCGGACCGGGTCCGATTCGAACTAACAGACTATCGTCATGTCGATCAGAAATTCGACCGGATTGTATCGGTGGGTATGTTCGAGCACGTCGGGGTGTCACATTACGATGAATTTTTCGCAAAAATCAATTCTCTTCTGGCCGACGATGGCGTCGCCGTGCTGCATTCGATTGGACGATCGTGTCCGCCTGGCTCGCTGAGCCCGTGGATCCACAAATATATTTTTCCGGGCGCGTATTCACCGGCGTTGTCAGAAGTCTTTCCTCACGTGGAAAACAACCAGCTCTGGGTGACCGATCTCGAGATACTGCGCATCCATTACGCAGACACGCTGATGGAATGGCATCGGCGGTTTCTCGAGAACCGTGATGAAATCGCCGGGCTCTATGATGAGCGATTTTGTCGCATGTGGGAGTTTTACCTGCTGAGCGTCGAGACATCCTTTCGTCATGGCGCCGGCATGGTATTTCAGATGCAGCTGGCCCATCGGTCAGATACGCTGCCGCTGACACGCCGTTACATCCTGGACGCGGTCGGTTAGGGGGGCAGCATCGTGTACCGCTACAGGATATAGCGGCTCAAATCCTCATCCCGCGCCAGTTCCCCGAGGTGCTCCTCGACGTAATCTGCATCGATCCGCACCTCGAGCCCGGACCGATCCGCGGCCTCGAACGATACCGACTCGAGCAACCGCTCCAGCACGGTATGCAGCCGGCGTGCGCCGATATTCTCAGTCTGTTCGTTGACGCGAAATGCGATCTCCGCGGCGCGGCGCACCCCGCTCTCGTCGAACGTCAGCGTCACACCCTCGGTCGCCATCAACGCCTCGTATTGCTCGGTCAGCGATGCATCGGGTTCGGTCAGGATGCGAATGAAGTCCTCGATGCTTAACGCACTGAGCTCGACCCGGATCGGGAAACGGCCCTGCAGCTCCGGAATCAGGTCGGAGGGCTTGACCGTATGAAAGGATCCGGACGCGATGAACAAAATATGATCGGTCTTGACCATGCCGTATTTCGTCGACACGGTGCAGCCCTCGACGAGCGGCAACAGGTCGCGCTGCACACCTTCGCGCGAGACATCAGCACCGGTCGTGTCGGCACGCCTGACGACTTTGTCGAGCTCGTCGACGAACACGATGCCGTTCTCCTCGACGTTCTTCAGCGCCTGGATCTTGATCTCTTCCTCGTTGATGAGCTTGCCCGCCTCCTCTTCGGTCAGCAACTTGAAGGCTTCTTTGATCTTCAGCTTGCGAGTCCGCGCGCGCGGGCCGGTCACGTTCTGAAACATGCCCTGCAGCTGACTCGCCATCTCCTCCATCCCGGGCGGGGCCATGATCTCTATGCCGACGGCCGGAGCCTGCAGTTCGAGCTCTATTTCCTTGTCGTCGAGCCTGCCCTCGCGGAGCATCTTGCGGAACTTCTGACGGGTATCCGAGTTGTCCGCCTCACCGTCCGGATCGGCCGGCATCGGCAGCAATACATCGAGGACGCGATCCTCGGCGGCTTCCTCGGCGCGATACTGGACCTTTGCCATCTCCGTTTCGCGCGTCAATTTGATGCCGATGTCGGCGAGATCGCGCACGATGCTGTCGACTTCGCGACCGACGTAACCGACCTCGGTGAACTTCGTCGCCTCGACTTTGATGAATGGCGCATTGGCAAGACTCGCAAGACGACGTGCGATCTCGGTCTTGCCGACACCGGTCGGCCCCATCATCAGGATATTCTTTGGCGTGATCTCGTTCCGCAGCGACTCTTCGACTTGCATACGCCGCCAGCGATTGCGGAGCGCAATTGCGACCGCACGCTTCGCACTGTCCTGACCGATGATGTGCTTGTCCAGCTCCTGGACGATCTCCCTGGGGGTCATTTGCGACATGACTGTTACTCCGCGGACAGCGTCTCGATGACGAGATTATTATTGGTAAATACGCAGATAGATGCCGCGATTTCGAGTGATTTGCGCACGATTTTCTCGGCGTCGAATTCGGTGTTATCCAGCAGCGCGCGGGCAGCCGACTGTGCGTACGGCCCGCCCGAGCCGATGGCCATCAGATCGTCTTCCGGATCTATGACATCGCCATTGCCGGAGATGATCAGCGAGGTTTCCGTATCGGCGACACACAGCAGCGCCTCGAGTCGTCGCAGCCACCGGTCGCTACGCCAGTCCTTCGCGAGTTCGATCGCCGCACGGGTCAGGTTGCCGAACTGCTCGAGTTTGCCCTCGAACAGTTCGAACAGCGTGAACGCATCAGCCGTGCCGCCGGCGAAACCGGCGATGACACGACCGTCAGCGAGCTGACGAACCTTGCGGGCATTGCCTTTCATGACGGTATTACCCATGCTGACTTGGCCGTCTCCGCCGACAGCGACAATGCCGTGCCGTCTGATCGACACGATCGTCGTGCCCCTGAATTGTTCCATATTGCTGTTCCTTATCGAGATTCCGAGACGACGACGGAGCCGGGCAACGGCCAGCCCGCGCAACCGATCAGCCCGTAATCTCCCCGCAGCGAGCCAGAATTCCATTGCGCCGAAAACCACCGCGATGGCAGGCCCGGTCGGCCAGGCAAAACCCCGTCAAGGAGCCTGCCTCTGGTACGCCGATGCTACTTGTCCTGCCGGCGCGCACGCGGATGAGCTTTATCGTATATCTGGGCAAGATGCTGAAAATCAAGGTGAGTATATATCTGCGTCGTGCTGATATCGGCATGGCCCAGCAGTTCCTGGACGCCGCGCAGATCGCGGCTCGACTCAAGCAAATGAGTCGCGAAACTATGGCGAAACAGGTGCGGATAGACGCGTTGCGGTATGCCGGCCTGCCGGGCCCAGTGGCGGACCCGATCCTGGACGCTGCGCGGGCTGATGCGACAACCCCTGACACCGACGAACATCGCCGTCTCTTCGGGCCGGGCCAATGCGCCCCGAACCCGAAGCCAATCTGCGATGGCCGCCTTGGCCTTGCGCCCGACCGGAATCAGACGTGTCTTGTCGCCCTTGCCGGTGACCCGCACCACGGCGTCATCCAGATCGACGTCAGCCGGGTCCAGAGCGATGAGTTCGGCAAGCCGCAGACCGGATGAATACAGCAACTCGAGCATGGCCCGGTCACGCAGACTGGTCGGGTCGTCTCGCGGTATCTCGAGCAGCCGCCCCATCTGCTCGATATCCAGCGTATTCGGTAATTTACGCGGAGCCCTCGGCGCCGAGATGTCGACGGCCGGGTTGTGCGTCAACTGCTCCTCGCGGATCAGATAGTTCAAGAAGCTGCGCAGCCCGGACAGGCGACGCTGGATGCTGCGTGCGCTCAGTCCGGCGGCATACGCCCGTGCGGCGAAGGCACGCACATGATGCGGCTTGAGTTCCTGCCAACAAGCCACGTCATTGGCGGAGCAGAAATCGACGGCACAAACCAGGTCACGACGGTAGCCCTTGATCGTATGCACCGACAGACGCCGCACCAGGTGCTGGTGTGCGAGGAACCGCTCGACGAGTTCCCATTGCCTGGCGTCCATGCGTATCTCCGGAGGAAAAAGGTACCTTTTTCCCCTACCTGGCCAAGGCGCCGGCGACCAGGTCGCCGAGCCGCGACAGAAAATCGATGCTCTTGCCCGGATGGAAATGATCGGCACTGCGGTTACCGATGGCGAGAAACCCCTGCTTTGAGCCCAGCCCGAGCGGTATCAGCGCCACCGAGCCGATTTCACAGTTTTCGGCACCGAACAGAAAATCGCGTTGCGCATCACGCACGGTACCGCAACGCGCTGTATCTCCCTCGAGAAAACTCTTGAATGAACCCAGCGTCGGTGCATCGCGCTCGACGTAGCGCTGAAACTGGGCACTCTGAGTGCTATCGCCACCGAACAGTACGAGTACCGAACGATCGGCGTTGAATTCCATGCGCAGTTGCTCTTCCAGAATATCGATGACCTGCTGACGGTCACCTGCGCTCATCAACAGAACGGCCAGACCGTGAATTTTACCGGCGAGTTCATCATTGCCGCGCGCGACCTCGACAAGATCGCGGAGTTGATGCTCGAGTTGATCGTTACGCTGGCGCAGGACCGATACCTGCCGCTCGACCAGCGACACCGCGCCACCGCCGACGCCATGCGGCAGCTTCAGCTGTGCCAGCAGTTCGCTGTGACGTTCAAAAAAATCCGGATGCGCGTTCAGGTAGCTCGAAATCGCATCCTCGTCGTGCTGCGCGGCGTTCGCCTCGACGTGCTTGACAGTACTCATACCTGAACCGTGCCCTCGAAAACGGTTACCGCCTCCCCGGTCAACCAGACGGTTGATCCGGGACCCTTCCAACGAACCCTCAGCCTGCCACCGGGTAACTCGACAATCACGCTGTCGGCCAGCTTGCCGATGCTGCGGCCGATAACCATCGCCGCGCAGGCGCCGGTACCGCAGGCGCTGGTCTCACCGACACCCCGCTCGAAAACCCGAAGACGCACGTGATTCGCGTCAACCACCTGCATGAAGCTGATGTTAGCATGGTTTGGAAACCGGTCGTGGCTTTCGAGCAATGCGCCGATACGTGCAACCGGTGCGTCATCGATCGCATCGACTTCGAGAACGGCGTGTGGATTGCCGACGGATACGACGCCAATCTCGAGTGTTTCGTGCGGTATGTCGATCGCGTATGTGCGACGTTCTTCGGGCGCCGTGAAGGGAATTTTTTCCGGTGCGAACTCCGGCACACTGAGTTCTACCGATACCGTTCCGTCGTCTTCGATCACAGCATGTACCATGCCGCCCCGGTGTTCCAGATTGAACTCGCGCCGGTCCTCGTTCGCCACGCGGCCCGAAAGAAAACGCGCGATACAGCGCGCGCCATTGCCGCATTGCCCGGCCTCGTGGCCGTCGACGTTGAAAACCCGGTAGTAGATATCCGCGTCGGGCGAATGCCGAGGCTCGAGCCACAGTAACTGATCGAAGCCGATCCCGGTGTTCCGATCGCCGAGGCGACGCAGCGTATCCCGGTCAGGTACATCCGAATCGCCCGCATCGACAACGACGAAATCGTTGCCCAGCCCATGCATCTTTGTAAACCGCATTTCCATCACCGGCACCCTCGGGGAAAATGGTACCGGTACCACTGGTGTTCCACAAACTTAGCTACCCGACGATGGAACAACTGTTGTGGGAGCGGCTTTAGCCGCGATTCCCCGCAATCAGCGCTTGTCGATGTCCGTATAGTCTCGTGCGGCCGGGCCAATATACAGCTGACGGGGCCGGCTGATGCGCCCATCCGGATCCACAATCATTTCACGCCAGTGCGTTACCCAGCCAACCGTCCGCGCAATTGCGAACATGACGGTAAACATCGACGTCGGAATGCCGAGGGCGCGGTAGATAATACCGGAGTAAAAATCAACGTTCGGGTAGAGCTTCTTCTCAACGAAGTACTCATCCTTGAGCGCAATCTCCTCGAGCTTCAGCGCGAGCTCGAACAGCGGCGAGTCGACCCGGCCGAGATCCTTCAGGACCTTGTGACAGACCTCGCGGATAATTGTCGCGCGCGGATCGTGATTCTTATAAACGCGATGACCGAAGCCCATCAGCCGGAACGAATCGTCCTTGTCTTTCGCCTTCGCGATGTACTTCTGGATGCGATCGACCGAACCGATCTCCTCAAGCATGTTCAGCACGGCCTCATTCGCACCGCCGTGCGCGGGCCCCCACAGTGCGGCGATGCCGGCCGCGATTGCCGAATACGGGTTCGCGCCGGAACTGCCGGCCATGCGTACGGTCGAGGTACTGCAGTTCTGCTCGTGATCGGCATGCAGAATGAATAACAGGTCGATTGCCTCGGCCGCGATCGGGTTGACTTCGTATTCGGCAGCCGGAACAGCAAAAAACATATGCAGCAGATTCTGCGCGTAGTTCAGATCGTTGCGTGGATACATGAACGGCTGACCGAGAGAATGCTTATAGGCTGCCGCGGCGATCGTCGGCATCTTCGCGACGATGCGATGCGCGAAAATATCGCGATGGTGCGGGTTATTGATATCGGTCGTGTCGTGATAGAACGCCGACATCGAAGCGACCACGCCGGCAACCATTGCCATAGGATGTGCGTCGTGATGAAACCCATTGAACAGCCGCAACATGGTTTCGTTGATCATCGTGTGCGTGCCGATCGTAGTCTCGAACGTCTCGAGTTCGTCGGTAGCGGGCAATTCGCCGTGCAGCAACAAGTAGCACACTTCCAGGAAAGAGCTCTTCTCGGCCAGCTGGTTGACCGGGTAACCACGGTACATCAGCAAGCCCTTCGCGCCGTCGATGAACGTGATCGTACTCTCGCAGCTAGCCGTAGAGGCAAAACCGGGGTCATAAGTGAAGGCGCCCAATTCGCCGTACAGTGAGCGAATGTCGACGACACTCGGACCCAGCGTTCCGTCACGAACCTCTAACTCTGCCCGTTTACCCGTCTCAGGATCCTGCAGTAAATAGGTCTTTTTACTCATCTTTTATCATCCGGCTCCTAAATCTCGCACAAGACAACCCTACGCTCGTGCCTGACCATACCGTTGCTGATCCACCTGAACCCGACCGGCATACAACCGCCGCCCGCTGAACAATATGAGGCCGACCTGACGGGGCCCCGGGGAATCATCCCGCGGAATTGGGGTGCATATTATAGGCGACGGCGGCCCGGCGTGCACAGGCGCGCGCTGCAGGGACGCGCAACACCGCCTTAAGCAACGGATTTTTTTAGGTGTTTATCCGCGTCCGGAGCAAAAACGGGAGCCTAATTCAGGCCGTACTTACGACGGAACTTCTCGACCCGACCCGCTGTATCCATGATTTTCTGCGTCCCGGTGTAGAACGGGTGGCAGGCCGAGCA
>SMVB01263258.1_pt1 | contig 16169 bp, 15 predicted proteins | sample 2456461 | NCBI WGS metagenome assembly SMVB01 (sample SAMN11095934, study PRJNA526329) | marine sediment metagenome | biome: Marine sediment; feature: Surficial sediment; material: Deep marine sediment; isolation source: Hadal surficial sediment | place: Pacific Ocean | collected 2014-05 | depth...
ACCATCTGGAAGTGCCACACCCGCTCGCCGGTCTCGACGTCAAGCGCGATCAGGCTCGTGCTGAAGAGATTGTCACCGGGGCGGAAGCCGCCGTAGAAGTCCTGTGTGGCGCCGTTGGTCGGGATGTAGACGATTCCCAACTCGGGATCGGCCGACATCGGAGCCCAGGACGAGATGTCGCCCGTCCACTCCCACGCATCGTTCTCCCAGGTGTCGTGCCCGAATTCACCCGGACGCGGAATCACGTTGAACTTCCACTTGAGCTGACCGTTGGCGGCATCGTAGGCGAGGATATCGCCCGGTACCATTTCGATGCGCGTCTGGTGATAACCCTGCTCGGCGGAGTTGCCCACGATCACGACATCGTTGACCACGATCGGCGGGGAAGAGCTCGTGATGTATCCGAGCTCCAGCGGAAGACCCTGGTACGCATCGTACGGCTCATTCCACCTTTCCCACGGGCCCCAGCCGTCGATCAAGTCGGCCAGGAGGTCCACACTACCGCTCGGCGGGAACCCGTCGACAGGAACCGCCTCACCCCAGTTTGCGAGGGGCTCGCCGGTGACCACGTCCAAGGCGTGAAGGAAGAAACCTGGCGTCGAGATGAAAGCCACTCCCCGCCCGTTGCGCTCGCCATACGCGATACCCTTGCCGTATCCGGCCCGCATCGAGTATTCCCACCGGTGTGTGTTCGGCTCGGTGAAGCTCCACAGCAGCTCACCAGTGCCGGGATTGAGGGCGACCATACTGCGACGGTCTCCCGTGACCGTGATCAGTTGTCCGTTAACGAAAGTTGGGGTCGCACGGGGAGTGCTCGGCCCAAAGCTTGATGCGTACCACCGCCACGCCACCTCGAGGTCCTCGAAGTTCGACGCGTTGATTTGATCGGCCGGTGTATACCGAGTGTGCCACACATCGCCACCGAGATAAGTCCACTGAGCGTCCTCGGTCCCGGGCCCCTGCGCGAGGCCCGCCATCGGTACGGAAAGTATCGTGGCGAACGCGAGCGGGAGGCCCAAGAAGGCTGACAGGTACCGAGACTGTCGGGAGTGGTCGCTTCCCATCGTGTTCTCCTTTGCTGATGTAGGCACGTTTTCTGACTATGGTATACCACGAGCCATTTTAGCCTGCGACAGTACGCGCGCGGGTGCTTCTGGGCAAACGATCCGACTGACAGACACTCCCGTGGGGGCTTCTGTCAGACCCATGGCGGTGTCCTTTCTAAGTATGAGCTTCCGGCCGTCAGTTTTCTCCGATACGTCGCCGCCAGTCGGCGAGCGTGCGGCCAATATTCTCCGGTTGGTCCTCCTGGATGAAATGCCGTCCCGCTCCGATGAACGCGATCTGGATGTTCTTGACCCTTTCCTCCATGGCGTCGGCGAACGACTCGTTGTTGAGTGCGCCCGGACGGGCCCACATGAAGAGCATGGGAATGTCGGTCCCTTGCATCCACCCACCGATACGGTTCACGACGTCCACGTTTCTGGCGGGCTCCCCGCCGGTGGGTAGCTCACGGGGCCATTGCAGCGTTGGCAACCGCGACGCCGGTGTCGGGTAGGGTGCGCGGTAGTAGTCCATCTCCTCGTCCGTCAGGCCGCGAATCACACTTCCGGGCAGAATCTGCTCCACGAACTGGTTCTGTTCGAGAATGAGCTCCTCTCCTTCGGCTGAGCGATACCTCCCCAGTGGACCGCCGATGGGCGCCGATTGCGGGAAGGAGGGTGGGATGATCGACTCCATGAACGCGATGCCCACGACGTTGTCGCCGTGCTCCACGGCGTAATCGAAACCCAGCACCGAGCCCCAGTCGTGAATGACGAAAGTGATGTCCCTCAAGTCGAGGGCTTCGATGAAGGCATCGAGGTAACGTTTATGATCTTGATAGGTGTATTCCAGGTCCGGCTTGTCGGACTTGCCCATGCCGATCAGGTCGACCGCTATGGCCCGGTAGCCATCCGTCACGAACGGGATGACGTTTCGCCACAGGTAGGACGAAGTCGGGTTGCCGTGAAGGAAGAGAATCGGCTGGCCCTCGCCCTCGTCGACGTAGTGCATACGGGAGCCGAGCACCTGTACGTAGCGGGACTCGAAAGGGAAGTCCGCGGAGATAGCAGGCGCAGCGCTGCCGCCTCGCTGGGCCATGATCGCTTTCGGGAGGATTGCCGTGGCAAACAAAAGGGCGGTGAGTCCGAGGAGAGCTCGGTTCGACATCGTCATAGGGGGTCTCCTTGATGATTCCGGGCCAGAATGATTCCGGGCCAGCAAACTGCTAACGGAACCCACGTGGTGCGCAGTCCGGTTCCATGCACGGCGCCTACTGCGTGGTCTGGAGGGTACAAGGTGGGCGGGCCAGGGAAGGCCGGCAAGTTGGACCCGGATGTGCCGAATTCCCAACGATGATCACGTCATTCACCACGATCGGTGGAGACGACGTCGTGATCGCCCCTACGTCCCGGTCGATCCCGGAGAACACGTTATAGGGATGTAGGCACCGGCTTCGACATCCGTCAACGAGCCCGTGGCCCCGCCCTCATCGCCGCGGCACCGGTTTCCTCGGCCCGAGTACTGCGAGCCTGCTACACGGGGTAGCGGTGGCTTCCAATCAACGGGGTTATTTGATCATGGGTGAGCGGCCGCGAAAAGAGATGCCCCTGGGCGAGTGGGCAGTTCATTCCCTTCAGGAAGGCCAACTCCTCCGCGGTTTCGACCCCTTCGGCTACCACGCTCACGCCGATGTTTTTTGCGAGCGACAGGACCGTTCGCACGATCGCCTCGGATTCGGGGCGCTCGTGGATGTTTTCGATAAACGACCGGTCGATCTTCAGGGAATCGATGGGGAATCGGTGTAGGTAACGCAGCGAGGAGTACCCGATTCCGAAGTCATCTATATCCAAGGCGACGTTCAGCTTCTTGAGGTCCGAGAGTACGCTGAGTGTCGGATCGGCGTCGTCCATCATCACCGTCTCCGTCATTTCCAATCTCAGCCAACGTCCGTCGAGACCCGTGTCCTTGAGAACACGCCCGACGCACTCGGTCAGCTCGCTCCACGAGATCTGTTTCCCCGACAGGTTGACGCTCAGGGAGACGGGTAATTCCCCAGAAGTCCGCTCATGCCACTCTCGCACCTGACGGCAGGAGTGCTCCAGCACCCACGCACCGATCTGGATGATCATGCCGGTTTCCTCCGTGACTGAGAGGAACTCGGACGGCTCGAGTAACCCACGGTGGGGGTGCTCCCACCGAAGGAGCGCTTCGACGCCCATAATCGCACCGTCCTCCAAGGACACGATCGGCTGGTAGAAGACGCGAAACTCCTCACGCTTGATCGCCCATCGAAGGTCGGTTTCCAGCTGCAGGCGGGCGTGAGCGCGGCGGTGCATCACCGGGTCGAACACTTCGTGGTGGACGGCGGTGCCACTCTCCACCCGGTGAAGAGCGAGCGTCGCATCGCGCACCGCATCCTCCGCTCGCTCGTACCCCGTCGCGCTCAGAGCAATACCGATGCGCCCCGAGGTAAAAACCTCCTCGCTCCCGATCTGGAACGGCGTCGCGAGGTGTTGCTGGATGCGGTCCGCCACGCGGAGTGCGTCGCTGATGTCGCTGATGTCATCCAGCAAAATGCCAAATTCGTCGCCGCTCATTCGAGCGAACGAGTCGACCGTGCGGAAACACGGCTCAAGTCGCTCCGACACCGCGATCAGCAGCTGATCCCCCACCGTGTGCCCGAGGCCATCGTTGACCAGGTGGAAGCGATCGAGGTTCAAGACCACCACCGCGAACAAGTAGTTGTGATGGCGTCTGCTGCGGCCCAACGCCTGCTCGATCAGGTCGAGCAGAAGGAGCCTGTTCGGCAAGCCGGTGAGCGGATCCTGTAATGCAGCGCTGAGAGACTCCCGCTCGTACTGGTCGTGCAGCTCCCGTTCCGCCCGTCGTCGCTCGGTGATGTCTTCGTAACCGGTGACTATCGTCCCGCCTGCCGATCCGCTGACCACATCGGACAGCGTCTTCACGATGAGCGTGCTGCCATCCTTTCGCCTGTGGACGTGTTCACTCGTCCAGCTGGTCAACTGCTCCGACCAACGGGCGGTCGTCGCTTCACCGTCGTCCGGTGCTCTGAAGAGACCCAGATTGTTTCCCACCAGGTCGTCGATTCCATATCCGTACATTTCCGCCACGGCCGGGTTCGCATAAAGGATCGTTCCGTCGGCATCGGTTTGTGTCACGCCCATCTGCATCGTGTCGAGCATAGCCTGGGCCGGTTGTAACAGGCCCCGCATGACCGGTTGTAACAGGATGGCGGGTTGTCTGGCTTTCGTCTGTTTTGTCATACAAGGAGTGGCTGGACACGACCTGGCGGCGCGAATCACCGCATTCAAGCCCTTAAATTTAGGTTACCCACCTCCATGTGATTTTTCAACGTGATTTTTCAGCGACGGCGACGTTGCTCAACGGTCCAGCCCCCTCGCGTGTCTCCTAACCTGAAGCGTGTTTGGCCGTTTACGCAGGCGCCCCTTTTCGGTGTTGGGTGGGTGGCACAGGGAGGAGGTAGCACGCCGGCCCCGGACCCCGCCGATCACTGAGAAATCTCTCAAGAGACCCTCACAACTGAGCCCCTACGTATGCCCAAGAAATACTTGCTCCTCTCTGTCGTGGCCCTGGGGGGCCTTTTTTGGACCTCCGCCCTCCTTGCGCAGGACGCCGTAGGTGATCAGGCGCTGCCTGAAGCGCCGAGGATCTTCTTCGACTGTCAGGGCCCCCAGTGTGACGACACCTACCACCGGACCGAGATTCCGTGGGTGACCTGGGTTCGCGACCAGCAGGACGCCGATCTTCACTTGATCATGACGAGCGAGACCACGGGCGCAGGCGGCCGTGAATATCAGCTGGCCGCGACCGGACGAGAGGCTTATGCGGACTACGTAGATGAAACCCGTATTCAATCGCTACCGACCGATACCCAGCGCGAACGCCTGGATGGTGTGTCCCATGCTCTCGCATTGGCCTTCGCGCGATTCGCTCAATACGCGGGCTTCCGCGACCTGGTCCGCTTGCAGGCGGCTCCGCGCGGCAACGCGATCCGCACAGCTGGTCTCGTCTCTTCGGATCAGGTCGACGACGCTTGGAACCTTTGGGTTTTTAATATCAGCGGGAATGGCAATTTCAGCGGTGAGGAGACCCGGACGCAGCGCCGATTTTCCGGTACCTTCTCCGCCTCCAGGGTCACCCCGACCTGGAAGCAGAACTACCGGTCATCCGTGAACTATAACTTCCAGGAAACCACGTTCTCCGATGGTTCCAAGTTCCTGGACGAGCGTACGGACTACGATTTCAACACCACAGTCGTTTACTCGGTGGCGCAGTTCTACTCTCTCGGATTCACGGCGGGCGTCGGTCGTAACACCAGACAAAATCAGAGGTTCTTTGCTACGATCAGTCCGGCCCTCGAATACAGCGTCTTTCCATACGAAGAAGCGACCAGGCGATCGCTCACCGCCTTCTACGAGATCGGACCCTACTACTACGACTACAACGAGCTTACGCAGGATTCGCTCCTCGAGGAGACTCGCTTCCAGCAGTCCCTATCGCTCCAGCTCTCCCAGCGGCAGACCTGGGGAGACGTTCGCATCAACGTTCGAGGATCGCACTATTTCCACGACTTCGATCGCAACAACCTGGAGGTGGGCGGAAACGTCTCCTTCAGGATCACCCGCGGTCTCGACTTCAACCTCGGGGGGAGTTATACGCTGGTGGCCGACCAGCTGTATGTCCCGTTCGAGGAACTGACCGACGAGGAGCTACTGACCGGGGTCAGGCAGGCTGCTACAGACAAACGGTACTTCCTCTTTGTCGGGTTGTCCTACCGGTTCGGCTCGATCTTCAACAATGTGGTGAACAATCGCTTCCCGGGTGGTGGCGGAGGGTTCTTTGGTGGAGGGTTCCCAGGTGGCCGAGGTGGCGGCGGTGGGTTCCGGCCCCCCGGGGGGGGGTTCTAGGCAGTCACTCGTCTCCGAACGAGACCCCGATGTTTCTGGCCGTCCTCACCAGGTCGCCGTCGGTCGGGACCAGCTTGAGCTTGGCGACGGCTTCTTTCAGGGGTACCGCGAGGACCTCCGGCGGACGCAGGGCCACCATGCACCCTAGGCATCCATCCCTCACCAGCTCCACGGCGGCAGAGCCGAACCGGAGCGCGAGCAGCCGGTCATAGGCGACGGGCTCGCCCCCGCGCTGGAGGTGACCGAGGACGAGGGAACGCGTCTCGTGCCCGGTACGCTCGTCGATCTGGCGGGCCAGCTTCTCGGCGATGCCGCCCAGGCGAGCTGCCCCCCGGCCCGATGTCTCCGCCTGGAAAGTGGCGGATCCACCCGCCTCGGACGCGCCTTCGGCTGCCACGACGATGGCGAATCCCGGACCCGTCTCGTATCGCTCCTCGATCTTGGCACAGAGGGCGTCCAAGTGGTAGGGAATTTCAGGGATGAGGATGATGTCCGCCGTGGCCGCCACTCCGGCGTACAGGGCGATCCACCCAGCCGTGCGCCCCATGAGCTCTACCACCATGACCCGACTGTGCGCCTCGGCGGTCGAGTGCAGTCGCCCGATAGCGTCGGTGGCGGTGGCCACCGCCGTGTGGAAGCCGAAGGTGACCTGGGTGCTTGCGAGATCGTTGTCGATGGTCTTCGGTACACCCACGACGGGGAGGCCCTTCTCGGACAGGGCCGAGGCGATCTGTAGGGAGCCATCACCCCCGATGGCGATGAGGGCGTCCAGTTCTCGCCGCCGGAATTCCTCGACGATCTCGTCGGACCGGTCCAGAAGTTCGACCGTGCCGTCCTCCCTTTCGACGGGCCAACGGAGGGGATTGCCGCGGTTGGTGGTCCCTAGGATCGTCCCACCGAGGTGCGTGATGCCGCGGACGGAGTCCCGGGTCAGAGCGACCACACCATCTTCCTCGAAGAGTCCTTGGTACCCTCGCCGGATCCCGTACACATTCCAACCGAGGTGGGTGGCCGACAGAACCACGGCTCGAATTACGGCGTTGAGTCCGGGTGCGTCTCCGCCACCCGTGTTGATGGCGATCTTCACGAGGGTGGCTCCACTCCCGCTACAACTCCCGCCAGTCCGTATCGAGGATCTTGTGATGCACCTCGGAATCCACAACAAGCTCCACAACTGTGCGGTCCAGCATACCGGCCTTGGCCTCCATGTCCAGGATCTCAATCGCCCTCTGGGCCGAGAGCGCCTTTTTGTACGGGCGGTCCGAGGCCGTCAACGCGTCGAAAATGTCCGATACGGTCATGATACGGGTCTGGATCGCGATCTCGCTCGCCTCTATCCCCCTCGGGTAGCCGGTACCATCGAGTTTCTCGTGGTGTCCGTGGGCGATGTCGGCCACGTGGGCGAGGTTGGAGGTCCACGGGATCTGCCTGAGGAAGTTGTACGTGTGCGTGACGTGGGCTTCGATCTGAAGCCGCTCGTCGGCATCCAGGGACCCTTTCGGAATGGAGAGGAAGTGGAGCTCCTCGGGAGTGACGTAGGGAACCTGCTGATCCGAGAAGTCTCGAAAGGTCGTGGCCGAGATCTCATCGAGGATCTCCGCATTGGCTCCGGGCAGCACTCTGGGCACGTTGGATTCTCGAATGGCCTCCTGGAAGCGGTCTATCTGACTCTGCGAGCGTTCATATCCCTCCTCCAGTCCCCGCAAAAACGTGTCGAAATCGTTCTTGCCATATTTGAGCAGGTGCTCGGCCCTTTGCTGATGGAAATCCGACTCGAGGGTCCGGCGAATCAGGTCGAAACGGGCCTCGATCCGTTCTAGGAGCACGGGAGGCAGCTTCTTGGACTTCACCAGGACATGCTCCCGCACCCCGACCTTTCCGAAGTCGTGAAGCAGTCCTGCGTAGCGCAGCTCTCTCATCTGCTCTCGAGAGAACCTGATGTCCCTGAACGGGCCATCCTTCGCCTTGTCCACGATCTCCGCGATGTCACACGTGAGGGTCGCCACACGCACCGAGTGACCGGAGGTTGTTGGGTCTCGCTGGTCGATCGCGATCACCGATGCCTTGATGAACCCCTCGAAAAGGTTCTCGATGTTCTCGTAGAGCCGCCCGTTCTCGATAGAAACCGCGGCCTGCCCGGCAAGAGATTGCACCAGCTCCACATCCCTCAACTCGTAGTCCAGAACGTGCCGCTCTGAGGAGCGTTCGTCCCGGATCACCGCTCCCGGATCCGACTTCTTGTTGATGAGTTGCAGCACCCCGACCACGGTGTCCCGATGATCCTTCATGGGAACGATCAGCATGGATCGGGCTCGATAACCTTGCTTATGGTCAAAGGATGGGTTGAAGGAGTACGGCTCTGAATCCGGGATATGGTAGGCGTCCTCGATCAGAAGAGGCTCTCCGTGAAACGCCACGAATCCGGCCAGGCTGGTGTCGTCGAATGGCAGAGAATAGTCCGGCATATCCAGATCCGGCAGTGAGTCGTTCTGGGCTCGCAGAAGGTGCAGCGTCCGGGGCCCGTCCTTCTCCTCATGGACGAGGTAAAGGCTGCCGGCGTCACTGCCGGTGAGGTGCCTCGCTTCGGTGAGGATCATCCCCAGGAGGACGTCGGGGTCGCGCTCGCTCATGAGCGCCATGCCGATCTGGTTCAGGCCCCGGAGGTTACCGCGGAGCTCGTCGAGCTGTGAAGCCACGTTGGATCGCGCGAGCTCGGTCGCGGAGGCGCGGGCAGCGGAACGGATCGCGCGAAGTTGGGCTTCTCCGCCGCTCAGGTCATCGAGGTCGAGGAAGAGACGGTCGACGCTGTCGGCGGCCGCGCGGGCCTCCGGGCCCTTCGCCAGAACGGTCACATGTGTCGGCATCGATGCGAGCCCGTCGTCTTCCGCCAACTCTTCCGTGAGGATGAGCACCGCGGGACGAGCGTCCGCTTTCACCTCGGACAGGCGCGAGATCCGGACGATGTCGACCCCGTCGCGCAGTGCGTGAAGGCCCTCCGGGACCTCGCCGGAGGAAGAAAATAAAATGAACGGACTCATTCGACGCGATTCTCAGCCGATGATCTCATCGCGCTCCGCCGCTGCGCCGATCTCGACGCTGTAGCCTCGTGCAGCGGCCTGGGCTCTATGAGAGTCGACGATCTCCGACAGCTCTTGGTCACTCCGGCCGGGATCGTGGTGAAAGAACAGAACCTTCTTCGCTCCCGCCTCGTGCGCGAGCTCCACCGTCTGGCTAAAAGTCGAGTGTCCCCAGTCCACCTTCGACCCGTACTCCTCTTCGGTGAACATGGCGTCGTGGATCAGCACGTCCACGTCACCGAGGAAGTCCACGAGGCGCCTCCGCCATCCCTCTCCGACATCATAGCGCTCACCGGCCAGTTCGTTGTCGGGCATGTATGCCAGCGAGAGGCCCCCATATTCGACTCGGTGTCCCACCGTGAACGACGGGTGCCTCATGCGCATGGCGCGGACGCGGAACCCGTCCTCCTCCCAAACGCCCCCGCCGAGATTCGAGAACTCCTTCTTAGCCGAAAGCTCGGTGAAGGGGACGGGGAAGTTGAGCGACGCCATCTGGGTTGTGAAAAGCTCCTTGATGTCAGCTTGCGCTTGGTCTGGTCCGATGATACGGACCGAGGCGTCAGAGTCGTACAGGGGCATGAAGAACGGGAAGCCCTGGATGTGATCCCAGTGGAAGTGCGTGAGAAAAACCACGGCGTCGGATGTACCCTTCTCATCCATCATGCTTACGCCGAGGGGGCGGATGCCGGTGCCGGCGTCGAAGATAAAGCGCCGTCCATCCTGGACCCGGATCTCCAGGCACGGCGTATTGCCGCCGAACCCGACCGTGTCCGGGCCGGGGCTGGCGATGGAGCCCCGAGTTCCCCAGCAGGCAGCCTCGATTACCGCGTGCTCTCTTCGGGCGTCGATCATCGTAGCTGGTGAAACCTGGTCCACTGCACTCTCCGCAGTCTCGTCTCCGGCAAATGACTGGCGATTGGCGACCTTTCTGAAACTTACGGACAGGCCACCCATTTGGGCGAGGCCGTCATACTAGCGGCAGCGGGGGTAGGCCGCCTAGGGGACCCCCCAATGGTCGCCGGCTTTCAGCATGAATCAGAGAAGATCCCAATCGGCTCGGGTGATAAGAACTGGTTCCTTAAGGCGACGGTTCTCTTCCGGTGCCGGCACTGATGGGATAAATTGCTTCCGATACAGTGCCCCTTTGCCACAGGATCGGATTGAATGCCCGTCACCGAAAAGGACGTTCGGAGCGCTCTGAAGACCGTGCAGGATCCGGAGTTGCACCTGGACCTCGTGGTGCTCGGATTGGTGTATGACATCGAAGTAGACGGAGGCGATGTACACGTCGTGATGTCGTTGACATCACCGATGTGCCCGGTCGCCGAGCAGATCGTGGTGGACGCTCGCAACGCCGTATCCGGGATCGAGGGGGTGGAGAGTTGCGAGGTCGACCTCACGTTCGATCCGTTATGGACCCCCGACCGGATCGCTCCACTGATTCGGGCGTCCTTGGGGTTGTAGGCCCTGCAGGCTGTTGAAGGAGTGAAAGGCGTCTAAGGGACGAGTTCGACGTCCTCGAGGTAATCCCGTAACGGTCCCGTCACTTCCACTGCGCATTCCGTCACGGCCTGAGTGAGGGGCTCAGGAGGATGCGCGGATCCGGTCAGATGATGGACGACAGCCTCCCCCAGTGCGACGTCAGACACTGCCGCCGCCGTGTGATACTCCGCGTAGCGTGCACTCACACGTTTTTCGAAACGGGGTAACTGTGCCCGAGGTGTTCCATTATCCACCATGTCCTCCAGGACGGCGTCGTGGAGTCCGTCGAGTGTCTTTTTGACAAGGTCCGCCGGCGCGCGGCCGACGAACGCTTGCTGGGTGCCCCGGGTATGGGCCCACATCAAGAAGATGAGGGCTTCTTCCACGGCCGTCCGGTCGGGCTCCCCGTCGTCGTCGACCAGACCCAGCTCCGCGAGTGTGGAGGAGCCCTCCCACTCCGAAACGAAGTCGGTGAAGCTTTCCCAGACCAGGACCGCCAGGTCGTCAGCCAGACCCTCAGGCGTTATCGTTTGGGGGGCTTGGAACCCCTGTTCGTCCTGGGTCATATCTTAACCATTGATTCGAACGTGACATCCATTCTGCTAGGGTTCCCCAATTCCGCCCCGCTGGGTTGGAGTGTCAAGGATTTTTGAGACCTGATCGAGGGAGTTGTTCAGCTATGACCTTGGGATCATCATCGTATAACCCGCTCGAGCGCCGCCCCAGATGGAGGTCGAGAGCCGTACTGATCGCCGGTGCTCTGGCCGCTGGAGCATGCGTCGGGGCGTATTCGCTTCCGGCACCACGTCCGCTCGTCGTTCGTTCCGGCGCCCGGGTTTATGCCGACGAGGCGCGCTTGGACGAAATCGACATCTGGGTACGAGAGCACCAAGAGAACATTGTCCTCGATCCGTCGTTCTTGATCGCCGAGAAGAGCTCGGCGGAAGAGACGTATCCTTGGGACGGATTGACGATCACCGGCGACACGGCTGAAGTCCTCGTATACGCGGCGGCTCCGGAGTCCGGATCGATTCTGTCCTTCTACGGGCACTTCCATCTGATGGACAAGATGGATCGGCTCGATGAATTTCTCCCCGAGGCAGTCGGCGCCCAGGGGTACGAGCTCGAACGGGCGATTCTTGCCCGCGTGTCCGACGCCTGGATGTACGGGCGCGCGGTGTTCGATATTGCTCCCTACGCTCCGCTCGACGAGCTTATGTTTTCCCATGAGAACGGGTACTTAGACGCCTTCATCCTCACCGCGCGGCCCGAGGAATTTGAGGAGGAACGTGATACGTGGCTAAAGGAGAACCCAGGGCGGGAGGAGGAGTATGCCCGATGGTTCCTCGAGACCTTCGAGACGGAGCCGCCTGGCCGTAGGCAGCCGGACTGAAGTTAGGCCGCTACCGAAGCGGCCCTGATACTCTCCACTTGAGACCGATCGAGCGTTCGCTTCCGTCCAGCACCCTTACGTGGAGATCCACGCGACCGGTCCGGTGTAGCCGATCGTCGGAGGGATGTCCTCCAAAGAGGGGGAACCCGTGTACTTTGACCTCGAACGAGGTCGCTCCGTCAGGAGACGATACCCTCAGAGTGGCGCCCTTCAGCTCGCGCAGCGTTGGGGCATCACCCGCCTCGAAGCGCAACTTCAAAAACCAACCGCCGTATGGGGCCTCCATGGAGTCCAGCACACGGAAGATCGCCTTGTGGTTTTTCGCAGCCATTTCCATATGAACGCGTGGGAGGATGTTGGTCCTCGGCACCGGACGCCAGAGAGTGAGGCTTCCAAGAATCCTAGAAGCGTCAGGCTCGGTTGTGAAGCATTGAATGTAGCGGACGGGTAAAGGACGAGGCGGGAGACTGTGGAGTGAAGGTTGCGATCGCCGGGCTGATCGGATACGCAGCAGTTGTTTATGTCCTCCTGTCGAGTACACCGCTCCGGTGGCTCGACGCGCTGTTTCTCGCAGCGCTCATCGAACTTCTTCCGGTCTTCGCCGTTATCCAGCTCGATCTGGCTCGTGATCTGGCCGTGGAGCGGGTTCAGGCGTATGTAACGTCGGCGGTGACGGTTCTCTTCCTCGGAGTCTTGAGCCTTGCGCTGGGGTCTAGGCTGGTGGGCATGGAGGGGATGGGCCTTCGGATCGAGCCCGGGCGTGCTGCGTATATACTGTCCTGGGGTGCAGGAATTTTGGTGCTCGGTACGGCGACGTTATGGTTCTTTCTGGTACTCAGGAAGCGGGGTGGGTGGGGCGAAAGCCGTATCGTACACGAGCTGATGCCCGTCACGCGTCGAGAAAAGGGGTTGTACGCGGGGTTGTCACTCTGTGCGGGTTTCGGGGAGGAATTGGCCTACCGGGGGTATGCGATTCCCGCAGTGATCGTGGCGGGCGGGTCGGCTCCGGTGGCGCTCGCGCTGACGTCGGCGGCGTTCGCGGTACTGCATTCGTACCAGGGCGTATTAGGAGTCGTGCGAACTGGAGTGGTGGGGGTGATCATGGGTGGGGTATTCCTACACACCGGGAGTCTGTGGCCGCCGATCGTTGGTCACGTTCTGATCGACCTTGTCGTCGGCTTTGTTTTGGCAGACAAACTGCTGTCGTAACGTAGCTCGTCGTACCCCTTCAAGGAGTAACATGGAGATCGACTTGGCTCTGCTGGCCGATGCGGCCACGATCGATGCGTCGGGAAAACTGAACATCCTCGGCATCTTCGATCGCATCGGCGTGGCACAGTTTCCCGCTCAACACGGGCGGGTTGCCCTCGTATTGCGGTTCACCGCGGGGACATCTGAGATCGGTTCTCATGAAGTACACATTCGGATGTCGGATCCCGGCGGCGCAGAAGTACTGTCATTGAACGGAGAGATCCAGTTGGCGGGGGGAGCGGCCGCCCAGGACGGGATCCGCGTTCCCCACATTCTCAATCTCGATGGACTGGTCTTCACAGGCCCGGGCATGTATAACTTCGACGTAAAGGTCGATGGGGAGCATCACGTATCGTTACCGTTGTCCGTAGAGGGGCCACAGGGGCGAGGAGCCGCCGCCTAAAAAAGGCCCCTTCCTTTGAAGGAGGACGGTGAGCGGCCATCCGTGCTAACCTCACGGCTACCCCCTGTGCTAACGCACGGTACTCGGTGATGCAGCCACCAAGAGTCGGTGTACTTGCAAAAACGATCGGGCGGCCGAATATGTAGAAAGGGTGTAAGACTTCGCGGGATGAGGATACTGACGTGATCGTGCACTGCAATTTCGAGGAGTTGACCGCGCTGAAGGCCGGTGCGCGCCAGGTTCTTGACGGGTATGCCCCCGAGCACGGCATGATCGCCGCTCCTCCGGAGGAACGCGAACAAGTGGCGGCCCTCATGCCACAGCTCAGCGGCGACTTCTCGGTAACCACTCTCGCCCAGCAGAGGTCTTTACTCCACGCCGTATCGATCATCGTCGGGATACTTCGAATCGAGATGGAGTCCATGGTCACGGCCAATCACCCAGCGCATGAAGGTGCCGTGTCCGCATACTTCGATTTTGCTCATGCCCTCGCCGTCCAGGCTCGCCTCTATGAGGTTGGCCTGGAGATGGAGGCGCTCGCCGAATTGGTTACCGGTCAGCCCGTCACGGAGGAATTCGCCAGAGACTTCGTTTTTCCGGACTGATTTGGTCCGATCCTTTGGAAGCGAGTTAAGTGTGCAGGGCGACCGCAACGCGCAAGGGGCCAGTTTTTCGGAAGAGGCTGTCCCGCACATGGACGCGGTGTACAGATTCGCCTTGCGCCTGTCCGGGTCCCGAGACGAAGCAGAAGACCTCGTACAGGACACCTACCTTCGCGCCTTTCGTGCGTGGGAACAGTACTCACCAGGAACCCGCTGTAAGAGTTGGCTCTTTACAATCTGCAGGAACGTGTTTCTGAGGCGGCGGGAGCGTAGCCAGCGCCATGACGCGATTCTTCTGGAAACGGCACACGACGATCCGCGAGCAATCAGCCGCGAGGCTTCGGTGTTCTCGGCATCCAGGGATGAGGACCCGGAAGGTGAGTTCTTCCGGTCCATCGTGGACGATCAGATTTTCGCAGCGATAGAGGAGTTGCCGGAGGAGTATCGATTGGTCGTCGTGCTCTCGGACCTGGAGGATCTTTCCTATGGGGAGATCGCCGAGGTCATGGCGATCCCCGTCGGAACCGTGAAGAGTCGGCTCTTTCGTGGACGCCGACAGCTCCAGCGCCGGCTCTACGACTATGCCCTCGAGATGGGGTTCATCTCGAAGGCGGGAGACAGTTAGTGGCGTTTTTCGATTCCTTGAAGCGGTTATTCAGCGGCACCGGCCAGAACGGTCGGTCGGGTGGCGCGGCTCCGTCCGGTAGCGGTGGCTCGCCCGGTGAAACGGCCGTCGCGATGATCCCCTGCGACGAGGCCAGTGCCCGACTCTTTGAGTATCTGGACGGTGAGCTCGAGGGCGTGTCCGAGGAGGAGGTCCGCCGCCATTTGGAGGTCTGCGAGGCCTGTTACCCGCGCGTCCAGTTCGAAAAGCACTTCATGGAGGCCTTGCGACGGTCCCAGAATGGCGGTCGAGCGTCGGAGGGCTTGAGAGAGCGGGTGCTCCAGTCGCTGGCTCCGGATGAAGGGCTAGACTGAAGCCGCCTTGCAGGCTCCTGTGCCTCGGCACTCTCGGTGGCTCGCGAACTTCTGAGACACCACACGCACGTTGAAGGGCGGCTTGATTTGCTCCACCCATCCTGAGATCGTAGGCAAAGCATCGTGCTGAGATGCCCCGATTTTCGGTATGTCTTCGGTCCACCGGGAGATGGAATGACGGCCCAGACGCGAGAGCGCATCCTGCCGAGGCTCATCGAGCAGGAGATGCAAGAATCTTTCCTCGACTACTCGATGAGCGTGATCGTCCAAAGGGCCCTCCCCGATGTTCGGGACGGTCTAAAGCCGGTCCACCGGCGCATCCTCTTCGCCATGCATGAGGCGGGACTGAGGCCCGACAGGCCTTACAAGAAGAGCGCAACCGTGGTGGGCGACGTACTGGGCAAGTATCACCCGCACGGGGATACGGCCGTGTACGACGCGCTCGTACGGATGGTCCAGGATTTTTCCCTTCGTTATCCGCTCGTGGACGGGCAAGGGAACTTCGGCTCTATCGACGGCGACTCCGCGGCGGCCTACCGGTACACGGAAGCCAGGCTCGCACCGATTTCCGAGGACATCCTCGCGGACATCGAGAAGGAAACGGTGGATGTCGTCGAGAATTTCGATGGGCAGCGAACCGAGCCTACCGTTCTTCCCTCCCGGGTGCCGAACCTTCTGGTCAACGGGTCCTCGGGGATCGCCGTGGGGCTGAGCACGAACGTGCCGCCCCACAACCTGAGGGAGGTCGCCGCCGCCCTGAGAGCCCTGATCGTGGAACCCGATACAACGGTTGAAATGTTGATGAAGCACCTTCCGGGGCCCGACTTCCCAACCGGCGGATTCGTGGTCGGGCGTGACGGGATTCGAGACATGTACGAGACCGGGCGGGGCCGGATGATCATGCGTGCCCGCATCGTGAAGGAGGCGCTGAGGGGCGGAAGGAACCAGCTCGTCGTGACCGAGCTCCCCTATGCGGTCTCGAAGGCTCGG
>SMVB01127423.1_pt1 | contig 16168 bp, 13 predicted proteins | sample 2456461 | NCBI WGS metagenome assembly SMVB01 (sample SAMN11095934, study PRJNA526329) | marine sediment metagenome | biome: Marine sediment; feature: Surficial sediment; material: Deep marine sediment; isolation source: Hadal surficial sediment | place: Pacific Ocean | collected 2014-05 | depth...
CACGGCCGATCAATGGCGCCGGAAAAGAAGAACGGACAGGGCGGGATTCGAACCCGCGGTAGAGGTTTCCCCCTACGCCGGTTTAGCAAACCGGTCCCTTCGGCCACTCGGGCACCTGTCCGGTCAGGAAACGCATTGTTGCACGCGCCAGGGCGGTCGTCAATGTGCATGCGGCGCGATGGGGCGTGCGGTCAGACGCGCCCTGCATGTCAAGCACAGCGACAAGCGGACCGGTTCCGGTTGCGCGAAGTCCGGGGAATTCCGCCTGCGCTTTCCTTGCCGCGGTACGCTGGGGGCGGGGTCGGTGGAGGCATCCGGCCATGAGGCGTTCCTTGTTCATCGCAGCAATCTTCCTGCTCGCCGGGGCATTCGTGAACGTCGCAGTGGCGTGGGGGGTGTGCGATCTGGTCGTCGCTTCCTCCGCCGGAGCCGATGCGCGCCCCCGCGCCGGCTGATCTGGCGTGGTGGCAGGAGCACGCGCCGACGAGAATCGCATCAGAGCCGATCCTTCTCTCTTTGGCGGCGGCGTTCGGGTGCGAGTATCGGTTGCTGGCCGGGGTTCGAGCCGATGCAGGGATGGATTTGCAGGTTCAGTTCGCCGACGACGGTGTCGTGCGGTCGATGAGTGTGACCACGAACCCCTCGCCCCCCCTTCAGCGCACGTGGGATCGAGCCTTGCGAGCTCGAGCGGGTTGGCCGCTGAGCAGTCTTGCCGGCGAGCGATGGCAGGCAGCGTCGCCCGTCACCCACTTGCAACAGGCCGTGGATGCGGTGGCCCCGCGCGCGGCCACCTCGGCACCGGGGCCCGAGGCTGTTCACGTGGCGGCCTTCCCGATCCAGCGCACCACGGCCGGCGGGACTCAATATCGGCTTGCTCCGCTGCGTCCCATCTGGCCCGGCTTCACCATCAACACGATCCTCTACGCCGCCGTCCTGTGGCTACTGATCTGCGGTCCGTTCGTGCTGCGCCGCGTCATCCGCACCCGACGCGACCTCTGCCCCGCGTGCTCGTACCCGCGCGGCGAATCGTACCTGTGCTCCGAGTGCGGCAAGCCGCTGCCGAGCCGGGGCGGCACTGACCCCCTGGCGGCGGCCCGATCCATTTGACAAGGCGAACAAATGCTCGCCCTCATGCCACGGGGGGGGAACGACTGACGAGGTCGCCCCAGCGTGACGGTGCACTATCGAATGGGAACGCGATATTGCCATGCCGCATGGTTCGACATACCCTGAGAGGAACTAAGAGGGAGAGCCGGTTCTGGCCCGGTCTACATGGTTCTGTCACCGGAAGGAAGTTGGGGATGAAACGATCGGTCGGTCGGCTCCTCGCCGTCGCGGCGATGGTCATCATCGGCACGGCAGACGCCGCGCGCGGCGACGGTCAGGACAAAGCCGGAACGGTCCTGATGGGGTTGCCCGCGGCACCTGCATTCATCCCGCTCGGTCAACTCCCGGGCAGCTCGAGCGGCAGCCGGGCGACACGCATCTCACCGGACGGACAGGTCATCATCGGCACGGCGATCTCGCCACAGGGAACCCAGGCGTTCCGCTGGACACCCGGCGGAGGCATGGTCGGCCTCGGCGACCTGCCGGGCGGAGCGTTCCAGAGTGTCGCCACCGGAATGTCGACAAACGGTTCCGTGGTCGTCGGCTGGAGTACGTCCGCCAACGGCGCACAGGAGGCGTTCCGTTGGAGAAACGGCATCGGGATGGAAGGGCTTGGCGATCTGCCCGGCGGCGAATTCAACAGCGCCGCCGCGGCCGTGTCGGCCAACGGCGCGACCGTGGTCGGGTGGGGAGCGACCGCCGACGCCGGTATCGAGGCGTTCCGGTGGTCGTTGCTGGACGGTCTTCATTCGCTGGGCGACCTGCCCGGTGGGATCGTCAACAGCCGCGCTCTGGGTATCTCCGGCGACGGTTCGCTCATCGTGGGCTGGGGCAACTCCGGGGTCAGCGAGGCGTTCATCTGGAGCATGGCGGCAGGCATGGTCGGGCTCGGCTTCGTGCCCGATGCGTTACTCGACGGGAGCCAGGCGTTCGACGTGTCGTTCGACGGCGAGACCATCGTCGGCAACGCGTGGGCGCCGCTCGGCGTGCAGGCGATGCGTTACACCGAACAGGACGGCATGAGCGCCCTGGGCGATCTTCCCGGCGGCAACCCGCAGCCGTTCAGCTTCGCGTTCGGTGTCTCCGCCGATGGCAGCACCATCGTCGGCCGGGGCGACACCGACGACGGTACAAGGGCGTTCATCTGGGACGCCGGCAACGGTTTGCGCAACCTCCAGGAGGTGCTCGAGATCGACTTCGGTCTCAAGGACATGGCCGGCTGGACGCTCGTCGAGGCCCGAGGCGCGGACATCTACGGCCTGAACATCGTGGGGTGGGGCGAGTACAACGGCATCCAGGAGGCGTGGCTCGTGCGTCTGCCGAACCCATGCCCGGCGGACCTCGACCACAACGGGCTGACCGGGATTGAGGACATGCTGGTACTGCTCGGCATATTCGGCCCGTGCGCGGACTGCATGAACTGCGCCGGCGACCTCGACAGCGACTGCGAGATCGGCGTCACCGACCTTCTCGCATTGTTCGCCGCATGGGGACCGTGTCCCCCTGAGATCAGTTGTCAGTCGTCCGTCAGACTGATCACCGGCCCTCCAGCCGCCTCGTGAGAATTCCCGGACGCCATCCGCCGAAAAAGAAGCGATGAGCCCGTCAGCGGCGCCCCGTCAGCGCATCATATCTGACGCATGGAGTTTTTCGTGACCACTGGGCCGCAGCACACCGCCGGGCAAGCCGTGGTCGTGGACGCCATGAGAGGCGACCGCGCGGCGATGGATGCGCTGTGGCACGAGCACCGGCGGTGGATCGCCGCGGTGCTGCTGGCCCACAAATGCCCCGAGGACCAGGTCGAGGACCTTCTTCAGGAAGTTGCCATGACGATCGTCGCCAGGATCAGCACGCTCCGCGAGGCCCGCCACGTCCGGGCCTGGCTCCGGACAGTCGCCATCAACGCGGCCCGGGCCTCGGCACGGGCGAGGCGGGCGCGACCGAAGCTGGCGCCGCTGGCCGTGGACCCCCTGGGGCCGGACACCGTCAGCGCGGCCGTCGACGATGAGGCGCGGCGGCTCATGAAGCTGTCCGCGCGCCTGGCGGAGACCTACCGCGAACCGCTCATGCTCCGCGCCATCCACGGCATGCGCGGCCGACATATTGCGGAGATCCTCGACCTTTCCGAGGCAACGGTCGAGACGCGGATCGCCCGCGCCAGGCGGATGCTCCGGGAACTTGCAAACGGTTCCGAGGTCGATGATGACGAACGTGCCCCCGTCCCCGCGGCGGGGGCCGTGTGAGGACAAGCCGAGAGCCAGCCGAGAACAACCATGATCCAACAGCATGACGACATCCTGATTTCACGAGCCATCGACGGCAATGCCTCGTCCGGTGACTGGGACGAGTTGACGGCGCTGGCCGACGCGAACCCGGCCCTCTGGCACAACCTCGCCATGACCCTGCGCGAGCACCAGGCCTTCGCCCGCGCCATCAATGCAGACGTGACCGTCGCAGACGCTGTCGAGATGCCCATCGTGCGGACCGCGGCGACGATCCAGTCGCGTGATGCGGGCCGACATCCGGCGATTCTCTCCAGGGTCGGCGGGTGGAGCGGTTGGGCGATCGCGGCGGTCCTGGCGATCGTCTGGGTCGCCGGCGTGCTCAACCCGGTGCAGAGCAACACCCGGCACCAGGACGGTTCGGCGCCGGGGCACACCACGATGATCGGCGCGAGCGCTGCCGATTTGCTGGCGGCGTACCTCGACAAGGGTCGCCAGGAGGACTTCGTCATCGCCGAGGTACCGCAGCGGATTCTCCTCGAAACGCGGCCGAACGAGACGGGCCGCGGCTACGAACTGATCTACCTGCGACAAATCCTCGAGCGCACGGTCGTCCCCGACCTGTACCAGTTCAACCAGGACGAAGCGGGTCAACCCAGGCTCATTCGTTACGACGGTGCCAGGAGTCCGTCGATGTGACAAGACAACAAGACGATTCATCCGTCATCCACTGCATAGAGGGCTTCACCATGACAGGCTTACGTACAATCATCTCCCGTCTTGGGGTCATCGTGGCGACGTTCGCCGTAATCGCGACACCGGCGATCGCCGGCGGGGACGACGATCGGGTCATCGTCGAAACGCGCGGGCCGTTCATCCACGCCGACGTCATTTCCATGGTGGTGGGCGAAGACGCCGGCCATGTCGTCGAGGTCCGGGTTGAAAACGGTGAGACCACCGTGATCGTCGACGGCAAGGTCGTCGGCCAGGACCGTTTCCGTACCGAGAACGGCAACGTCATCGTCCTCGACGAGGACGGCAACGAGATCCGGTCGATGCGGCTCTTCATGAACGCCGGCGATCGCGACTTCGTCCTGGCGTTGCCCGGCGGCGAGAAAGGCCTCCGGTGGCGGGTCGGGCGCCCGCACGCGAACGTCATGCTCGGCGTACACCTGGACGATCCGGGCGCTGCGCTCCGCAAGCACCTGCGTCTCGAACCCGGCGTGGGCTCGATGATCCGCGGCCTTTACAAGGGGCTCCCGGCCAAACGGGCGGGTCTGCAGCAATACGATGTGATCATCGCCGTCGACGGCGAACCGGTTGACGGCCCCGGGACGATCCTGCAGGCGCTGGCCGAGGCCGAGGCCGGCGACGAGGTCACGCTGAGCGTCGTACAGAACGGGCGCCACAAGCAGTTCACGGTGACCCTCGACGCGTTCGACGCGGCGAAGATGGGCCCGGCCAATCTGCTCGGCGGCGGAGGCGGCCCAATACAGTGGCTCGATATCCCGAACCTGGAGTTGTTCGACTTCGCGCCTGGCAAGAACTTCGAGTTCAGGCGGTTCCTGGTGGACCCGGACAAGAAGGACCTCTTCGTGCCCGGCGTATCGCCCTTCGGTCCGTGGCGAAGCGACAGCAGTCAACTCGACGACGATCGGATCGAGCATCTCAACGAGCGGATGGCGGAAATACACGAGATGATCGACCGTCTCGTGAAAGAGGCCCGACAGCGCGACGAGCGTTGATGCGCGCCCTCTGGTGGCAGGGGCGGCTCGCCCGCCCCTGCGAATCGGGCATCGAGCACGAGACACAGGGGCAGACGAACTGCCCCAGCCACGAGCCTACGCCGTCGGCTCACTGTAGAGATCGACGTAGAAGTCCAGCATCCGGCGACCGTTGATCTCGCGCGTGCGGTTGAGCTGGAAGCCGAACTTCTCGAACAGGGCGATCGCCGGGCCGCGCTCGATTCGGACGTCGAGCGTGATCTTCAGGTAGCCGTGATGGCGGCAGAACGTCAACGCCTGCTCCATGAGCTTCGCACCGACGCCTTTGCGCCGGAAGTCCGAGTGGACACGCAGCCGGCGGACCTCGGCACCGTGATCCGACGTCTTCTGAACGCCGATCATCCCGATGATGTTCTTGTCGTAGTCAGCAACCCACAGGGCGCTCTGGCCGTCGTCGGAGAAATACGCCTCGGCAATGTTCTCCATGTCGGCGCCCGTGTCGTTCTCGGGGACCAGGCCCTCGACGAGGCCGGCCCGGAACAGCTCGCGCACCGAGGCGTAGTCCTCGTCGCCGACGAGACGCATCGAGATCTCCTCCAGGTTGAGTTCGGTCCGGTCAGCCATGCAGAGTTTGTGCCGTTTGCCTGTCGATCTCGAGCCAGCGGACACTATCACGGGCGGGATCCAGCAGTGCACAAGTATACCGGTTTGCCCGGTGCAGCGCCCCGGGGCAGATGACACGCGTGCGGCCGACGTGGCTGTCCGAAACGGTGTGCGTGTGCCCGTGCAGCAGGTAATCGACACCGTCGTCGAGCGCCTGTTGCATGAGGCCTGCGTCGTCCCCGTGCGTGAAGGCGATGCGACGTCCGTCGGCGTTCATCACGCCCATGGGATGGTCGACGACAAGACCGACGCCTCCCGCATACTTCGTCATCGCCTCGATGCCCCAGTCGCAGTTGCCGAACACGACGTGCGCCCCGTGACCGACCAGCTCGTCGATGACGTCGTCGCCGCAGATGTCGCCGAGGTGCAGCAGAATCTCGCTGCCGTGCGCGATCAACGCCGCGACCGCCCGGGCGGTCGTGTCCACATCGCCATGAGAATCCGACAACACGCCGATGAGCATGAGAGCAGATGTACCGAACTCCGCGCGGCGATGCAAGGGGTGGCACGGTTGACGTCGCGATAGCGGCGTCGGCCGTGTCTTCGAACGTCGCACCACGGCCGACCCGCCTTCGGCGGGTCAACCGTGCCACCCGTTGGTCACTCGACGGGGCTTTCTCCCCGCACCACGCGGTCGCCTCCGCCCGTTCGGACCGCCTTGCGAACGAATTGCAGGTACGCCCGCTCGAAGGCCACGATGTCAGGATTGAAATACGCTTCGAGCACCGCCGGCCCCAGTCGCACACCCCCGGGTCCGCCCCGGCTACCGAGCGCCTCGACGGCAAGACGCCCGCGCGCCGCGTCCAGGAGCACCTCCCGCAACGCCGCGCGATAGCGACCGCCCTCGCCCTCGGCGAGGAAGTGCGTCAGGGCCCAGACCTGCGCGTAGTACACCAGCAGCCGACTCTTGCTTTCGTGGAGGAACGACTGCGGCGTCCGGCCAAGCACCGCGTCGAGCGGCAGCAGGCCGTTGACGCGAACCGCTTCGCGAAGCGTGTGGTACCGTTCGAGGTTCGCCCACGGCTTGAACTTCGGCAATCCGTCGGGGTGGCTGCTGTACCCCTCCATGTACGTCGCGATGCCCTCCTCCATCCACAGAGGCAACTGGCTCCGGAACGTCGATTGGGAGAACTGATGCCAGCCTTCGTGCGCCGCGATCGACAGCGTGTCGCGGCGTCCGATGTGGTACAGCACCGAGATGCCACGCGTCGTAAAGCCGCCGCGCCCCAGCGTCAGGAACGTGGACGCCTGCTTGGGCAGCATCTGCCGCGTTTTCGCTTCCCACTGGCCGCGTGTCTCGAACAAGTACGTGTCCATGAGACGGCCGGGCTTCGGCAGGGGAGCAAGCGCGGTCGCGTAGTGCGCCAGCGCCCGCTCGAGGAACAGCGGGATGCGGTCAACGACCGACTGGCGCGTCATCGTGGTGTACAGGCGGTAGTGGGGCGTGGTGATGATCTGCCCGGTATGGCCCGCGAACTCCCACTGCCGTCGCTGCACCGCGACGTGCACGATCGGTTCCGGCGACGCGGATGCCGCCGTGTCCCGAAGCGACGCCGCGCTGATGCCGCCATCGTTCCGGTCGGCCGGCCACTGGCCCGACACGCACCCGCCAAGCGTCGTCCCGGCGATCAGCAGGACCGCGGGTCGCCATCGTCCGCTGCAAAGGGCCCGTCCGAGAATAAGTGCTACGTTTCGGCGAGCCATCGTCGTTCCTGGCAAGGCGCGCCGACGACGCGTATCCTGCATACTCGGAGGAGGCGCAACGCAGCCAGGGGCGGCGAGGGCCGGCGAAACGTTGCAGTTATTCTCGGACGGGCCCAAAGGCCTCTGTTCCGCACGTCTAGTTCCTCTGCAGTTGCTGCAGGGCCTGCCGCGCCGTCGCAAGATCCGACTCGACCTTGGCGAGGATCGTCCGGGTCTCTTCGACCACGGCGGCCGGCGCCTTGCCGAGGTAGCCCTTGTTGTCCAGTTTCGACCGGTAACGGGCGGCGGCCTTCTCCTTCTCGCGGCAGACGCGGGTCAATCGGGCGCGTTCGGCCTCGACGTCAACCGCCTCGACAAGACCGCCGAGGAAGACCTGCTCGCCCGCGATCGCCAGCGGGATCGCCCCATCGACGTCGGGCGCCGCCGAGTCGGTCAGCGCCTCGACGGACGCCAGCCCCGCCATCGTCTCGACGATCCCGCCACCGGACTCGATCAACGCCAGGGTCGGCCCCGCCGCGAACAGCACGATCCGTTTCTTCGGCGGGACCTTGTGCTCGGAGCGGAGATTGCGGATCGCCATCGTCAGCGCCTGGATGCGTTCGACGGTCGCGCTCGCCTGCTCGTCGATGTCGCCGTCGATCCGCGGCCACGGCGCGGTCGCGAGCACGTCCGGTTGCACGGCGTCGTCGAGGGTGACGCCGGGCAGGCCCGGCGCACCGGCCGCCTGGATGTGCGGCCACAGCGTCTCGGTGACGAACGGGCAGATCGGGTGCAGCATCCGGACGATGGCGTTGAGCATCGTGCGAAGCACTTGCTGCTGTGACGGGTCGGCGCCCACGGTGGGTTTGACGGCTTCGAGATACCAGTCGCAGAAGTCGCGCCATATGAAGTCGTACATCGCGTCGGCGTACTGGTGGAACTGGTAGCCGGCAACCGCGTCCTCGACCACGCTCAGTGTGTGCTTCAGCCGACCGATGATCCACCGATCGATCAGCGACAGTTCCCCTGCGTCGGTCGGTCGGCCATTCGCTTCGTCGGCCTCCAGCTTTGCCAACGCGAACCGCGCTGCGTTCCAGAGCTTGTTCGCGAAGTTCCGCCCGATATCGAATTTCCTGGAGCTGTTCCGCGCCGTCGGCGCCTGGCCGTCCGGATCGACCGCACCCATGGCGGCGCCGACCGCGCTGCACATCGACCGCTTGCACTTGGGGCAGACCTGCGTCGGGGCCGCAACACGGTACCCGGCGTCGTTGGTGACCTGCTCCGGCTCGAACGTCTGCTCGCAGTGCGGGCAGATCATGTCCACGGGCAACCGCACGTCCTGGGTGCTCGTTGCGATCTGCGTCAGCACGAATCGCAGTGCATCGGTGCCGTGACTGTGGATGATGTCACGCGGATCGACGCCGTTGCCGAGCGACTTGCTCATACGCTGGCCGACGCCGTCCTGGATCATCGGGTGCACGTAGACGTGCGTGAACGGCAGAGTACCGTCGCGGAAGTACCGGTTGAACATGACCATCCGCGACACCCACAGCGTGATGATGTCGCGGGCCGTACACAGGACCGACGAGGGGTTGAACGTATCGAGCAGGCCCGCGGTCTCCGGCGCGCCGTCCGCACCGGGCCAGCCCATCGTGGACAGCGGCCACAGGCCTGAACTGAACCACGTGTCGAGCACGTCGGGGTCCTGGATGAACCCGGCGGCCTCGAGATCGCGCTCCACGTCCCGGGCGTCCGCCGCGGCACAGAACCGCACGCAACCGTCCTCGTAGAGGCCGGCGACCCGGCCGGCGTGCCGGGTCTCGAACGCCTTCCACCGGTCCACGTCGACGGTCTGCCCGTCCGGGGCCTGCAACGTCCAGATCGGGATGCGGTGGCCCCACCACAACTGGCGGCTGATGCACCAATCGCGCAGGTTCTCGTGCCACGACTGGAAGGTTCGCGCGTAGCGGGCCGGGAAGAATCGCAGTTCGCCGTCCCCGGTTCGAGGCGACCCGTCAGCCCGCGGCGGGTGCGGCCCCTCGTGTTGATCGCGGCACATCGCCCGCAATGCCTCGCCGCTGAGACGCTGATCGGTCACGCGGACGTACCACTGGTCGGAGAGGTAGGGCTCGATCGGCACGTGCGACCGGTAGGAATGCCCGACGCTATGGCGGTAGTCGCGGGTGTCGGCGAGCAGGTCGCGCTGCCGGAACCATTCGACCACGCGATCGCGGGCCGCTTCGCGGGACAGGCCGAGCAGCGGCAGGGCTTCGGCCGCCTGGCCGGACTCGAATTCCTCGGCCGGCCAGCCGTGGTCTCGCGAGATCGTCGCATCCGGCGCCATGACGTTGATGACCGCCAAGCCGTGACGCCGGCCGATCTCCCAGTCGTTGGGGTCGTGGGCCGGGGTCACCTTCAGGTAGCCAGTGGCGTATTCGGCCATGGGGTTGTCCGGCTCGCCCGGCATGACCACGTAGTCGTCGGCGACGATGGGCACGACGCGGTTCACCAGCGGAAGGCGGACGTGCCGGCCGATCAGCGTCGCGGCGTTCGGGTCGCGAGGGTTCATCGCCACGGCGGTGTCACCGAGCATCGTCTCGGGCCGGGTCGTGGCCACGACGACGAACTCGTGACCCGTGGTATCGTCCGGCCGGTCGGTCGCCGCATCGCCGGCCGGCACGAGCGGGTACCGCAGGTACCACATGTGCCCGTCGATCTCCTTCATCTCGACCTCGTCGTCGGCGAGGGCCGTCAGCGCGACCGGATCCCAGTTGACCAGGTACTTGCCGCGGTAGATGAGCCCGTCGGCGAAGAGGCGGTAGAAGGCTTCGCGAACGGCGCGGGTGCACATGGGATCCATCGTGAAACGGACGCGTGACCAGTCACACGAGCAGCCGATCGCCTTGAGCTGGTCGAGGATCGTCGCCTGGTACTCGTCCTTCCACGCCTGGACTTTCTTGACGAACGCGTCGCGGCCGAGTTCCACCCGCCGGATCCCCTGCTGCGCGAGTCGTTTCTCCACGACGGTCTGCGTGGCGATGCCGGCATGATCGGTTCCCGGCATCCAGAGGGTGTTGAACCCACGCATCCGGTGGTACCGGATGAGCAGGTCCTGAAGCGTGTTGTTGAGAGCGTGTCCGAGGTGAAGGGCCGCCGTGACGTTCGGCGGTGGGATGAGGATGCAATAGGGGTCGCCGGCGTCGCCCGGTTCGGCGTGAAAAACGCCGGCGTTTTCCCAGCGGTCGCGGACCGCCTGTTCGCTCTCGGCGGGCGCGTATGATTTGGACAAGGTCGCGAGCATCATGGCGGAATCCATCATAGTCAACGCATGTCTGCCCGTTGTCGGGCCGACACGCCGGCGACGGTTCCTGATCGCCGCAGGATTGTCGGCGCTTGCAGCCGTCGGCAGCGCCGCGTGCGAGCGGAAGACGCCCGCGCCGCCGAGCAACACGCTCGGACCCGCGGCCGTCGACGCTTCGCTGGAAGCCGCCGAGCAATACCTCACCGCGGGCAATACGGCGAACGCCGAGTCCATCATCGTCTCGCTGCTGACCAGAGCGCCACAAGACCATCGCGCCCACGAACTGTACGGTCGGGTGCTCTATCTCCGGAGCTTCGAGGCGTCGACCCGGGGTGACCAGGAGGCGGCGGCGCATCACGTCGCCGACGCCTACGACCACTACCGCCTCTCGGTCTCGAGCGCGGAGGCCGCCGGAGGCGACCCGCTCATGCTCGCCGGACTGCACCAGAGCGCCGGCGAGATCGCCAGCGCGGCCGGCCTCCCTGACGACGCGCTGCGACACTTTCGCGAGTCCGGGCGGAGAGCCCCCGGCGCGACCAAGCCGCCGCTGTACGAGGCGCAGATCCTCATCCAGCTGGGTCGTTCGGACGAGGCGCGGCAGGCGTTGCGCCGCGTCCTTCAACTGGACCCGGACGAGGCGTACGCGCACGCCTCCCTCGCGGCCCTTGCCATGCAGAGGGTCGAGCCCGAGGCCGCCGTCGGCCACATCACCGAGGCCCGCCGCGCGGACCCGGGGAACCTGTCGCTCCGCCTCCAGGAGGCCCGGATCCGCCGCGGGTCCGGGGATCCGCGGACCGCGCTGGAGCTGCTGGTCGCGCTGGATCCCCGGACACGCGCGCAGGCGGCCGTCACCGCCGAGATCGCGGCGTGTTACACCAGCCTCGGCGATCCGAACAATGCCGCCGCGGCCTGGGAGCACCGGTACCGGGTCCACGCGCAACACCCGACGGCCTGGCGGGCGGCGGTCCGTGCGGCGCACGCGAGGCTCGACGCCGGTGACCGTGACCGCGCGGCGTTCCTGTTCCACCGCGCGATGTTGCTTGCCCCGGACGAAGCCGAGGTGCGGGCGTTGGGTGCGGCACTTGAGTCGGACTGATCAATGACAACTGATCACTGATCACCGGACTCTCCGGCTTGCAGCCGTCGTCCCGCCTCAACCCACGCATCGGGTATCTCGCAGTCTTCGACACGCGGCGACCGGGACGGTCGATGTCGCCACCGGAACAAGACGATCGCGCCGAGCCCGAGCAGACCGAGCAGGAACAGGGCCGCCGCCAGCAGGGCGAGCGCGGGGCCGAGCCCGGTCGCCGAGGCCGGCAATGTCGTCCCACCGTTTACGGCTGCCGCCGCCAGTACACCCATGCCCCAGTGTACGCAGCGGCTGTCCGAACCGGTCCGCCGGAGTCTCCGGAACCTCGTCCTCGGCGGACACGTACAAGGCCTAACATGTCCTTGAAAGCGCTCAGATACACGTTCCGGGCCCGTTATCGGGTGGTCCGGATGAGGACGGAGACTCGGGAGCGGCCAATCGGGTGAAGGATTCTGCGGCAATGACCGATGCGCAGTCGATGCCCCGAAAATCCCCTTTCTAGAACCGACGCCGCATGACACGGAAGTACCGCAGGCACCAACCCAGCGAAGGCGACAGCGAACATGACACGATTCAGCAGCACCCGGACCATTCTCCTTTCATTGGGCTGCATCGGCGCGGTGGTCGTCGCACCGCTGGGGGCCGCCGATACCGTACAGCCGGCGCTCACGATTCAGGAGTGGTCCAAGCTGGTGTGGGAGTCCGCCAGCAACGGTGACCAGCAGCGGCTCGACGCCTACCTCGATGCGATCCCGGAGACGAGTCAGAACAAGCAGGCCGAGGGCTTGCGGGCCGCGATCGATCAGCACAACACGAATCTGCAGACGGCGCGGAACAACCGCACCGAGGCCCTGGGCGAGGCCCGGATACGAATGCATGAGCACCTCGACGACGGCAAGATTTCCCAGGCACTGACATCCGCGGTGGAAGTCCAGACGCTCAGCGACGACCAGAAGGCCATTCTCAACGACGCCGACATGGACAAGATCGTGCGTCGCGCCAAGGCCGAGGTTCCGGTATCCCGGCGTGACGGCGACTGGCTGTACGCCTACGAGTTGCTGTACCGCCTCAACGTCCTCTACGAGCACACCGGCGAGTTCCAGCAGGAACTTGACCGCGTGAACCAGCGGCTCAGCCTGCTGACCTACTACGCACCGAAGCGACTGCACGAGCTTCGGCAGCGTCAGGCCGAGCGATTCGGCGAGGAGCCGCTTGTCGAGTTCAACCCCTCGTTGACGCAGGACTGGAAGCAGCGCGTCGACGGTATCAATCACCGCATGGTCAAACGGGCCATCGAGACGGCCGCCGATTCGCACATCAGTGCCGCAGGCTGGCGACCGTTGCTCCGCGGAGCGCTCAACGGCATGCGGATGGTCGCGACGACGCCGGCGCTCGCGGAAACGTTCCCGACACTGAAGGACGCATTCAAGATCAACGCCTGGCTCGACTTCATCGACCAGAAGCAGGCGGAGCTTGCCGCGGCGCCCGACGACGACCTCGGCTACTGGTACTGCGCCCGGATGCTCGACAAGATCGCCGACAAGTCTGCGGAGACGATCAAGCTCCCCAAGAAGGTGATCTTCCGCGAATTCGGCGACGGCGCGATGCGCGAACTCGACAAGTTCTCGGAGATCATCTGGCCGAACAAGCTGCGGCGGTTCCGCCAATCCACGCAGGGCAGCTTCGTGGGCGTCGGTATCCTGATCCGCCACAACGAGAAGCGTGAGATCCTGGTCGTGAGCCCGCTGGAGGGCACACCCGCGTACTTCGCCGGCATCAAGCCGGGTGACACGATCGCCCAGGTGAACGGCGCCTCCACGGCCGGATGGAGTCTCAACGACGCCGTCGACCGGATCACGGGACGCGAGGGCACGCTGGTGAAGCTGGCCGTGCGACGCGAGGGCGTGGACGAGCACATCGTCTACGAGATCCGCCGCAACCTGATCAAGATCCGCTCGATCAAGGGCTGGTGGAAAGAGGCCCTCGACGATGACGGCGATCCCGTCTGGAACTGGTTCGTCGATCCCGTCACGCGGATCGGCTACATCCGTATCACGGCGTTCAACGAGGACACCAGCGATGATCTCCGGAAGGCGTGGCGACAGATACGAAAGCACGGCCGGCCGAACGGACTGATCATCGACCTGCGATTCAACCCGGGCGGCCTGCTGACGTCCGCCGTGGACATCAGCAATCTGTTCCTGCGCGAAGGCGTGATCGTCTCCGGTGAGAGCAAGGACGGCGTCAAGGCCTGGCCCGACCGGCGGGCCGAACCGAACAAGGCGGTCATCGCTCGCGCCGGCGTCCCGACGGTCGTGCTCGTCAACCAGGGCTCCGCCAGCGCAAGCGAGATCGTGGCCGGCTGCCTGCAGGCGCACGATGCGGCGTTGATCATCGGCCGACGCACATACGGCAAGGGCAGCGTACAGACGGTCCACCCGATCTCGCGTAGCAACGCGTTGTTGAAACTCACCACGCAGTACTACCGACTGCCGGCAAACGCCGAGCAGATCGCCCGGGGCGAGAAAGGCAACCTCGTCCACAAACTCCCCGGCGTGGCCGACTGGGGCGTACACCCCGACATCGTGGTCAACACGACCCCGCAGGAGATCAAGGCCGCCTACGACCTCCGGCAGGCCGCCGACATCCTCGCCGACGCCGGTGACGCAGCCGACCGCCCCGACATCAACGCCCTGATCACCGAGGGCCTTGATCCACAACTGGAGACGGCGCTGCTGATCCTCCAGGCCAAGGCCTTGGAAACGACACCCACGGACACGCGTCACGCGAGGGCCGGCGGGTAGCACGACAGCGCCGCGTGTGGCAGGGGCGGCTCGCCCGCCCCTGTAATCGGGCATCGACTCACAAAGCTCAGGGGCGGACGAGCCGCTCCTGCCACGCGCTCCACGTACGAATCTCACGCACGGTGCGGATTGCGCCGATAATATCGTGCTCTTCTCGTACTCTGCCCTGAGACCCTATCGATGCCCACGATGGCGACTGACCGCGCGACCCAACCGACGAGCCTGGCGGCGAAGCTTCCCGACGAGACGCTGCGCAAGTGGCTGCGCGATATGCTGCTCATCCGGGAGTTCGAGGTCCGGTCGATGCAGGCCTACCAGAACAAGAAGATCGGGGGCTTCCTCCACGTTTACATCGGACAGGAGGCTGTGGCGGTCGGCACCATCGCCGCGCTGAACGACGACGATCCGATCATCACGGCCTACCGCGACCATGGCCACGCGCTGGCACGCGGCACCGAGGCCCGGTACTGCATGGCGGAGATGATGGGGCGCGTCGGCGGCTGTGCCAAGGGCAAGGGCGGGTCGATGCACATGTTCGACCGCAAGCGAAAGATGTACGGCGGTCACGGCATCGTCGGCGCGCAGTGCCCGGTCGGCACCGGGCTCGCCTTCGCGACCAAGTACGAGGACGAGGTCCTCAACGGCGGGCGGTCGAGCCGCGTCACGCTCTGCTTCCTCGGCGACGGCGCGCTCAACCAGGGCGCGTTCCACGAGGCGATGAACCTCGCCGGCGTGCTCGACCTGCCCATCATCTTCATCTGCGAGAACAACGGGTACTCCATGGGCACCGCGATCGCCCGCGGGACGACGATGGCCGAGGACCTCACGGCCAAGGCGCTCGCGTACGGCTTCGAAAGCGCATCGCTCGACGGCATGGACCTGATGGCGGTCTACGACGGCATGAAACCGATCGTCGAGCAGTGCCGCGAGACCTCGCGGCCGGCCTTCGTCGAGATCCGCACCTACCGGTTCAAGGGCCACTCGATGTCCGATCCTCGCAAGTACCGTACAAAGGACGAGGAACAGCGGTACGAGGCGATGGATCCGATCGACCGATTCTCGAAGTACCTCAGGGACGAACGCGGGTTCACGCTCGAAGCGAACGAAGCCATGATAAAGGATGTCCGCAAGGAGATCCGCGAGGCGATCAAGTGGGCCGAGGCGTCGCCCGTACCGGCACTCGACGACCTCTACACCGACGTCTACACCGACAGCTGGGGAATCTACCGCGGTACCAAACCGCCGCCGATGTACGACCCATGACCAGGACCATCGAATTCCGTGACGCCCTCCGAGAGGCGATGAGCGAGGAGATGCGTCGCGATGAGCGTGTCTTCCTCATGGGCGAGGAGGTCGCCGAATACCAGGGCGCCTACAAGGTCAGCCGCGGCATGCTCGACGAGTTCGGGCCGCAACGGGTGATCGACACCCCGATCTCGGAGACCGGTTTCGCCGGCCTCAGCGTGGGCGCCGCGATGGCGGGACTGCGGCCGATCATCGAGTTCATGAGCTGGTCGTTCAGCCTGGTCGCAGCCGACCAGATTCTGAACAATGCGCCCAAGATGCTCTACATG
>SMVB01433319.1_pt1 | contig 16168 bp, 14 predicted proteins | sample 2456461 | NCBI WGS metagenome assembly SMVB01 (sample SAMN11095934, study PRJNA526329) | marine sediment metagenome | biome: Marine sediment; feature: Surficial sediment; material: Deep marine sediment; isolation source: Hadal surficial sediment | place: Pacific Ocean | collected 2014-05 | depth...
CGATTCACCCGCCCCACACCCCTGCGCAACCTTCCATACAACGTCTTTCTTCGGTACTTCGGAATTATCACAATGTGGCATTTGCGTTCCCATCATACATGCGACAGCCCTTCCCATTCGTGCATGCAGGTTCTCCTCGCAGGCCCCACCAGAGTCTTCCCGGGAGGCGAGAACCTAGAAATACACCACGGACCGCTCGAAGCTCTTCGGGTCACGCCGCCAAAGGCGGCGGGTTTATAGGCGGACTAACCCGTCAGAAGCGAGGATTTTGTTCGCGTTTTAGGCTCTAACCCGTCAGAACCGAGGATTTTGTACCACGTTCTGAAGCAAATTCTTTCTTATCCCCACCTCTCCTTGCTTTTAGCGGCGTTTTTAAAGGCAAGGGGGATGTGGGGATAGGAGGGGATGTGGGGATGAGAGTCAGCCGTGTGGTTTGGATTTAGAACGCTTTCAGGTTTACCTGGCTAGAACTAGACGGAAGGTTTTGGTTTCGTCGTGAAGCGCTGTTGCCACGGCTGGATTTCTTGGCGTTGTCTTCCCAGGCCTTCGATTCCGGATTCGACAACGTCGCCAGGGCGCAGGTAGCGCGCGGGCTTGCGGGCCATGCCGACGCCCGACGGTGTGCCGGTGCTGATGACGTCGCCTGGTAGGAGCGTCATGAAGTGGCTCACGTAGCTGATGATTTTTGGGATGCCGAAAATCATATTGGCGGTCGAGCTTTTCTGCATGGTCTTGCCGTTGACGGCGAGCCATAGCTTTAGGTCGTGGGCGTTCGGGATTTCATCGGGTGTCACAAAGTAAGGACCCATCGGGGCGAAGCCGTCGGCGCTCTTTCCTTTGCACCATTGCCCACCACGCTCCAGCTGATAGGAGCGTTCCGAGAAGTCGTTCACCACCAGATAGCCCGCCACATAGTCCATCGCGCGACCTTCGGCCACCTGGCTCGCCCGCTTTCCGATTACGACGCCCAGCTCGATCTCCCAGTCGACTTTGCTCGCGTTGCGCGGCATGACGAGATCGTCGTAAGGACCAGCGGTAGCCGAAGAGGCTTTCATGAAGATCACCGGCTCGTCGGGAAGGGCCATCCCCGTCTCTCGAGCATGATCGCGGTAATTGAGCCCGATGCAGACGATCTTGCTAGGTCGCGCGATCGGCGGCCCCAATCGCGCCGGAACACGAAGCTTGGGCTGAGCGGACGCGAAGGTCGCCGCCCAGCGACGCAATCGTCTCATACCGTCACTGTCGAAAAACTTCTCGTCATAGTCTTCACCGAAAATCGAAGCATCGATCAAAGCTCCGCCGCGAAGAATCATTCCCGCGCGCTCTTGTCCGACTTCACCAAAACGAATGAGTTTCATGGCAGCGATGATACTCCGAAGAAAGAGTGCGCGATAACGTCGAGAGACTCGATCAGCACCCGGCTCAATCCGGCACTTGACGAGACATACAAAATATGCTCCGTCCCTGACCTCTGCGACTTTTTCGAGCGCTTCTTGATGTTTCTATTTCTTGGGGGCTCGACCCGCGAGCCAAACGATGGCTCGCTCGCCGCAAGCGACGCCTCGCGCCGCGGCTTTTCCGAACGCCGTCCCGTGAAGCGCGTTACCCGCAAGAAAGAGACCGGGTGTACGTGCGAGCGCCTCGTCGACGAGCTGCACGCGCGCACCATGCCCGAGCTCGTATTGCGGAATCGCTTGGCGCCAGAGACGCGCTCGCAAGAAACGCGGGGCGACGGAGAGGGCGAAGAGACGTTGCATCTCACCTTCCGCGATGGCTGCCGCAGCGTTCTCGTCGAGCTTCGCGATCTCTGGATCGAAAGTGCCGCCGAGAAGCACTCGAACCAGCAGTCCATCCTCGGCATTGTGCCCGGGAAACAAGTGGCCGTCCCACGTTACACCCAAGGAGCGGAAGCCAGCACCTCTCGGGATGAGCGCTCCAAATCCCCGAGGGATAGATCTCTTTGCTTCCGCACCATAGCCGAGTGCTATGACGTAAACGGGCGGATAGCTGATCTCCGCGAGTGCCTGCGACACGTCGGGAGCCGCGTCCGCAAGCAACGAAGCCGCGCTAAAGCCTTCGCTCGCGACAATCACTGAATCGGCAGGGATGGACGCTCCCCCCTCGAGCACGACAAGGAAACCCTCCTCGCGCCGTGTCACCGTCAAGACGACGCACGCGGTCCGCGTCTCGAAGCTCCCGCGCTCGGACAGGCGGCGCGGAAGCGTTTCGAGTCCGTCTCGAAACGAGAACAAGCTCGACCGCCGGGGCGGGAGCGTCCCGCGCCGGCGAGCACGCGAGCGCGCAAGCTGTGCCCGGATGAGCGAGCCGTGATCGCGCTCGAGCTCGGCCATAATCGGAAAGGCCGATGGAAGCGAAAGCCTCTTCGCGTCGCCGGCGAAAATACCGAGCACCATTGGATGGATCAAACGATCGGCGACGTCCCGGCCGAGGCGGCGCGCCGCAAAATCCCAAACGCTTTCGTCGAGGCCGTCACGCTTCGTACGCACGAAGGGCTCGCAAGCAGCGCGGAGAAGAGCTCTCGGGCTCAAGAGACCAGATGCCAGGAATCGAACGGGGTGCGAGGCAACTTCTTTCAAGCGGCCATCGAGAAACACGAATCGATGCGATGAAGCGTCACTCGCCGGAACGCGCTCTTCTTCGAGCCCCACGCCGCGGACGAGCTCGTCCACGATAGGCTCGTTGTCGAGATAGCCCAGCGGCCCGGTCTCGAAAAGCCACCCATCTTCTCGGATCGCCGAAGCCTTGCCACCGAGAACGGTCTCTTTCTCGAGGAGGAGCGTTTCGACGTCCAGCTCCTGCTTTACCGCTTCGCGAGCCGCCGTCCACGCCGCGGACGTGCCGGAAATGCCGCCCCCGATGACGACGAGGCGCGCTCTAGACTGAAATTGCCTAGAGGGCTTCAGACTAGACGGTGCGGCTGAAGACGGGCTTTCCACCATGCTGATGCTTCTCTCGCATATATAGATCGAAGCACATGGCAAGGTTGCGCACAAAGAGCTCGCCCACAGGCGTCGCTCGTACTTTGCCCGGCTCCACTTCGACGAGCCCCTCATCTTGATAGGCGTTCAAAAGCTCGAGGTCGGGCGCGAAATAGCTCGCAAAATCGATCGACCACAAGGCTTCGACCGCGGGGATGTCGACGACAAAATTGCACATCAAACGATGGATGACGTCGCAGCGGATCTCATCATCGCGGCTACGCACGAACCCACGGGCGACTGGCAAGCGACCCTCTAGAACGAGCTTGCCATAACGGCTGAGCTTTTTCTCGTTTTGGATGAGCGCGCCGCGGACATCTCCGATGGCGGAAACGCCGAACCCCAAAACGTCGTCTCCGGGAATTACCGCATAACCCTGAAAGTTCCGGCGAAGCCGACCTTCGGCTTTCGCCATGGCGAGCTCGTCATCCGGCTTGGCGAAGTGATCCATCCCGATCGTCTCGTATCCCGCGCCGAGAAGCTTCTCGCGTACGATCGCGAAGAGCTCGACTTTGACCTCGCGCGACGGAAGCTCCGTCTCATCGAGCTTTTTCTGATGTCCTTGCATCCACGGGACGTAAGCGAAGGAGTAGCACGCGACCCGGTCGGGCGCTATCTCGAGCACTCGATCGATGGTCGCCTCGAAAGTCTCGGGCGTCTGGAGAGGGAGACCGTAAATGAGGTCCGTATTGATACCACGATAACCGCGGCGCCGGGCATGCTCCACGAGCGCCTGTGTCTTCTCGGCCGTCTGAATCCGATGCACGCGCTCCTGGACTTCGGGTGTAAAGTCCTGGACGCCCATCGACATTCGGTTGAAGCCGAGCTCGGCGAGGACGTCGAGATGCTCGAAGCTGGTGACGCGGGGGTCGACCTCGACAGCAATCTCGGCGCCTTCGATAGGCTCGTACTCGGAGAGGATCGCTTTCACGAGTGTTTTCAGCTCTTCGGGGCTGTAGTAAGTGGGCGTGCCTCCTCCGAGATGGAGCTGGGCAAACTTCCGCCGTTTCGGCATGCGCTTGGCGAGGAGCTCGATCTCGCGGCGCATCATCTCGAGATAGGGCGCGGCGCGCTCGTGATCCGGGCTGATGATGACGTGGCAGCCGCAAAACAAACATTGCTCGTCACAAAACGGAAGATGCACATAGAGCGACAAAGGCGCGTCCGGACCGAGACTGTCAGCCTCGGCCAAACGTTGCTCGTAGACCTCTGCGCCCACATCATCCGAGAACTCGACGGCGGTGGGGTAGCTCGTATAGCGAGGCCCGGGCCGGTCGTATTTGGCGACGAGCTCTTGGACCGTGTCACGGTCGAGAGGTCGATGTTCCGTCATGTTAGTCTCTTAGTCAGAAACGAGATCGGCGAGGGCATCGACGAAAGCGGGATGGTTCTCGACGCAAGGGACGAGCAGGAAATGCTCGCCACCTGCCTCCTCGAAAACCTTCTTTCCTCGAATACCGATCTCCTCTAATGTCTCGAGTCCATCGGTCACGAATCCTGGTGTCATCACCGCAAGACTCTTTACACCGTTTTGTGGGAGCGCTCTGAGCACGGCCGCGGTGTTCGGACCGACCCATGGCTCGGGTCCAAAGCGTGACTGATAGCTGAGCGTCGCTCGAGCGTCGGCCCAGCCGAGGCGCGACAACAGAGCTCGATGCGTCGTCTCACAATCACGGCGATAGCGCCTCCCTTCCCTACGATCATAGCGCACTGGGATGCCATGAAACGACACCACCAGATGCTCGGGAGCGCTAGGAGACGCCGCGCGGAGGAAACCGTCCGCCAAGGCTTCAATATAGCCAGGAGCGTCCGGGGCGATCTGCCAGATCGAGTTCGTCACGCCCGCGTCGCGGACGAGCGCTTCGATGGTGCCGGTGGTCGCGCCTGTTCTTTGCGGGAAGAGTGGAACGATACGAAGCTCGCCGGAAAATGCGAGCGCCTCGCGAAGCGACGGATTCCCGTAGCGGTACACGAAACGCACCTCGCTTTCGAGCTTCTCCGCGAGCCCGTCACAAATCCGCCTGGTGCCGGTCTCGAGGGGCGAGCCCTCTTCCGTCCAGATTGCCTGATATTGCTCGGCCACCCGCGCGGGACGCGTGCGCAATATCTTGGCGAGAATCGGCCGCCACAGCCAGCGAGGATAATCGACCACCATCGGATCCGAGAGGAACTCCTCCAGAAAAGCGCGCACGGCCTCCTCCGTCGGCGCCGCGGTCGTGCCCAAATTGACGAGAAGAACCCGAACGGCGCTCACTCGACCTATGAGCTCAGGAAGCGGCCACGTAAGGAATGGTTTGAGGACCGCGAGGCAGTACACATAAGGTTCCCTCTTCTCCCGCTTCCGTGAGCGCCGCACGCGTCGCGGCGGCGACGTCGTCCATCGGTTCGAAATGCGCCGCGCGCAGCGACTCCGGGGGCAGAAAGCCGGTCTTGATCCGAACACGAGCACGCTTTTGGATCATCGACTGGACTTGGATTTGCCACTGGTCGGGCACGGCGAAGTCCGGTTCATGCACCATATCGAGAAGCTCCTCGGGCGAAGAGCGCCGGCGCAGGAGCTCGGCATAGGGGCCGTGCTCCGGGAGACCATCGCGGCATTCGGAAGCGCAGAGAATGACGCCTCCGTCTTTGACAACTTTCGCGGCCGCCGACAGCCCCTTGATCGTCTGATAGAGATTCTGATCGAGAGGAAACCCCGAATTAGTCGTGACAACGACGTCGAAGGGAGCCTCGACTTCGCGCATGGCTTCGCGCTTGGATGCGATGCACGCCTCGCTATGCTCGGCGAAGAGCTCCCCGGCAAAGGCAGCGGTGATTTGCTTGTCACCGTTCAGCGTCACATCGAACGCGAAATGGACGCCGGTCATCCGGGCGATGTCGCGCACATCGTCGTGAATGGGGTTGCCCTTCGTCACACCCCATGTCGCCTGCGGATGACCCACGTGATGCGCGTCGTGAAGCACCATCGTCGTCTCGAGCCCCGCGAGCCCAGGCGCAACCATCTTGGGTCCGCCGCTGAAGCCAGCGAAAAAGTGAGGCTCGACGAAACCCGTCGTGATGCGGATATCCGCGTCGAGCCATTCACGGTTGAGCCAAACGGGGACACCTCGAGGGCTCGTCCCTGAATAAGCGAGCATCGCGGCGTCACGTGCGTCGTGGTTGACGATGCGGTATCGATCGATGATCTCGTCCCCGAGCATCGTGCGCAGCTCTTCTTCGGAGTTTCTGCGATGAGTCCCGGTCGCGATGAGGATCACCACGTCCTCGGGCCGCGCCTCGGGCATCGCGTCGAAGAGCGCCCGCAGCATCGCCTCGCGGGGCTGGGGCCTCGTGCCGTCGCATACGGAAATCGCGACGCGCCGGCCGCGATTCACAATCGTATCGAGCCGCGCCGCACCAATGGGGTTTTCGAGAGCGCTCCGGAGCGTCGCGGCCGCGTCGGACACGCCGGGCGGGTAGTTCGGCTCGATGACCGTTATGCGCCCATCGGGCAGATCGACTTCGAGCCCGTCCGTTCCGTAATCCAGCACAACCTTCATGAGTTATGCCCGATCGTACTGGGATCACACCGAGCGATCAATAGCGGGTTCGAGCACTCGGCTCTAACCCGACAGAACCGAGGATTTTGTACCACGTTGTGAAGCAAATTCTTTCTTATCCCCACATCCCCTCCTATCCCCACCTCTCCTTGCTTTTAGCGGCGTTTTTAAAGGCAAGGGGATGTGGGGACGAGAGTTCAGCTCTGAGGTTTGGATTTAAGAACGCTTTCAGGTTTACCTGGCTAGCGCTAGAGCTCGACGATCGTGCCCAACCCTTTCTTTTTCGCTAGAACGAGCACACGGGCGGCGACCGAGACGTCTTGAACCGCGTTGCCGACCGATTTGAAGAGCGTGATTTGCTCGTCGCTCGTCCGCCCTTCTCGCATCCCCTCGACGATCTCGCCGAGCTCGGCATGAACGCTGTCCTGCGATATGCGTCCTTCCCGTTTTGGGATGATGAGATCGCCCGACTCCGCCCAGACAGCTTCCCTCGAATCCACGACAAGAAGCGCTTTTTCGACCGTCTCCGCCGGTAGCTCCTGCATTTGAGGGGTGAACGAGCCAATCGCGTTCACGTGGGCGCCAGGCTTCAAATCGCTATGCGCGAAAACGGGCGTTTTCGATGTCGTGGCTGTGCACACGATGTCGGCATCGCATACCGCTTTTTTGGCAGAGTCCATCACTTCGATCTTCGCGGGGACGGGTGCCCCAAAGCTCGCCATCTCGTCGCGAAAGGCCACCGCGGAGGCCTCGAACCGGTCGTATGCGAAAACGCGATCGATGGGCCGCACCGCGCAGCAGGCCCGAAGCTGCGTCCTTCCCTGCACTCCCGTCCCAAGAACGGCCACCGACGTCGCGTCCTTGCGCGCGAGAAGATCGGTGGCGGCTCCCGAAGCCGCGCCCGTGCGGAGCGCGGTCAGATAGGTCCCGTCGAGAATCGCCGTGGGAAGGCCGGTCTCGGCGTCCACGAGCGTGACCATGGCGGTGATGGTCGGCAGCCCCTGCTCGATATTGCCGGAGAAGATCGAGACCATCTTCATGCCGAGCTCGTCTGTCTGTTCCAGATAAGCAGGCATGAAAAGCGTCACGCCGTCATGAAGCGGGACTCCGAGCTGCGTTCGAATAGGAACGTGGGCGCGCCCTTTGGAGAGTTGCGCAAAGGCAGCTTTGACCGTTTCGATAGCTTGATCCATCGAAATGGCCTCGCGAACTTCGTCTTTGGAAATGACGTGAAGCTTCATGCCAGCAGCATCCTAAAGCGTTGGGCCCGCATAGGCAAGTTGTGATAGAAAAAGGCTGCCATGATGAAGCTAGAAGGTGTGTACACCGTTTTGCCGACGCCTCTCGACGAGGACGGCCAATTCGATTCCAAGAGTCTAGGCCGTGCCATCGATCTTTTCATCGAGGACGGGGTCTCCGGGTTCACCGCGCTCGGCGTCACGAGCGAGGTGGCGCGCATCTCGGACCTCGAGCGTCAGGCGATACTCGAAGCCTCGATGGAGTACGTGAGAGGACGCGTTCCGGTCATCGTCGGCGCCACCGGTCCCGGCCTCGATACGTGCCTCGATTATTGTCGCGCCGCGCAAGAAGCTGGCGCCGCCGGGGTCATGGTGAGCCCGCCGCGGATGGAGAAGCTCAACTCCGACTATCTCCGACGCCACTTCAGCACCATCGCGGAGAAATTCGACTTCCCCATCATCATCCAGGACTTCCCGCCGATCTGCGGCTATCACATGGAGGCCTCGCTCCTCGTGGATATTTGCCGCGAGATTCCGTCGGCGCGAACGATCAAGCTAGAGGACGCGCCGACGCCTTACAAGACAGCGCGCATTCGTGAGCTCGAGGACGGGATCGGGATCACTATCTTCGGTGGTCTCGGGGGCGGCTACCTCCTCGAGGAGCTCATCGCCGGGGCTAATGGCGCGATGACCGGGTTCGCCTATCCAAAGCTTCTCGTTGAGATCGTCTCCAAATGGAACGCTGGGCAGAAAGACGAAGCGGCCGACTTCTTCTACCGTCACTGCCCCTTGATGCGCTTCGAGTTCCAGCCTGGAATCGGCATGGCGATCCGCAAAGAGATGCTGAAGCGGCGCGGCGCTTTGAGCCATGCGGGCATCCGCGCACCGGGTGCGCTGCTCGACGATCCGACGCGCGAGGCGCTCGAGCGCGTCCTGAAGTGGCTCGGTATGGAGTGACACAAGCGTAACATGAGCGTTCTTGACAAACTGATAGCCGTCTCGCTTCCGATCGTTCCCAAGCCGATCGTGCGCGTTTTCGCGGGTCCCTATATAGCGGGCGAGACCTTGGACGATCAGATCCGGGTCATCGAGAAGTTGAACGGCGAAGGCCTCATGGTCGCGTCCAGCATCCTCGGCGAGCTCGTGACGCGCCGCGAGGAGTCCGAGGAAGCGGTGCGTGATTACAAGAACGCCCTCGACGCCATCCACGCGCGCAAGCTCGACAGCAATATCCACATCAAGCCGACCCATCTCGGCCTGAAGCTCGACAAGGAGTTCTGCTACGACAACATCTGCACCATCCTCGAGCACGCGAAGAGCAAGGGTAATTTCGTACGCATGGACATGGAGGACTCCCCCACCATCGACGACACGCTCGACCTCTATTTTCGAGTGAAGCAGGACTTCGATAATTTCGGCTGCGTCATCCAAGCACGCATGCGGCGAAGCCTCGAAGACGTGCGCCGTCTCGCAAAAGCGCGTGCCAATGTACGCCTGTGCAAAGGCGTCTATCTCGAGCCTCGGGAGCGCGCTTATACCGACCCTCGTATCATCCAGGACAATTACGCGATGCTCCTCCAAGAGCTCTTGAGCGCGGGTTGTTATGTCGGCATCGCCACCCACGATGAGGTCCTCATCTGGAACGCCTATCGCCTCATCGACAAGCTCGGGCTCGAGAGGCACCAATACGAATTTCAGATGCTTCACGGCGTCGAGCGCGAGCTGCGGGGCATCATACGCGACGCGGGACATCGGCTGCGCGTCGCGGTACCCTATGGCCCGAGCTGGTATCCTTATTCCGTACGCCGGCTCCGGAAAAACCCGGCCATTGCCGGCTATGTGTTGAAAGCAATGTTCAAATAACTCTCACGGAGGTACTCCATGTCGAAGCTCGAATCCCGACGAGGGTTCTTACGATTTCTCGCAGGTAGCCCGATTCTCGCGGTAGCAGGCCGCGGCTTTTAAAGGTAAAGCATGAGCGGTACATCAAGTAAAGAGGCGGGTAAAGAGGAGTTCACCTCACGCTGGGGTATCTTGATGACCGCCATCGGCATGGCCGTGGGCACGGGGAACATTTGGCGCTTTCCGCGGGTGGCGGCCGAGAACGGTGGCGCCGCTTTCTTGATCCCTTGGGTCATCTTTCTCTTCGCCTGGGCAATCCCGCTCCTGCTCGCGGAGTTCGCGCTCGGCAAGACCACGCGCCGCGGCCCAGCGGGCGCCATAGGAAGCCTCGTCGGCGAAGGCTATAACTGGCTCGGCGTGTTCATTGGCCTCGTTACCTGCTTCATTACCTTCTACTACTCTGTGGTCACGGGTTGGTGCCTGAAATATTTCATCGCGTCGTTTGGCACGTTGTTCTCCTTGGAGCAAACAGCCGAGAGCTATTGGACGGGTTTTACCACCGACCCCATCCAGCCCGTCGCCTTTCATGCCGCCGCGCTCGTCATCGGCTGCTTCATTATTTATCGAGGTGTCGTGAGGGGGATTGAGCGGACCAACCGCATCCTCATCCCGCTCTTGTTTATTCTCCTCATCATTGCCGCGATCCGGGCCATTACGCTGCCCGGTGCTTCCAAGGGATTATCTTACCTCTTCTCGCCCAACTGGTCGGACCTCCGAAATTACCAAGTCTGGCTCGCGGCGCTCACACAGGCGGCTTGGAGCACCGGCGCTGGCTGGGGTCTCGTAACGACCTATGGCATCTATCTCCGAAAGAAGGACACTTTTGCGCTCACAACCTTCACGACCGCGTTCGGCAACAACTCGGCATCGTTGCTCGCCGGGATCGCCGTCATCTGCACTGTCTTTGCCATCCTCCCGGAAGCGCAAGCGCGGGCCGCTCTCGGCGCCGGGAACGAAGGCTTGACGTTCATTTGGATGCCTCAGCTTTTCGCCGGGATGCCCGGAGGAAGGCTTTTTCTCCCCATCTTCTTTCTCGCGCTGAGCTCAGCCGCGATCTCGTCGCTCATCGCGATGCTCGAGATGGCGTCCCGCATGCTCATGGATATGGGGCTGCCCCGCAGGAAAGCCGTACCAGTGGTGGGCGCACTCTCTTTCGTGCTCGGGCTTCCTTCGGCTTGGCACATGGGCTTCTTGAAAAATCAAGACTGGGTCTGGGGCATCGGCCTGATGGTATCGGGTCTGTTCGTAGCGCTCGCGGTCATTAAATACGGGGCCGCGCGTTTTCGCGATGAGCTCATAAACACGAAAGAGGAAAAGCACCCCATCGGCATGTGGTTCGTCTGGGTGATCTCGATCCTGGTACCGCTCGAGTTTCTCGCGATGATCGGATGGTGGTTCTACCAATCCGCAACCCAGTTCGATCCAGAAGGCTGGTGGAAGCTTCGGAGCGAGATAAGTGTCGGGACGGCAGTGATACAGATAACTCTCCTCGCGGTCGTGCTGTTGTTGACCAACAAGTATTGGGTGAAGAGACTCGAGAAAGACTAATGACGCTCACCTTGACAGACCGGGACGAAGCGCTGCTCGCGGGCGAGCTCGGCCCTGCGCCCAAGATGGCGATGTCGATCCTGACGCGGATGGCGCAAGTCTACGGCGCTCACGGAATGATCGACATCACGGGAGCCCATATCGACAGCACCATCTATGTCGGGGATGCCGGGCTCGAGTTCGCCGAGCGCCTCGCAGAGGCCGGCGGAAAGGTCGCCGTCCCGTCGACGCTCAACGTGAGCGGTCTCGACGAAGAGAATTGGCGCGACTGGAATGTCCCGTCCGATTGGGCCGAGAAAGCCCGCCGCCACATGATCGCGTATCAAAAGATGGGCACGATCCCTACTTGGACCTGCGCCCCCTACCAGACGGAGTACGCTCCGAAGCTCGGACAGCACATTGCGTGGGGCGAGTCGAATGCTATCGTCTACGCGAACTCGGTCCTCGGCGCCCGCACCGCACGCTATCCCGACTTTCTCGACATCTGCGCCGCCATCACCGCGCGTGTTCCCGCAATGGGCCTACATCTCGACGAGAACCGCGTGGGACAGATCGTCCTCGATCTCCAGGCGGTCCCAGAATCGATTACGATGCGCGACGACTTCTACCCCGTTCTCGGAACCCTCATGGGAAGCCGCGCCGAAGAGCAGGTTCCCGTGCTCGTGAACGTCGCGGCACAACCCACAGGCGATCAGCTGAAAGCGCTCGGCGCCGCGGCCAGCTCGGCGGGCGGCGTCGGCCTCTTTCACTGGGTCGGGGTGACCCCGGAAGCGCCTACGCTCGACCAAGCCCTCGCGCATCGAGCTCCAGAGGCGCGGTTCGACATCTCGGTGGAGGAGCTTCGCGCCACCCATCGCGTGCTGACCACGACGAGCGCCACGAAGCTCGACCTCGTCGTTCTCGGAAGCCCTCACTTCTCGCTCGAAGAGTTCCGCCAGCTAGCGCCCCTTCTCGATGGCAAGACCCGGAGCGCACATGTAGAGTTTCTCGTGACGACGAGCCGCATCATGAGCGCACTCGCCCGAGCGGCAGGCTGCATCGAGCCGTTGACACAGTTCGGCGGCAGGTTGACCGTGGATACCTGCATCCTCGCGACACCGATGCTTCCCAAAACGGTGAAAACACTGATGACGAACTCTGGCAAATACGCGTTCTACTCGCCGGGACTCCTCGACGTCGAAGTGGTCTATGGCAGCCTCGAAGACTGCGTCGACTCAGCGGCGGCGGGGCGCGTCGTGCGTAACCCCTCGCCTTGGGACTAGCGGAGACGCTTTTCGTGGCCTGTGCCGCAGATCCTGTTCCGGCATATCGCGATTGCGTCCGACGAGACACTATTGTTTCCATGGATAACCTAGTATTTAGATGGTTGACAGGAGGGTCAATCTTGAGCAACGAGTCCCAGATTTCAGCCACGATCTCGGCAACGACGAAAGAGCTGCTGGATCGTTTCGCTGAGAGCCACGGTCTCAAGAAGAATTTTGTCGTCGAGCAAGCGCTTCTGTTCTTCATGAACGCACGTCGTGAGCTGCCCGACGAAGCCTTCGTTCCCGCACGCATAATATTGGAGGACGAGAGTTTCGATCGTATCGTGGCCAAGCTGGAGGAGCCACCAGCACCTGTCGAGGCACTCCGGGAACTGATGCGTGGCTCCAAAGATTGAGATCCGCCCGCTCCGACCCGAAGACGACCGAAGGGTTTTCTCCTGCGGGCAGCCCGAGCTCGATCGTTATTCCAGCATTACGCCGGTCAGAGCCAGTTCAAGCTTCACCTCGCGGTCAACTACGTAGCCGCGACCGCTGACCGGATAGTCGGCTTCGCAACTGTCGCAGTAGGGAGAACCCTTCCCTCGGCCCGGTTTAAGCGACGCCTACCTGGCTACCCGCTCCCAGTTCTGCGGCTAGCGCGACTCGGTGTCGACGAGCGCACCCAAGGGCTAGGTGGGTCGAGCATTGCTCCGCCACATCTTGGCCCTAGCGTGGATCAGCGAGATTCCTTTGAGTGCATCGGCGTCGTCACCGACGCGAAGCCGGAAGCGGTTGCCTTCTACACACGCTACGGCTTCGAGCTCCTAGAAGGAGTTCGCGAAGGCGCACTCCACGGTGATCCTACCCCGCTGTTTCTTCCGGTGGCCGCGGCGGCCACCGCACAGGCGGGCTAACCCCCGGCGTTGCCGCCTGGATTCAAGAGCGCGGCGTCACGAGCGGCTTCAGCTGGATTGCGGCATGGCGTAGCCGGCGACGACGACCGTCACGTTGTCCTTGCCACCGTTCGCGAGTGCCGCATCAACGAGCGATTGGCACGTCGACGATGCCCCGCGTTGCGTCTTCAGGATCTCGGCGATCGTTTCGTCGTCCACTATGTCGTGAAGACCGTCGCTGCAGAGAAGAATCTGATCGCCGTCGAACAAACGCATGCGATGGATCTCGGCTTCGCCTTTCGACTCCTCGCCTCCGAGAGCGTTGGTGAGGACGTGTCGCAGACGGTGGGTCGCGACCGCGTCGGGTTGAATGATGCCCGCATCCGCGAGCATTTGTGCGTGGGTATGGTCACGCGTCAGCCGGCGCAAGACGCCATCGCGATAGAGATAGGCACGCGAGTCGCCGACGTGAATGACGAAGAGATCGTCCCCGATGCTGTAAGCGCCGGTCATCGTGGTCCCCATGCCTCGAAGCTCCGGTCATAACTCGACACATAATGCGCTTGAACGTCGGAGTCGCGGGTAATCTGCGAAGTTGGAGATGGCGAAAAAAGCAAGGAGCAGCGCGACCGGCATTGAAAGGCATCCTATCACTCTGGACAAGACCCTAGCAGGAGTGGAAAGATGTCTCCGTGCCACATCAGATTCAAGCGGAGATCGTGATCGCGGGGGCGGCCAAAGGCGAGGCCCTAGTGAGCTCCGAGCCTTTGAGCTTTTGGGGCGGCTATGACGCGCAGACAGGCGAGATCGTCGATCGTCGCCACCCGCTCTCGGGCCAAATCGCGGCGGGAAAAGTGCTCGTTCTGCCCTTCACCAAGGGCTCGAGCACGACGACGGCGATCTTGCTCGAAGCGGTGCGAACCGGAAACGCTCCCGCTGCCATAGTGAGCCGCGGGAAGGACATGTTCTTGTCTCTAGCCTCGATCGTGGCGGACGAGATGTACCAAAAACCCATCCCGATTCTCGCGACCTCGCCTTCCGATTTCGAGACGTTTCGATCGGGTCAGATCGTCGTCATCGACCTGGACGGCACCATTACCATCGACGAAGAAGGAGTCAAGAAACCATGATGTCTGTTTTGTTGAGCTTCGCAATCATGGCTCTCGGTAAAGACGTCTATGACCGCGTCGAGCACGGCTACGCGGATAGCGACGGGGTCAAGATCCACTATGCGAGCCTCGGTAAAGGCCCGCTCGTCGTGATGATCCATGGGTTCCCGGACTTTTGGTACACGTGGCGAGATCAGATGGACGCTCTTTCGAGCGATTTCAAAGTCGTCGCGATCGACACTCGGGGCTACAACAAGAGCGACAAGCCCGAAGGCGTCGCCAGCTACGCGATGCCGCTTCTCGTCGGTGATGTCGCCGCGGTCATTCGCCACCTCGGCCGAGACAAGGCGATCATCGTCGGCCACGATTGGGGCGGCATGGTGGCGTGGCAATTCGCTCTCAACATGCCCGAGATGACCTCCCGGCTCGTCATCTTGAACTTGCCGCACCCGAACGGCCTCAGTCGCGAGCTGCGGACGAACCCCCAGCAATACGAGAACAGCGCTTACGCGCGCGTGTTTCAAGAGAAGACCCCCGACGCCCCGGATGTTTTCTTCGGCCGCCCCATGACACCGGAAACGATCTCGGGCTGGGTGCGCGACCCCGAAGCGAGAAAGCGCTACGTCGAAGCTTTCGAGCGCTCGGACTTCACGGCGATGTTGAACTACTACAAAGCCAACTACCCGCGGGTGTCTCCGGAGAAGACCGCCGGCGCCACGCCTCCCGCTCCGCCCACGCTACCTAAAGCCAAGATGCCGGTTTTGATGTTCCACGGCCTCGACGACCAAGCGCTTCTCTCAGGCGCTCTCAACAATACGTGGGATTGGCTGGAGAAAGATCTGACGCTCGTCACAATTCCGGGAGCAGGACATTTCGTGCAACAAGACGCAAGCGAGCTGGTAACGAAGACGATGAAGTGGTGGCTTTCTCGTGATCGATAAAAGCTACGGTCTCACGGCAAGGCGCTCGTCCACTGGGCGTCGGCTTTCGAGCTTGCGACCGCGGCCTCGATGAACGCCATACCGCGCACGCCGTCTTGGACCGTTGGGCAATCATGTCCTGTTCCGTCCACGAGGGAGGAAGCGAAGCTTCTATAAAGGTTGGCGAAGGCTTCGATGTACCCCTCGGGGTGGCCTGCCGGCAGCCGGGTCGCGCCGAGCGCTTCCGGCGCAAGCCCACCGTAATTGGCTCCGCTGCGTACGCGTTCGCGCGTACGATCGGGCCACTTGAGCACAAGGCTATTCGGCTCCTCTTGATGCCATTCGAGGCTTCCCTTCTCGCCGTAGACCCGAATATTGAGGCCGTTCTCTTCGTCGATGGCGATCTGGCTCGCCCAGAGGACCCCGCGCGCGCCGCCCTCGAAACGCAGGAGCATGCTTGCATCGTCGTCGAGAGGCCGCCCGTCCACGAAAGTCGTGAGCTCGCAAGCGACTTCCTCGATGTGAAGCCCGGTAACATATTCGCTGAGATGCGCCGCGTGCGTGCCGATATCGCCGACACAGCAGCTCGCGCCAGCGCGCTTCGGATCGGTCCGCCATCCCGCTTGCTTCTGTCCCGTGGACTCTAGGCGCGTCGCGAGCCAGCCTTGCGGATACTCGACGACAACCCGCCGGACTTTACCGAGCGCACCCTCGCGCACGCGCGCTCTCGCCTCTTTGACCATCGGATAGCCTGAATAATTGTGCGTCAGACCAAA
>SMVB01118523.1_pt1 | contig 16163 bp, 17 predicted proteins | sample 2456461 | NCBI WGS metagenome assembly SMVB01 (sample SAMN11095934, study PRJNA526329) | marine sediment metagenome | biome: Marine sediment; feature: Surficial sediment; material: Deep marine sediment; isolation source: Hadal surficial sediment | place: Pacific Ocean | collected 2014-05 | depth...
CGGCAGCTGGCGGCTCTACGGCAGCTGGCGGCTCTACGGCAGCTGGCGGCTCTACGGCAGCTGGCGGCTCTACGGCAGCTGGCGGCTCTACGGCAGCTGGCGGCTCTACGACAGCTGGCGGCTCTACGACAGCTGGCGGCTCTACGACAGCTGGCGGCTCTACGACAGCTGGCGACGGCTCGGGCGTTTCCTTTAAGACCTCGCTCGAGGTGCCAAACTCCATCTCCATGCTCTCTTCGAGACTGAGCTCGGGAAGCGTGACGGGCGGCAGGGACGAGGCTTCCACAGGAGCCGGCGCGGGCGGGGGCGGCTCCTGCTCCGCAACCATAGGCGCGCCGGGCTGCCTCAACGCGTCCGCCAAAGACTGTCGGTTACTCGAGGTCGCGGAGCGTTCCTCCGTCATCGCCGCCAACTTCTCGTGGACCTCGGTCTGGCGCGGATCGATCTGAAGAATTTTCTTGTTGATCGCGATCGCACGGATCATGAAGCCCTTGTCAGCGAGCTCGTCCGCAACGATCCGAAGCTGCTTGACGGCTTCGTTCTTGTTCCCTGCCAGGACGAGCGTGTCGGCAAAGCGCAAACGGATCTGCGTGTTTTTCTTGTCCTTCTTCAAAAGCGTAATGAACCATTCCAAAGCGCCTTTGTAGTCCCGCTTTTGAAGGCATAACTGGATCTCATTGAACGGATCCTTGTGTTTCTTACGGAAGGCCATCAGGCGTTTCTCAAACGATTCGGAATTCCTGGATCGACTGGGCTCCGAGCGGACCCAGGTTTTTCGATCTTACCACGAACCCGCTCCTCCATCGAAGTAAAGCGCCCCATGCAGACCGTTGGGCAATGCGTCACGGCGCGATCGAGAAACATAGCCGAGAAAGCCGCTTTCCCGATCACGCGTACCTCTCACTTGCCCGCCTTCCAAGACCTTTGCTACACTTTTCCAACAGATTTCTTCGTTCAAACAACATGCGATGTTTTTTCCCTGCAAAGCTTGGTGACCATCGGTTACTAGCATGAGGTTTCCCGGCAGCAAACTACTCTCCGAAGACATCTCGACCAAGACCGCTTCTTTCGACAGCATCATCCGTCACTGCGAGAACGTCAACCTCTCCGGCTACATGGAGGTGGCGTTCGGCGACGCCGAGGGACTTCTCCTTTTCTACCTCGGCGAGCAGATCAACATTATCTATCGTCACGTCAACAAGATCTTTCTCGGGGGTGAGGCGACGCTCAAGCTCCGCAACACCGCTCAAATGCGTGAGGGCAAGATCTCGATCTACGAGCTCCCCTTGGACATGGCGCACATGCTACGGGGGCTCTCCAACCGAAAAGAGATTTTTGGCCAAATTTTCGCCGCCGACCCGTTGAAAGATTTCATCCAGCGGTTAAATGACGAGGGCCATACAGGATCGCTCGAAATCCTCACCAACAAAGGCACTGGGATGATTCTGCTAGTCCGTGGGCGTTTTTCCACGGCCTATTTCGAGACCGAAGGCGGCGTCACGTTCGAGAAAAAAGAAGCCCTCAATAAAATCTACGAGCTGCTCGAGCGCGACGACACTTCGGCGCAAGTATTCCAATCCGATTTTTCTCCCGATATCTGGAAGACGCGCCAACAGGGCAACAAGGGTCGTTCGAGCCGCCTTCAAGAACTCCTCGAGCAGCGCCGTGAAGGGTCCACTAAGGAAGTCGAAGCCGAAGCCGAAGCACAGCATGACGGTAGCAAGCCGAGAGATGGGCCGACTCCCGAGCTCACCACCATCGAAGTCGTGCCGCCGCCCGAGCCTCCCCCGAGCGCCGAACGAAGGCCGCTCCAGGAGCAAATTCTGTCTGATATAGCGGAGCAAACCCCCGCGCTCCTCGCCACTTTTTTCTTCGGTCTCGAAAGCGAGGAAATCGATGCCGAGATCGTCGCCGCCCCCGACGAGACCGCGGACCGCCTCATCATCGACAAGCTGCCGGCCTTCGTCAAATATCTCGAGAACCTCGCCGCGATGCGCGGCGACGATCACGTCGAGATTCTCTCGATGAGCACGGAGAATTTCTATCTCATCGTCAAATGTATCCCGGAGACCCAGGAAGGGATTGCCATGATCACCGACCGGAGCCAGCCGGTCACCCTCGCAAGCGCACTTCTCTTGAACAGCGCTCACCGCTACGTAGCGATGCTGGCAGGAACCGCAGTATGATCAGCATTCAGCATTCAGGGTTGAATTCGATGACGGTATCCTCTAACTTGGCCGGCGCCCTCAAATTCGAGAGCTTCATCACTAAATCCAGACCTGAACGCTGAATGCTGAATCCTGAATGCTGAAAGGTTTATTCGTCACGCTCGAGGGGATCGAGGGATGCGGTAAGTCGACGCAAGCTCCGCGTCTCGCCCGCCGGCTTCGTAAGGAAGGCTACCACTGCCTTCTCACCCGCGAGCCCGGCGGCACCTCCATTGGCCGCGAGATTCGCCAAGTAATCTTGAGCCCCGCGAACCACCGCATGTGCGCCGAGACCGAGCTCGGTCTCTATTTTTCCGATCGCGCGCAACACTTGCGCGAAGTCGTTTGGCCGGCGCTCGAAGCGGGCCGTATCGTTCTGTGCGACCGCTTTACCGATTCGACCATGGCTTACCAAGGCTATGGTCGCGGTCTTTCGCTGCGACAGATCCGCGCACTCGATCGGGCCATGACAGGCGAGTTCAGACCCCACGTCACCTTGCTATTGGACTTGTCCGTCGAAGAGGGCCTCGCGCGCGCGCGCAAGCGGAACCGTGAAAGCACGTCGCAGGGCGATGAAGGGCGGTTCGAACAGGAAGAGCTCAACTTTCACCGGCGGGTGCGCTCCGGCTATGCGAAGATGGCGCACAAAGAGAACGAGCGCTACGTCATCGTGCCCGCCTCGGGAAAAGCTCGGGACGTGCACGAAGCCCTTTGGTCCGCTTTGAAGAAGACTCGAAAGCTCCCGCGAAAACATGTCGTTCGAAAAGCTCGTCGGTAACCGAGCCCTCGTCTCGCGGCTCGCGCGCATGGTGGGCTCGGGTAGAGTCCCGCCGAGCCTTCTCTTTTGCGGCCCGTCCGGCGTCGGCAAGCTGCAAGCGGCGATGACGCTCGCCAAGGCGCTCAATTGCAGCCAATCCAAAACCGATCCATGCGGAACTTGCCCGGCCTGTCTCCGCATCGATCGGGAAGAGTACGCCGATGTCCATATCGCGCGTCCAGAAGGTGCGGGCCGTCAGCTGCGCGCAGACGCCGTGCGGCAAATCGTTCGCGAGACCCCGTTCCGCCCATTCGAAGGACGCCGGCGTGTATCGATCCTGATCGATGCCGATCGCATGAACGACGCGGCAGCCAACACGCTCCTCAAAACACTGGAAGAGCCGCCGCCCTGGGCTATCCTCATCCTCATCACTTCGAACGCGGCGGCTCTTTTGCCGACGATCCTCTCGCGCTGTCAGATCTACCGTTTCGCGCCACTCGCGATCGAAGAGCTCAGCGATCTACTCGTAAGCGACCACGACGTCGATCGCGAGCAAGCCACGACGCTCGCCGCACTTTCAGGCGGCAGCTTGACCGCAGCGCTTTCCTACAGGGACGAGCCCCTGACGGACCTCCGCCAAGAAGCGGTGCGGCTTCTGACGGTCGTCGCTCGAGGAGGCCGCGAGCAAGACCTCGTGCCTTGGGCGGACCGGCTCGCGAAAGATAAAAGATTGCTCCTCTTGCTGCATCTACTCATGGGTATGGCCCGGGACGTCGTGGCAACCTTGGCAGGTGGTGCGATCGTCCATCGAGATTTGAAGAGCGAGCTCGACGAGCTGTCCCAGGGGGCGCCTCTCGACGCGTGGCTCGCCGCGTTCGAGCTCACCGAGAATGCCCTCGAAAACCTCCGCGATCGCTACCTCAACAAACGCCTTACGGTGGCTCGGCTCCTCGTGGAAATGAGAGAGCTCTCGCGCTCTCGACAGCTCTCCCCTGCTCTAGACCGCCAATAGGCGGTCAGCAAGTCCTGTGTTAAACTCAAAAGTAATTAACACCAGTTTTTCAGTGTTGTTTCTCTGACGAGCCTATCCTAATTCGTTCCAACGACCAATTCTCGGTCGGCCCAAGCGTTTAGGCGGGTGAATCCGGGCCTGCGGCGTGTCCGACGGGTGGCTACAAAAGAGCGAGGTATCTCGTGAACCGAAAACTGATTCGGCCAAACTTGTCGGACCTCAAAGAACAGATGGGCCCGACGGGCGGAACGCGCGCCAAGCGAGTGCCTCCGGAGCAGACGAACGCGGAGAGCTTCTACTACCTCAAGCAAATGAACAGCAAGACGCCCATGGTGGTGATCTTGCTCGACGGTGAAGAAATCCACGGCATCATCGAGTGGTACGACAAGAACTGCCTCAAGCTCAATCGCACCGACAAGCCGAATGTGCTGCTTCCAAAGCACAACATCAAATATATCTACAAAGCGTCTGAAGCGACTGAAGAGTCTAAGTAGAGGCGGGCCCGGCGGACTCCGTTTCGACCCTCGGTTTGTCCGGCTACCCGCCACCAGCTACCGGTGCGCAGGCTCAAGAACGCTTGTTCGCACCGGCGGTAGCAGGTGGCAGGTGGCAACCTCGGCCCGTCGCAAAGGCTGCCGGACTCTTGTACTTTTCAACGCCGTTCCTTGAGGGCTGCTGCCACGTCGCGATCCATGTCACGCTCGCGGGCGGCCGCTCTTTTGTCGTGCTGCTGCTTGCCGCGGGCCAGCGCGAGCTCAACTTTCAATCGTCCTTTTTTGAAGTACATGCGAGTAGGCACCACGGTCAGCCCTCTCTCGGTAATCTTTCCGATGAGACGCCGGAGCTCGCGTTTCTTGACGAGAAGCTTGCGTGGACGCAGCGGTTCGTGGTTTTCGTTCGTCCCAAAGCGGTAGGGGCTGATGTGCGCTTGCAGCAGATAAAGCTCCCCGTCTCGCACGGCTGCGTAGGCATCCTTCAAATTGACGGCCCCGTCGCGAGCCGCCTTGACCTCGGTCCCCAAGAGGACGAGCCCTGCCTCGAGCCGGTCGAGCAGCTCGTAGATATGCGACGCCTTTCGATTGACGGCGACAATTTTCTCGCCCGACTCAGACGGCCGGGAGCGTGCAGACTTTTTACCCACAATACTTGCCTTGGAAGAAATTCGACGCGTAAACGAAATATCCCTGTTCCTGGTCGTAGCTCCAAAAGAGCCAAAACGAACGGATGGCGGACCGTAGGGAAACGCCCCGATATGGTATACTATATGTTAACTTATTGCCCCGTAAACCCACGGCGGACTGGACCTTACGGCCACCGGCCTTTCCAGAATCGCCTCTTCAGGGGCCCTGGGAGAGTTGCGAAATGACGCAGTTCCTCGCCAAGGTCGGCACGCTCTCCGGTGACATCGAGGAGCTTGCCATGACCGCGGACACCGAAGACGTCCTGCGCGACGAGCTTCGAGGCAAAGGTTACCACGTCTTCCGGATCCGGAGGAGCTTCGGCATCGGCGGGATAACAAACCCTTTCAGCCGGCGGCAGCGCATCACCCTTACCGAGTTCACGCTCTTCAACCAGGAGCTGGCGGCGCTTCTCAAAGCCGGGCTTCCTTTGCTGCAATGCCTCGACATCATGCTCGAGCGGAGGAGCAACCCGCTGTTCAAACGGGTCCTCACCGATATCCGCAACAAGGTCAAATCCGGGATGGCGCTCTCCGACGCATTCCGCTCGCATGGCGATCTCTTCCCACGCATCTACTCGGCCTCGCTCGTCGCGGGCGAGAAAAGCGGCGGTCTCGAGACCGTGCTAAAGTCCTATGTACGCTATCTCAAGCTCAGCGAGGCCACACGCAAGAAGGTCGTCGCCGCGCTGGTCTACCCCGCCTTCCTCTTTGCAACGCTCATGATGGCCGCGGCTTTCTTGCTCCTCTGGGTGATCCCCCGTTTCGCCGGGTTCTTCGAAGCCTTCGACGCCGACCTCCCGATCCTCACCGTCGTCCTCCTGACCGTCGCGAATACTTTGCGCGATCATATCGTCATCCTAACAACCGCAGCCGTCGCCGGAGGCGCCTTCTTCTATATGTGGTCGAAGCGCGATGGCTCCAAAGCCATGATCGATCACTTCGTGCTGAAGCTCCCGTTTCTCGGCCCCGTATTCCACCTCTTCGCGACATCGCAGTTGACGCGCGCGCTCGGGACGCTGCTTTCTGGCGGCATCCCTCTCGTCCAGGCCATCGACATCTCCGCGGGCTCGATCAGCAATCGTCATATCGGCGGAGCGGTCGCGCCCGTCGTCGAGCGTGTGCGTGAAGGAAAAGCCTTCTCGAGCAGCCTGGAGCACACGGGCGCGTTCTCGAATCTCACCATCGAGATGGTCAGGGTCGGAGAGAATACCGGCGATCTCGCCGAGATGCTCCATAATGTCGCCGATTTTGCCGACGAGGAGATCGAGAACCGGTTGAACCTCATGCTCGCCGTGCTCGAGCCGGTCGTGCTCCTGTTCATGGGCAGCCTGGTAGCCATGATGCTTCTCTCTATCTATCTGCCGATGTTTGATTTGATGAACGCGGCGCGGTCGGGATATTAGGACCAAGTCATGGCGACGCCCAGCGACGCGAACCATTTCGTGCCCGAGCTCGATCCGGAAGGCGCCGCGCTCACCCCGGAAGAGGCACGGAACAAAGAGGACAACGACGCGAAACGACTCGCCGAGCGTTGCCGCCTCAAGTTCATCGATCTGACAAGCTTTCAGCCCGATCAGGAGCTGTTCCAGAGCGTCCCGGTCGATCTCATGTTCCGCTACAACTTCCTCCCGTATCGGAAAGAGGACGGGAAGCTCGTGGTCGTCACGGCCGATCCGACCAACGTTCCCGCAATGGATGAGATCGCGTCGATCTTGAATATGCCCGTGCGCGCCGCGGTGGGCACCGATTCCGCCATCCAGGAGCTGCTCAAGAAAAGCCAGAGCGCGCAGCGCGTGCTCGAGGAGGCCTCCGAAAGCTTCCACATGGAGATCATCCGCGAGGACGAAGAGGGCGAAGAAACGCTCTCGATGGACCGCCTGGCGGACACGTCGAGCCCCATCATCCGGCTCATCGACTCGGCCATCTACAATGCGTTGAACCGCCGGGCTTCCGACATCCACATCGAGACCCGCGACGAAGAGGTCGTCATCAAGTACCGTATCGACGGCGCCTTGACGCGCGCGATGAAGCCCATCCCCAAGGCCCATCACTCCGAGATCATCAGCCGCATCAAAGTCATGGCGGAGCTCGACATCGCCGAAAAGCGCGTCCCCCAGGACGGACGTTTCCGGCTCAAGATCAAGGGGCGCCGGATCGACTTTCGCGTCTCGATCATGCCGAGCATCCACGGAGAAGACGCCGTCATCCGTATTCTCGACAAAGAGTCCATCAGCGAGCGCTTCACCGAGCTGAGACTCGACATCCTGGGCATGGCCGAGTCCGAAGTCAAGAGCATCCGTCGTTTCATTCACGAGCCCTACGGGATGTTCCTCGTGACCGGGCCTACCGGTAGCGGCAAGACGACGACGCTCTACGCCGCGCTTTCCGAGATCTACAACGAAGAGGACAAGATCATCACGATCGAAGACCCCGTCGAATATCAGCTCGAAGGCATCACGCAGATTCCCATCAACGAGAAAAAAGGCCTCACTTTCTCGCGCGGGCTACGCTCTATCCTGCGTCATGACCCCGACAAAATCATGGTGGGAGAGATCCGGGACTCGGAAACGGCACTGATCGCGATCAACGCCGCGTTGACGGGACATCTCGTGTTCACGACGGTCCACGCGAACAACGTCATCGACGTCATCGGGCGCTTCCTGAACATGGGTGTGGAGCCTTACAACTTCGTCTCGTCGCTCAACTGCATCCTCGCGCAACGGCTCATCCGCGCGATCTGCACGTTCTGCAAGAAACCGTTCAGAGCCGATGCGGCCCTTCTCCAGGACTCCGCGCTCGATCCGCTACGCTACGGCAAGCACACGTTCTATCGCGGTGAAGGCTGCATTCAATGCTCGGGATCGGGGTACAAAGGACGCCAGGCTATCAGCGAGCTTCTCGGCTTGAGCGACGAGATGCGCGAGATGCTCATCGAAAGGCGGCCTGCGGTAGAGATCAAGAAAGCCGCGAAGGAATCGGGTATGGTCTTTCTCCGAGAATCGGCCGTCGACAAGGCGCTTTCGGGCCTAACCACGCTCGAGGAGATCAACCGCGTCACCTTCGTGGCGTCTTGAGACGATGAGGCCAAAACGGTAAGGATGACGATAAAGATGAGCAGAAGAAGCCCCTTGATACGCTGGCTCCTCGACCCCGAGCCACCGGGGCTCGGTCTGGATTTACGCACCGGTGAGCTTTCGGTCGCACGCTTGTCAACGAAACGCGGCAAGCCCGAGCTGGATTTGTGCGTTACCGCGCCCCTGCCACCGAACTGTCTCGCGTTCAGCATGCTCGAGCCCAACATCCTCGATCCGAAAGCGCTCGGGCAGTCGATCGAGAAGGTCATGCTCCGCGTGGGGGGTGCAAATGGAGCGAAGCGACTCGCGCTGTCGCTCCCCGACTATGTCGCACGTATCTCGGTCGTCAAGCTCGCCGAAGCTCCCCGTTCGACGTCGGAGACGATCGACATGCTCAAATTCCGACTCAAGAAGTCTCTGGGCTTCGATACCGAAAAAGCGCGGATCGCGTTCGAGCGGCTTCCCGGCATAACACCCGCCTACCTCACAGGCGTCATGCACGAATCGGTCGTCGGGCAATATGAGGATTTTCTCGCCGAGCTCGGTTTCGAGGTTGGGCTCGTGATCCCGGCAAGCGTGAGCCTGCGCCAGCTCCTCGCTCCCGTTGCCAGCAGCAAATTGGCACCCGGGGCGGATTATTTCTTCGTCAACGTCGAACGGGAATATTTCACAGTCAGTCTGGTACGAGATCTAGAGGTTCCCGTTTTGACCCGAACCTTGGGGCTGCGCTCGGGCGATGGTGACGGCCCGGCCGCCATCTACAGCGAAGACGATCTTCTTCGGGAGATCATCCCAACCGCCATTTATTACCGGGAGAATCTCAAGGGGTCTTCTCTCGAGAGGATTTATTACCGCTCGCTCAGGCCGGATCTGATCCACCTACGCGAGCTCTTAGAGGAACAATTCGAAGCGCCGACCGAGCCGCTCAATCTGAGAAGTGCTATGGGAGTCGCCGAGAATCTGAAGATGGACGCAGCCCTCGCTGATTCGGTGAGCGCCGCGGCCGGAGCGGCGCTCGGTAGCGCTGCCTGAGGCCTGACGGACGATGTCGAACCGTTTCAATTTCGCGCAACGCCCTTTCGCGAATGAAAGGCTTCCGCGATTGGTTTTCGTCGCGGCGGCGACGCTCGTCATCGGCCTCACGCTCGTGCACGGTTTCTTCCTCGCCCGCTACCTCGTCCGCGAGCGAGAAGAGCTCGACGTACAGGTCGCCGAGCTACGGGACGAGCTTGCCGGCACCGCGTCGCGCATCGCGAGCGCCGAGGTGAACGTCGCTCAAGGGCAGACAGCTCTCGGCAACGAGAGAACGGCGTTTCTCGCGCGTATCTACCGGCTCAAGAGCTTCTCGTGGACAGGCCTTTTCAACGAGCTCGAGGCGATCACGCCGAGAGCCGTGCGCATCACCTCGATCGCACCGAACGAGGTCGACGGCGAGATTTCGGTGACGCTGACGCTCGTAGGGCGCACGCTCCAAAACGTGCTCGAGATGGTGAGCGCACTCGAAGCGAGCTCGTTCTTCGCGACCGTGTTTCCACTGGACGAAGTCGATTTGGCCGATCTGGGCGCCGGCACAGCCAGCGGCATCGCGGCCACGCTACGGCTTCGTTATGTGGATTTCGAGCCCACAACTACCGAGCAAGAACCTGAACCGGAACCTGGGCTTCAAGATGCCACGACGCACGATGCGGCCGTTCTCGACGTCATCGAAGACGACAGAAGACCGAAGGTGGAGCGTAACCCATGAACGCGTTTCGAGCTTTTCTCGAGAAACTCAAGAAGAGGCGGAAGGCGTTCGTCCACCTCTTGATTCTTCTCGTCGTGAACGGCGTGCTCTTCGCCGGCGTGACTTACCGGCTCGCCAACAAGCAGGAGATTCTCGCCGACGATCAACAACGGCTGAGTCTCGAGCTCGAACAGAAAAAAGCCGAGCTCGAAGCGTTGTCTTTGGACGAAGCCCGGGTGACGGCCAACGCCAACGCCGTTACCGATTTTTGGACCGATGTCGTAAAAACACGCGTTCCGGGACTCACGGAAGCGTGGGAGGAAATCGACCGCCTCACCAAAGAATCGAATGTCATCAAAGGCCGCACCGCCTATGGCCGCGAATTAATGGATGTCGGCCTCGAGCAGATCAAAGCCACGATGCCGGTCGAGGGCACCTATTTCGACCTCGTGCGCTTCATCAATCGGCTCGAGCGCTCGGAGCGCTTCTTCCTCGTGGAGGAAGTGCGACTCGCGCAGCGGGAGAGGCAGGGGACCACGATCCGGCTCGATTGCAGCATTTCGTTCTATCTCAAGGCAGGAACGACTCCCGCCGAAGAGGCCGGCTCATGACGCGTCACCATCGAGACCCTGCGAGCGGGTTCACCTATATCGAGCTCATCATTGCAACCATGATTCTCGTCATCCTCGCTGCCGCCATCATCCCCGTGGCGACGGTGAGCTCGAAGCGTGCCAAAGAGATGGAGCTTCGGCGCTCGTTGCGGATGATACGCACGGCTATCGACGAATATAAGCGGGCGGTGGATCTCGGGATGATCGGCGGCATCGATGTCCAGCTCGGAAGCGAAGGCTATCCCGAGGAGCTCGAGGTGCTCGTCGAAGGCGTCGAGCAAGTGGGGACGCCGGGCAAGAAGCTCAAATTCCTGCGCCGCATTCCCGTCGACCCGATGACGAGCAGCACCGATTGGGGCCTCCGTTCTTATCAGGACGAACACGATTCAGGATTTTGGGGCGGGCAAAACGTATTCGACGTCCATTCGAAGAGCACGGGCGTCGCCCTGGACGGGACGAGCTATCGTGATTGGTAAATTCAAGCGCGCGTCGCGGTCGAGAGAGAGCAGCGGGTTTACGTTCATCGAGATGGTCATCGTCATCGTGATGTTGTCCATCTTGATGGCGATCGCGGTACCGGTTTACCTGGCGCAGTTACGGAGCACGCGCGAAGGCGTCCTCAAGAACAATCTCGCCACCATGCGCGAGCGGCTCGACCAATACCGCGCCGATCGCAACAAATATCCGTCGAGCCTTCAGGAGCTCGTCGACGGTGGTTACCTACGCAGCCTCCCCGAAGACCCGATGACGGGCGCGAACGAATGGGAAGAGGTCTATAGCGACTACGACCCCAACGAGCCCGATGCGGAGCCCGGTATCTTCGACATCCACAGCCGGTCTGCCGAGACCGGATCGGATGGAAGGCCTTATAGCGAATGGTAAAGTTGCACGCGATACGTTACGGAATAACGCCTATTGCTCTGGTCGCGCTGGCGCTCGCCTTTGGCTGCGCTTCCGAGCCGGCGCCTAGCGCGGAGCCATCCGAGCGGCGCGCGCCGCGACGTTCCGGCCGCCCCGCGCCACCTATCGATGCCGAGCTCGACTTGCAGGCCATGCTCTCGCCCGTACCCGAGTACGAAGGACAGGGGCGGAATCTTTTCATCTACGGTCCCGAGCCGCGGTCGACAGGGAGCGCCACTGCGCCACCACCACCGCCAACAAGAACGACGCAAACGCGGCCGCCAGCGCCAACGACCGCTCCGCGTCAAGGGCCCCGTCCCAGCGTCAGGATGGACGTGAAATATGCGGGTTTCGTCGAGAAGACCACCCCCACGGGTGGCAAAGCCAAGTATGCGATTTTTCTCGACGGCAACGAGATTCTCACGGGCGCCGAAGGCGAGACCGTCGCCAACCGATTCACCGTGATCGAGATCGGTCTCGAATCGGTGACCGTTTCTGCGAAAGGATCGAGCGCTACCCAGCGCATTCCGCTTCAGTCCAACTGAGGAACCATGAGAAGAACCCCACAGCAAGCACTGCTCCTTGTGTCGATCTTGGCGGTCGCTCTCAGCATTCTCGCCTGTACCGCCGGCGCGAGCGCTCACCGAAAAGGCCGCGAGGCCGCTCAGCGTGGCGACAGAGACGCTGCCGTCGTGTTCTACACGCGCGCCGTCAACGAGGACCCGAGCAACATCGAATATCGCCTGGGACTCGAGCGCGCCCTCGCAGACGCCGGCGCCTATCACGTGCAGCAAGGTCAAAAACACCTCGCCGCCGAAGAGCTGGAAGAAGCGGTCAACGAGCTCCAGTTCGCGCTGCAGCTCGATCCGTCGAATCGTTACGCCGTCGGCCTTCTCGAGGAGACGCGCCAGAAGCTCGCCGCGCGCAAAGCCGCCCAAGAAGACGCCATAGATTTCGAAGCCCGGAGGCGCCGCGCGCGCGAGCTCTTCGGCCAGCGCCCCATTCTCGAGCCGTCTTCGACCGCTCCCATCCAATTGAAGTTCGCCGAAGATACGAGCCTTCAGAAGATCTTCGAGGTCCTGTCGAAGCTCTCGGGCATCAACATCCTGTTCGACGAGTCGTTCCGCGACAAGCGAGTGACCGTGGACCTCGTGGACGTCTCTTTCGAAGAGACGCTCGACAAGCTCGTGTTGATCAACCGGCTCTTTTACAAAATCGTCGACTCATCGACGATCATCATCATCCCCGACAACGCGCAAAAGCATCGTCAATATGACGAGCTCGTTCTCCGGACGTTCTTCATCGTCAATGCCGAAGTGAACACCATCGCGAACATGCTTCGCACCATCGCCGGGATCCAGCGCGTGCAGCCCAACCCCGAGCTGAAAGCGATCACGGTACGGGCCACGCTGGATCAGGTAGCCGTGGCCGACCGCATCATCGAGCTGAACGATAAGACCAAGTCCGAGATCCTGCTCGACATCGAGATCCTCGAGATCAACCGCAGCAAGATGATCGAGTACGGGTTGGCGCTCGCGGAGTATACGATCGGCCTCGGCTTTCGACCGGCGGGAAGCGGCACGAGCGCGGACGCGGATGCGGGTACAGCGGCAACCGGTATCCGACTCAACCGCCTCACGTCGGTGAACGCCTCCGACTTCATCCTCGCTTTCCCGACGGCGGCCACCTTCCGCTTGTTCAAGAGCAAGTCCGAGGCCCGGCTTCTGTCGGCGCCGAAGCTTCGCGCAACCGAGGGCCAGCCTGCCGAGCTCAGGATCGGCGCCGAAGTGCCCGTTCCCGTGACGTCGTTCGTCTCGCAGTTCGGAACCGGCGGCGTTCCCACGACACCCGTGACCTCGTTCCAATACCGAAATATCGGCATCAACATATCGATCACGCCGAAAGTCTTCATCGACGGCGAGATCGAGCTCCAGCTATCTCTCGAGACGAGCACGCAGCTCGAGACACGTATCATCGGCGGTATCGAGCTTCCCGTTTTCGGTACGCGGAACGTGACCAACGTCGTGCGTCTCCGGGACGGAGAAACGAATCTCATTGGCGGACTTTTCGAGCAATCGGATCGTCGGAGCATCTCGGGAATTCCCGGCCTAACGGATATACCGCTTCTCAGCCGTCTGTTCTCGAGAAACATCGAGGATTCTTCGAGGACCGACATCGTCTTTTCCGTCACGCCGCACATCGTGCGCGCGCCGCGCATCACGGAGAGGGACCTAGCACCCCTCCCGATGGGAACGGAACAACAGATCAAAGTTCCCGGACCGCGTCCATACATCTTCGACCCCGCGCGAAATGCCGAGCCGCCTCCGCCCGAGGAGGAGATCGGCGCCCCCGAGGAGGTCGTCGAGCAACCCGAGGTCACCGAGCAACCCGAGGTCGCCGAGCAACCCGTCGACGTCGGACCCGCGCCGGAACCGGTCGCCGCTGAGGCCGATATCGCCGCTAGGGACGAGCCTGCCAGCGGGCGCAAAAGGCCCATCTCGATTCTCTTCAGCCCACCGACCGCAACGATCGCCGTCGGCGAACAGATCGACGTCGTCGTTCTGGCGGGCGGCGCGCTAGGATTGTCAGCCGGAGAGCTCACAATTACCTATGATACATCCACGTTCTTTCTCTTCGATGTCAAGCCGGGCGCTTTCTTGACCATCGACGGCAAGCCCGTTGATTTCACACCCACCTTCAACCCCGGCGAAGTGCACATCGCCTTTGCGCGACATGACGACACGACCGGACTCCGCGGCTCGGGCCATTTGGTCCGTTTGAGCTTCCAAGCGCTCGAACCCGGCCGGGCACGCGTCATCAGCGTGCGCGGTTCCCTTCTCGATCCCGATGGAACCAGCATCCCGGCAAGTTTTTCTTCTCTACGCATCGAGGTCCAGTAATGTTTCGAACACGACTCCGAATCCCCGTTGTGCTGATCGTGGCGGTCCTCACGCTCGTCCAGTGCAAGCCCGTGCCACTCACGGCGCCCGGGGGAGCGACCTTCACCATCACCGCCAACCCCACATCGATTCCCGCTGTTGGCGGAACCTCCACGATTACTATCGTGATGTTCAAGGCCGCCGAAGATGGCGGTGGCACCGTGGCCGACGGCACACAAATTTTTCTGACGACGAATCTGGGCATCATCGAAGAACGGGTCGCGACCACGATCGGTATCGCGCGCGCCACGCTCCAAAGCAACGGCCGGGTAGGTACGGCGACCATCACCGCGGCCTCGGGGACGGTCACAGCGGAACCCGTCACGGTGGAAGTCGGCGCCGGCATCACTATCCTGCTCACCGCCAACCCACCCACGGTGACCCCGCCCAACGTCACGAGCGAGATAATCGCAACCGTTTTCGACGCCGAGAACAACCGCGTGCCAGGCGTACCCATCATCTTCACTACGTCTGCGGGCGCTTTGGCATCACAGGGCGCGAGTCTCAGGACCAACGCGAGCGGTCAGGCCTTCGATCGCTTGACGCTTCTGAGCGAAGGGACCGCAACGATAACGGCTTTCTCTGGAGCCGTGGTTTCGAATACAGCCACGGTGAGCCGGGGCACCGTACCCGGGCCGCTCGTCACGTCGATCTCCCCGACATCCGGTGAGCCAGGAGCGACGCTCAGCGTAACCATCAACGGGCTCGACTTCCAGCCGGGAGCGGTCGTGAGCTTCGGTGAAGGCATCTCGGTGAACTCGGTAACGTTTGTCAACTCGAACCAGCTCGTCGCGAGCATCACGATCGATTCAGACATCCAAAACACTACCTCGTCCCGTACGGTGACGGTGACGAATCCAGACGGAATCTCTGGGAGCCTACCGAACGCGTTTCGTATCGCCACGGAGAACCCTGCACCCCTGATCACTGGCCTCAACCCCACGCAAACAGGCACCCGCGACAGCGTTGTGACTGTGTTCATCAATGGCCTTAACTTCCAGTCGGGAGCCCAGGTCAGCTTCGATAATCCTGGTGAATCCGTAACTGTCGACGCGGTCAGGTTTAACAGCGTGTCCCAGCTCGAAGTGGACATCATTGTTGTTACTGACCCGCCCGGCCCACCGATGGGAACCCCGTTCACGGTACGAGTCATCAATCCCGACGGCCTTCAGAGCAATTCCAAGACCTTCACCGTGAACTGAGATGCGAGGCGAAGTTCATTTCTTGGTTGGCGCGCTTCTCAGCCTCTTCATCCTCGTCGGGGTCGTAGGCTGTGACAAGTTCCAGGAGCCTCTGCCGACCGCGCCCACGCCGCCTCCGCCACTTGGCTTCAGCCAGTTTCGAATCGCGGGGCATTGGGAGGCCGTTAGCGAGCAGGGGCGCCGTATCGCGTTCGACGTCACGTCAGACGGGCACGTCGTGAATGGGCGGCTCAACTTCCATCACGAGTGCAACGTCGGCCGCTGGCGAGCCACGATCGACGGATTCACTGCGGAGATCGTCGACGACGCCTTCCTGACATCCTTCGACTGGCGGAGAAGCGGCGACGGCTCTATTCTCGCCGGGCACACGCTCTCAGGGACGTACACCGTCTCTGGAAAGTTCGATTCCGATGTTCGGATGCGGGGCGCCCTCATCGACGCCGTCACCGACGTTCGCAAAAGCGATCAGCCGTCGGGTGTGGTCTGCCAGACGATCCACGTTCCCTTCGACGGAGAAAAGGATCCGTGAAAGCCCGCCCGCTACTTCTCATCTCCTTC